>ERZ857972.8-NODE-8-length-319885-cov-39.168274_pt1 | contig 319885 bp, 302 predicted proteins | sample MGYA00519757_ERZ857972 | MGnify/ENA primary metagenome ERZ857972 (study PRJEB31778, sample SAMEA3449383) | human gut metagenome | biome: human gut; feature: human-associated habitat; material: faeces | place: United Kingdom | collected 2010/2012 ...
GGATAGCGGAGAAATTCCAATCGAACTCGGAGATAGCTGGTTCTCCTCGAAATAGTTTTAGGACTAGCCTTGTTTAGTAGTACATGGGGGTAGAGCACTGAAGGAGCTAGGGGCCAAACCAGGTTACCGAACTCTATCAAACTCCGAATACCATGTATGTAAGAACAGGAGTCAGACTGTGGGAGCTAAGTTCCATGGTCAAAAGGGAAAGAGCCCAGATCGTCAATTAAGGTCCCAAAGATATAGTTAAGTGGAAAACGATGTGATTTTGCGTAAACAACCAGGATGTTGGCTTAGAAGCAGCCATTCATTTAAAGAGTGCGTAATAGCTCACTGGTCGAGTGAAGTTGCGCGGAAAATTACCGGGGCTAAACTATACACCGAAATTGCGGATTCATACGTAAGTATGAGTGGTAGAGGAGCATTCTGTTGTAGGACGAAGCATGATCGAAAGGACATGTGGACGAAGCAGAAGAGAGAATGCCGGAATAAGTAGCGAAAGCATGGTGAGAATCCATGCCATCGAAAGTCTAAGGTTTCCTGGGGAAGGTTCGTCCGCCCAGGGTAAGTCGGGACCTAAGGTGAGGCCGAAAGGCGTAGCCGATGGACAGCAGGTAGAAATTCCTGCACCACCGATATACTTAAAAAGCACAAGGGACACAGGAGTGGAAGAGAAGCGAGGAAGAGGAAAAACTCGTATCGAAAGATATAGTGAAAATAAAGTAACGAATTCTCAAGAAGCACACTGGCGAGAAAAGCTTGTGAGTATTGTATATAGGTGCCCGTACCGCAAACCGACACAGGTAGATGAGGAGAAGATCCTAAGATGAGCGAGAGAAGCATTGTTAAGGAACTCGGCAAATTGACCCCGTAACTTAGGGAGAAGGGGTACCGGTGTAACAGCCGGTCGCAGTGAATCGGTCCAAGCAACTGTTTAACAAAAACACAGGTTTCTGCTAAATCGAAAGATGAAGTATAGGAGCTGACGCCTGCCCAGTGCTGGAAGGTTAAGGGGAAGGGTTATTCGTAAGAAGAAGCTTTGAACCAAAGCCCCAGTGAACGGCGGCCGTAACTATAACGGTCCTAAGGTAGCGAAATTCCTTGTCAGGTAAGTTCTGACCCGCACGAAAGGCGTAATGATTTGGACACTGTCTCGACAATGTACTCGGCGAAATTGTAGTACTAGTGAAGATGCTAGTTACCTGCGACAAGACAGAAAGACCCCATGGAGCTTTACTGTAGCTTGATACTGGGTTTCGATAATTTATGTACAGGATAGGTGGGAGACTATGAGTCATAGGCGTCAGCTTATGAGGAGTCACCCTTGGGATACCACCCTTAAGTTATTGAAATTCTAACCATTCGTCGTAAACCGGCGAGGGGACAATGTCAGGTGGGCAGTTTGACTGGGGCGGTCGCCTCCAAAAGAGTAACGGAGGCGCGCAAAGGTTTCCTCAGCACGGACAGAAATCGTGCGAAAGAGTGCAAAGGCAGAAGGAAGCTTAACTGAGAGACTGACAAGTCGACCAGATACGAAAGTAGGTCTTAGTGATCCGGCGGTAGTGAGTGGAAATGCCGTCGCTCAACGGACAAAAGTTACCCTGGGGATAACAGGCTTATCTCCCCCAAGAGTTCACATCGACGGGGAGGTTTGGCACCTCGATGTCGGCTCATCACATCCTGGAGCGGAAGTACGTTCCAAGGGTTGGGCTGTTCGCCCATTAAAGTGGTACGCGAGCTGGGTTCAGAACGTCGTGAGACAGTTCGGTCCTTATCTGTCGCAGGCGGAGGATATTTGAAGGGAGTTGGCCCTAGTACGAGAGGACCAGGCTGAACGAACCGCTGGTGCACCAGTTGTCATACCAATGGCACAGCTGGGTAGCTAAGTTCGGAAGGGATAAACGCTGAAAGCATCTAAGTGTGAAGCCCACCCTAAGATAAGATATCCCATACCGTAAGGTAGTAAGATTCCACGTAGACTATGTGGTTGATAGGTTGGAGGTGTAAGTACAGCAATGTATTAAGCTGACCAATACTAATAAATCGAGGGCTTAACCACAAAACGTTAAGTTAAGAAACAAAGTAATCGGAACGAAAAATCCTGAAACTAATTCATCTATGTATTTTTGAGTGTGCTTAATATCAGTATTTAAGATGCTCAATATAATTTAATATGAATAAAACCAAAAAAATTGGAAAAAATATAAAAAAGTACTTGCAAAATGAAATTATATGTAGTATAATTCAAAAGTACTGAAAATTAGTTATCAATTTTCTGGTAATGATGACACTTAGGGTAATACCTGTTCCCATCCCGAACACAGAAGTCAAGCCTAAATGTGCCGAAAATACTTGCGGGTTACCCTGCTGGAAAGATAGGTTGTTGCCAGATTTTATATATATTCCTCTTTAGCTCAGTTGGTAGAGCGCTCGGCTGTCGAGCAAGTCGCAAGACTAAAAAGTTAGCAGCTCTATAAGGAAACTTATAGATGAAAAGGTGGCTAAGTCGGTGAAACTCTTAACAGGTAATGCTGAAGACAATACCGAGCAAGGCGAAAGCTATGTGTAGAGACTTTACACCACCTACCTAAATCGTAAGACATGGTAAAGAGAAAGTCCAGACTACAAATTATATTTTAATATAATGCTAATGAAAATTAGTGTGGTGCAGTAACCGATAGGTCGTTGGTTCGAGTCCAACAAGAGGAGCCAATAAATAAAAAGCTTTGTAAAGTAACATTTACAAGGCTTTTTTGCTATTCATAAAAAATCAATGAATACTCGCATTATACAAAAACTAAAGATAGAAGTCAATATCAAAATAGAAACCAAAAATAGAAACCAAAAATAAAAAAATCAAAATTTTAACAATGTTCGCTATTAAAATGTAATAATTTATTATATAATTATAACATCAAGGATGTGAAAATATGATAAAAATATGTGAAATATGCGAGAATAAATTTGAAACAAAAAGTTCAACAAGAATTTACTGTTATGAATGTAGTGGAGAATCAACAAGGCTAGATAATGAGACAAGAAAACACCAAAAAACTATATTAAGAAACAATATGAAAAAACAAGCAGTAAAATTATTAGGTGGAAAATGCTGTATATGCGGATATGATAGATGTATAGATGCATTAGAATTTCACCACAAAGACCCTAGCATTAAAGAATTTAAACTAGGCTCTGGAAACACAATGTCTTGGAAAGAATATAAATCTGAAGCATTAAAATGTATGCTTGTATGTTCAAATTGTCATAAAGAAATACATTATAAATTAGGATACGTATATAGTAAAACTTAATTTAAAAAATTTAAATGCTAAGATAATCACATGATATATAATAAAAATATGCAAATTAATAAAGAGGTGCGAAAAAATGAGTAATATTATAAAAATTTCTAAACCAATTATAATAAAATACCAAGAAAGAGAAACAAAACTTTCAAAAGAATTAAAAGAAAAGATAGAAGAATTTTGGAAAAAGGCAGTAGAAGAAAATCCTAATTTATATAATGGAACAGACTATACTATAGAAAAAATAGAAGAAAACAAAAATGAAATAAAAATGATAGCAACCAGAACTAATTATGCACACTATTTATATGATGAAAGAGTTGGAATAAAAGAAAAAGAGTATAAATGTAATGTACCATGGGGAGGAATAATTTTAGAAACCAAAGACAATTATTTAGTACTTGGAGAAATGGATAAAACAACATCAGTTCCCTATTTTTTACAAATTCCAGGTGGAGGAATAGATAAAAAAGACATATATGAAGGAATAATTAATATAAATCAAACTATAAAAAGAGAGCTAAAGGAAGAAATAAATTTAAATTTAGAAGATATTGATTATAAAATAAAATATATAGAAGTTCCAGACAAAGACAGGCATGCATATGGATTTATAGCAATGGGCAAATTAGCAAAGACTAAAGAAGAATTGCAGAAACATTTTGAGGAATATAAAAAATTTTTAATTCAAAATAATTTAGAAATTGAATTTAATAAGTTAGTATTTTTAGATAAAAATAATGCAATTAAGGAATTTGACATGCTAAAAAATCCTAAAAGACCATATTTGAGTAATTTAATTAAAGAAATAGTTAGAGAGAGGTAATGAAAATGATTAAAAATATTGTATTTGATTTAGGAAATGTACTTATGGAATATAATCCGCAAAAATATTTGGAAAAATTCGAATTTGACGAAAAAACAAGAAAAATATTATATAAAGTTATATTTCAAAGTAATGACTGGATAGAATATGACAGAGGGATATATAGACATAACACAGATTTAATAAAAAAAATTGTAAAAGAAAATCCTAATTTAGAAAATGAAATAAAATTAGTATTGCAAAAAGACTGGGTAAAAATGCATTCAATAAAAGAAAATACGGTAAAATTTTTAAAAGATTTAAAAAATCAGGGATTCAAAATATATATTTTATCCAACATTTCAGAAGATTCATATAAATTTGCATCACAATATGATTTTTTTAATTTTGTAGATGGAGGAGTATATTCATATGAATTACATATTTGCAAACCGAATAAAGAAATTTATAAGAAATTATTAGATAAATATAATTTAGTACCAAAGGATACAATATTTATAGATGATATGTTACCTAATATAAAAAGTGCAAATGAACTTGGAATAAATGGAATACAATTTACAACATTAAATGAAGTAAAACAAAAAGTAAAAATATTAATAGATAAAACATAGAATAGATAAAAATTATAAAGAAAAGAGGTCATTTATGAAAGAAGAAAAAATTAAAATCATATCAGAAGTTGACGAACTAGAAATAGACTGTCTACTAATGCAACCAGAAGGTGAAATAAAAGGAGTAGTGCAACTTGCACATGGAATGAACGAACACAAAGAAAGATATATAGACTTTATGAAATATCTAGCAGAAAACGGATATGCAAGTTTTATAAATGACCATAGAGGACATGGAAAAAGTCTAAAAAATGAAGAAGATATAGGATACTTTTACGAAAATGAAGCAGAAGCAGTAATAGAAGACTTATATCAAATAACAAGATATCTAAAAGAAAAATTCAACGATAAAAAAATTATACTATTTGGACACAGCATGGGCTCAATGATAGTAAGAAAATACATTGCAAAATATGATAACAAAATAGATGGACTAATAGTATGTGGTTCACCAAGCAAAAATGTAAATGCTAAATTAGGACTAGCAATAGTAAAGACAATGGAGTTATTTAAAGGTGTAAAATATCGTAGTAAATTTGTAAAAAATTTAATGTTTAATGGATATGATAAAGACGACAAATTAAAAAACAGTTGGATTTGCAATAACAGAGAAATTGTAGAAAAATATAATGAAGACGAACTATGTCAATATGATTACACATTAAATGGATTTGAAAATATAATTAGATTAATGATAGATATTTATAACACCAAAATATATAGAAAAAATAATTTGAAATTACCAATATATTTTATAGCTGGAAGCGACGACCCAGTAATATCATCAATAAAGGCATGGTATAAGGCACAAAAATTTTTAAGAAATTTAGGTTATACAAATATAAGCAGTGATTTGTATGAAAATATGAGTCATGAAATTTTAAATGAGATAGAAAATAAAAAAGTATATGAGGATATATTAAATTGGCTTATTGAAATAACAGAGTAAAAGAACATCCAAAAAGAGAAAAGGAGAAAATATGTCAGAACTAACAAAAAAAGCACTAGCAGTATCTTTAAAAAAATTACTTTCAAAAAAAGAACTATCAAAAATAACAATATCAAATATAACAGACGAATGTGGAGTAAACAGACAAACATTTTATTACCATTTTAAAGACATATATGATTTATTAGAATGGATATATAAAAACGAAGTTATAGACGAAATTGATAATAAAGATGAAGAATGGCAGCAACGTTTTTTATATATTTTTAAATATGTATTAAAAAATAAAGAATTTGTAAAAAATACATATAACTCAATAAGTAGGGAGTATTTATTAAGATTTATTTATATGCAGACAAATAAATTATTAATTGACTTTATTGACAAAGAGTCAGAAGGAATGAATATAAAAGTAGAAGATAAAAAATTTATGGCTGATTTTTATAAATATGGTTTTGTTGGAATTTTACAAGAATGGATAGAAGATGGTATGAAAGAGGAACCAGAGGGTATAATAAGAAAGTTAAACAATATTATTGAAGGTGATTTCAAAAAAGCATTAGAAAAAATGCAAAATTAAAAATAATACAATATATGGTAAAGTTACAGTATAAAATATAATAAAGTTAAGAAATAATTGATAAAAAATCTATACAAAATTATAAAATTGTCCAAAAATTATACATATTAAAATACTTGTATATTGAAAATTTTAAAAAATTGTTTTTATAATACTTCAATAACAAAGGAAAAACAAAGTTAAAAAAATAATTGTAAAATACAGTATTTTAATCAAATTTTGTGCCTTATAAGAAAGGAATGGTAGTAAATATGTATTATAGTAATGGAAATTATGAAGCATTTGCACACCCTAGAAAACCAGAAGGAGTAGATAACAAATCTGCATACCTAGTAGGAGCAGGGCTTGCATCACTTGCTGCAGCATGTTTTTTAGTAAGAGATGGACAAATGAAAGGTGAAAATATTCACATATTAGAAGAAGCAAAATTACCAGGAGGAGCATGTGACGGAATTGAGGATGCACAAAAAGGATTTATAATCCGTGGTGGAAGAGAAATGGAAAATCATTTTGAATGTTTATGGGATTTATTCCGTTCAATACCATCATTAGAAACAGAAGGGGCATCAGTATTAGATGAATATTATTGGTTAAATAAAAAAGACCCAAATTATTCATTAATGAGAGCAACAGTAAAAAGAGGTCAAGATGCACACACAGATGGAAAATTCACACTATCTGAAAAGGCGTCAATGGAAATAATAAAATTATTTATGACAAAAGACGAAGATTTATATGACAAAAAAATAACAGATGTATTTACAGACGAATTCTTTAAATCAAATTTCTGGTTATATTGGAGAACAATGTTTGCATTTGAAGACTGGCATAGTGCGCTAGAAATGAAATTATATATTCAAAGATTTATACATCATATTGGTGGATTACCAGACTTTTCAGCATTAAAATTCACAAAATACAATCAATATGAATCATTAATATTGCCAATGGTAAAATACCTAGAAAGTCATGGAGTTCAATTCCAATATGATACAAAAGTTACGAATGTATTATTTGACATTGATGGAAAAAAGAAAACTGCAAAACAAATAATATGCATTCATAATGGAGAAGAAGAAACAATCGATTTAACAGTAAATGATTTGGTATTTGTTACAAATGGAAGTTGTACAGAAAGAGCAATGCTTGGAGACCAAAATACTGCACCAGATTTAACTATACAAAATGGTGAAGGCGCATGTTGGGATTTATGGAGAAAAATTGCAAGACAAAGCCAAGACTTTGGACATCCAGATAAATTCTGTTCAGATATTTCAAAAACAAACTGGGAATCTGCAACAGTTACTACATTAGACGATAAAATTCCACCATATATAGAAAAAATTTGTAAAAGAGACCCATTTAGCGGTAGAGTTGTAACAGGAGGAATTGTTTCAGTAAAAGACTCAAATTGGTTAATGAGTTGGACAATAAACAGACAACCACACTTCAAAAATCAACCCAAAGGTCAATTGGTTGTATGGGTTTATGGTTTATTTACAAACAAACCAGGAAACTATATAAAGAAGCCAATGAGAGAATGTACTGGTAAAGAAATTACAGAAGAATGGCTATATCATTTAGGTGTACCAGAAGACCAAATAGAAGAATTGGCTACAAATTCTGCAAACTGTGTACCTTGTATGATGCCATATATAACAGCTTTCTTTATGCCTAGAACAGCAGGTGACAGACCAAAAGTTGTTCCAGATGGATGCAGAAACTTTGCATTTTTAGGACAATTTGCAGATACAGTTAGAGACACAGTATTTACAACAGAGTATTCTGTAAGAACTGCTATGGAAGCGGTTTATACATTGTTAGATGTAGATAGAGGTGTTCCGGAAGTATTTGGTTCTTGCTATGATGTTCGTGTTTTACTTGATTCTACTTCAAAAATGATGGATGGTAAGAAATTGACTGATATGAAGTTGCCTTTTGCTACTGAACTTGTTGCTAAAAAGGCTTTGAAAAAGGTTGAGGGTACTGTTGTTGAGGATTTATTAAAAAGATATAACTTAATATAAACAATAAAAAGCAGAAAATTTCTGCTTTTTTGTTGTTTTTGAATGTAAAATTATATATAATATTTATATAAAAAATTTGGATGACGATGAGCGAAACGCCTCAAGATTTGGCAGACAAAATTTAAAAAATTTTGGATGACGATGAACGAAACGCTTCAAGATTTGGCAGACAAAATTTAAAAAATTTTGGATGACGATGAACGAGCGAAGCGAAGTGAAAGGAATGAAAATTGTGAATAATGAAGAAAGCATAGGGATTTTTGACTCAGGAATAGGAGGAGTAACAGTCCTAAAAGAAATAATAAAAATATTACCAAACGAAAATTACAAATATTATAGTGACTCAAAAAACAACCCATATGGAGACAAAACAGACGAAGAAATAATCAAAATCTGTGATAAAATAGTAAGCAATTTTATTGAACAAAAATGTAAAGCAATAGTAATAGCATGTAACACAGCAAGTGCAAAGGCAGCCAAAACATTAAGAGAAAAATATCCAGAAACTCCAATAATAGCAATAGAACCAGCATATAAAATGGTGCATGATTTTGCATATGACCAAGTAACACTCGTAATGGCAACAAAAGGAACAATAGAAAGCGAAAAATTTCATAAACTATACAATAAATATGATAATCACAAAACATATCTAATGGCATGTCATGGTCTAGCAGATATTATAGAAGAAGGAAATCAAGAAAAAATAAAGGATTATTTAAAGAAAAATTTGAAAGAATATGTTGGAAAAGTTCATAATGTTGTTTTAGGTTGTACGCATTATCCCTTGATTCAAAATGAGATAAAAGAAGTATTAGGTGATGTTGAATTTTTTAACGGTGCATCAAGCCTTGCAAAACATTTAAAAGATATTTTAGAAGAAAAAGATTTAATAAGTAATTCTAAAAGTGAAGGAACTGTAGAGTTTGTAGATTCAAGTAATTCGGAGTATAAAAGAGAAAGATTTTTTAAACAATTGGGACAAATATAATATGTAAAATGAGTAAAAAACATGCATGCATTTTTTTGAATTTTCATTGACATTTATAATTGATAATTGTAAAATATAAATTGATATAAGTGAACAAAATATTATGTTTTAGATAAAACATAGAATAAAAAATACAAAGGAGGAAAAAATTTTAAAATGTACTAAAGATAGGATTTTAAGACATACTATGAATAGGAAAATTTAAAGATAAAACACAATGGAGGAGTTATAATAATGTTGAGTAAAAAATCAAAAAATGATAATGGTATAACACTTGTGGCTCTAGTGATTACGATCATTATACTTTTAATATTGGCAGGAATTTCAATATCTGCATTAACAAATACTGGAATATTTAAGAGTGCAAAAGATGCAAAAACGAAATCTGAAGAAGCAGAAAAAAAACAAAGCCAAACATTGGGAGAATATGAAAAAGAATTAAATAAATATGTAGCCGAAGGATTAACAGACGATAAGATAAATGTGGTTTTAAATAAAGACGAGAATACAGTTTTGAAAGATGCAAATGGTAATGTATTTATAGTACCGGCAGGATTTAAAGTCGTAGTAAATGAAGATACAAACAATGTAAAAACAGTTGATAAAGGAATAGTAATAGAAGATGCAACATCAGCAGAAACGGCAGGAAGTCAATTTGTATGGGTACCAGTTGGAAAAATAAAAAAAGGAGATGGAACAATAGTTGAGATAAATTTAAATAGATATACTTTTGATACAAATGGAAATCCAATATCGCAAAATGAAAATATTATTGATAATTATTATCAAGAATTAACAACATCTGATAAGGGAAATACTGTTGCAAAAAGTATATCAGATTTTAAAATAAGTGTAGCAACAAATGGAGGATATTACATTGGAAGATATGAAGCAAGGACTACAACAGCAAGAAATAATAAAGAGAATCCATTAACACAAATAACAGAAAAAGGAACAGAACAAATATATAATTATGTAACTCAAATGCAGGCAACGCAACTATCTCAAAATATGTATAATAGTAATAAATTCATAAGTGATTTAACGAATAGCTATGCTTGGGATACAACAACACTATTTTTACAAACTTGTGGTGAGGCAGGATATTCAAGAAAATTAAGTACAAATAGTACATTAGCAAATAAAGGAACAAATGCATCAAATTATGTAGGAACAAGAGATGAGCAATGTAATATTTTTGATATGGCAAGTAATATATTTGAATGGACAACAGAAACATCTAATACTTCTACTCATCCATGTATTTATAGAGGGGGACATTACGGAAATAACAGCAATTGTACAATTTATCGCAATGGCAGTAGTGTTTCCAGCAACAATGATGATATTGGATTTCGTCCAATTTTATATATAAATGTATAAAAATAAACTTAATCAAAAAATTTAGAGAACTAATAGTATTATAGCCAGTTCCTTAATGTTAGAAATAAATCAAAAAAATGTTCGTAAAAGTATTGACAAAATAAAATCAAAAATATATAATAAGACCAAACAAAAAATCGCAAACAATTTGTTCGATAAAAAGAATTTTTTAGGAGGTCTTTTTTATGATATCAACATTACATATAAAAAATATAGGAATAATAGATGATTTAAGCATAGATTTAAACGAAGGGCTAAACGTATTAACAGGAGAAACTGGAGCAGGAAAAACGCTAATAATAGACTCATTAGGCATAATATCAGGTGGTAGATTTTCTAAAGAAATGATTAGAAAAGGTGAAACAAATTCATTTGTAGAAATATGTATGTATGAACCAGAAAACGAAAACTCAATAGATGGAAACATCATTGTATCAAGAGAAATAAATAGTAATGGTAAAAATATGTGCAAAATAAATGGAAGAATGGTAACTGTAAATGAACTAAAAAACTTTATGAGTAAATTTATAGAAATACATGGACAAAATGATAACCAAAGTTTGCTAGATAACAAATTTCATTTAAAATATTTAGATGGATTTATTGGTGATAAAATAATTGATACAAAAAAACAATATAAAGAAAAATACGAAAAATATTTAGAGATAAAACAAGAATTAAAAAACAACTATGGAGATGAAAAAGAAAGAGAAAGAAAACTTGATTTGTTAAGATATCAATTTAATGAAATAGAAGAATCAAATTTGAAAGTAAACGAAGAAGATAATTTAGAAGAAAAAAGAAAATTGATGTTAAACTCAGAAAAAATATCTAAAAATCTAAATGAAGCAGATATTGCAATAGGGGAAAATAGTATAGATAGTATAAATACAGCGATAAGAGCATTAGAAAAAATAGAAAATATAGATAAAAAATATGAAGATATTTCAAGCAACTTAAAGAACATTTACTACGAATTACAAGAAATCTCAAGAGACATATCAGAACATAAAGAAGATGTGTATTTTGACGAACAAGAAAGAAATGAAGTTGAAGAAAGACTTGATTTGATTTACAATTTAAAGAGAAAATATGGTAATGATGTACAAGAAATTTTGAACTATAAAGACGAGATAGAAGCGGAAATAAATCACATTGAAAATTTAGACGAATACAATAATAAGCTAAAAAAAGACTTAAAACATTTAAAACAAGAAATGACAACATTAGCAGAAAAGATGCATGAATTAAGAAATGAATATGGAAAAGTTTTAAGCATTAATATAAACAAGGTTTTAGAAGATTTGGAAATGAAAAATGCCAATATTAATATTCATGTTGATTACAATGAAGAAGAGTTCTTTGAAAACGGAAAAGATATAGTAGAATTTTATATTACTACAAACTTGGGAGAAGATGAAAAGCAATTAGCAAAAATTGCATCAGGTGGTGAGATGTCAAGAATAATGCTTGCTATTAAGAAGGTATTAGCAGATACAGATAAAATGCCAGTCTTAATTTTTGACGAAATTGATACTGGTATAAGTGGAAAAGCTGCAGGAGCAGTTGCAGAAAAATTAAATGGAATTTCTAAAAATCATCAAGTATTATGTATTTCACATTTACCTAGTATTGCGGCAATTGCAGATTATAATTATTTTATTAGCAAAAGAGTAATTAATGAGAGAACTAATACTAATATAAAATTATTAAATGAGAAGGAAACTTTAGAGGAGATTGCACGTATTTCTTCTGGTGAAATTAATGAGGCTACTATTCAATATGCTATGCAGTTGAGAAATAAGAAAGTGAGCTAGATAATGTATATTTCAATTGTAATCAAAACTATAACAGAACTTTTTATATAAAAACAGTAGCCTATATGCAAAATATAGGCTACATTCTTAATCATATCTGCTTACATAAAAGTAAGCCTTCTCAGTCATCTAATTAATAGATATCTATAATTAAATGATACTATATTTTTATGCAAAAATCAAGAAAATATTATATTTTTTATAAAAATTATTAAATTTTTTTCGCGGGTTTATATTTAAATAAATCAGATGATAAAAATGCTTTTGATATATTGTCTAAATCAGTTCCTTTTATATTACCTTTTCTTTTTGAAAAATCAATTCTTTCGATACTTATTGGAGTAATGTTAAAGATATTGATCCATCTTTTCATTTCTTTAAAATTATATATTTTTCCAAGTTCAATATAGTTATTGCTAGAAATTTGTTTTTCAGTTGGTTTTTTACTTGTAATTGGTATAACAAGTAGTGTTTTTCCACCGTTTTTTAATACAACGGCAGGATGGCGTCCACTAAATTCTTCTCCTATATTAAATCCAAATTCAACCCATATAACATCACCACGAACAATATATTCTTTAGATTTTTCTAAGAATTTTGGGGAATTAATTATTATCTTTGTCTTTTTATCTATCCATTCAAGATAATCTTTAGGTGTATTTCTTTTATTATTAAAATTTTCTTTTTTATGGATTTCATAATAGTAATTCAAAGTATTTTTTGTAGTGTTTAAAATATTAAATAATTCTTGCATAAACAAAACATCCTTTCGCACAAATAATTATATCAAAAAAATAAAAAATGTCAATAGATTTTGTAAAAGTTTATATAAAAGTAAATAAATTAAGTGTATAAAAATTACTAATATGGTATAAAATACAAAATGAAAATACTTATGAGTATGAGAAAAATTAAATACAATTGAAAGGTGGTATATTAATGAAAGAATATTTAGCAATAGAAAACATAGAGGCATTAGAAATTTTAGACTCAAGAGGAAATCCAACAGTCCAAGTAGAAGTAGTAACAGAAGGAGGATTCTCAGGAACGGCAATGGTCCCATCAGGAGCATCAACAGGAAGTTTTGAAGCAGTGGAATTAAGAGACAACGACAAAAACAGATTTATGGGAAAAGGCGTAAGCAAAGCAGTAGAAAATGTAAACAAAAAAATATCAAAAAAACTAATTGATATGAATGTATATGACCAAAGAAAAATAGACAGAACATTGATAGAATTTGACGACACACTAAACAAATCAAATTTAGGAGCAAATGCAATTTTAGGAGTGTCATTAGCAGTTGCAAAGGCAGCAGCCAATTCATTAGGAATGGAATTATACAATTATATAGGTGGAATAAATGCAAAAGAATTACCAGTTCCAATGATGAACATTTTAAATGGTGGAAAACATTCAGACAACAATATCAACATACAAGAATTTATGATAGTACCTGTAGGAAGCATAACATTTGCAGAAAGATTAAAACGTGGAGTTGAAGTATATCATACATTAAAAAAGGTTTTAAAAGAAAAAGGACATTCAGTTGGAGTAGGGGATGAAGGAGGATTTGCACCAGATTTAAAGGATGAAGAAGAAGCATTAGATTCAATAATAGAAGCAATTAAAAAAGCAGGATATGAACCAGGTAAAGATATATGCTTAGCACTGGATATAGCAAGCACAGAAATGTATGACGAGGCCAAGAAAACAGGAAAAGATGGATATTATTTTTGGAAAACTGATGTATATAAAACAAAACAAGAAATGATACAATATGTTATAGATTTGACTGAAAAATATCCAATTATATCAGTAGAAGATGGCTTGGCAGAAGAAGACTGGGAGTCATGGAAAGAATTAACACAAAAAATAGGAGATAAAGTTCAATTAGTTGGAGATGATTTATTTGTAACTAATATAAAAAGACTTCAAAGAGGTATAAAAGAAAATGTTGCAAATGCAATTTTAATAAAACCAAATCAAATTGGAACTTTAACTGAAACATTAGATACAATACAAGAAGCAAAAGAAAAAGGATATAAGACTATAATTTCTCATAGGTCTGGAGAAACAGAGGATACAACAATTGCTGACTTGGCAGTGGCTGTAAATGCTGGACAAATAAAAACTGGTGCACCTTGTAGAACTGACAGGGTTGCTAAATATAATAGACTTTTAAATATTGAAAATCAATTAACTATAGAAGAGGATTAAATCAAAAAATAAGATGTGCAAAGGGATTTTATAATTTCTAACACATCTTATTTTTTGATTATTTTAATATTTGCTAAATTTGAGAATTATCAACAATTATTCAACTCTCCTTTGGGTTCTTTCATTAGAATTAGAAGAATTATTAGAACACATTTTTTCATACTCTTTACATTTGATTTTATAGTCTATCTGCATACATAAATATCTATAGTACAAAAAAGCCTGTTCATATTGTGCCATAGGATTAAACATAGGATCTCTATATAAATCATTCATATCAGGACTACCTGTAGAATTAAAACCATTCATTTGTTGAAATGCAGAAAAGTCCATAAATGGTGGCATGTTATTAAAATCTTTATCCATAAAATCATCTCCAATCATAATAAAGTATATTCATGATTTATGAAATTATGAACTAAAAAAAGTGGCTGATGAGATTAGATGTTTAATTTAACACCCTTTTTCTATAAATTAAAATTTAAAAAAGGAAAAACACTAATAGCAATAAAAGTATAAAAAGCAGCCAAGGCACCATGTAGCAACTTGCCATAAAAATAAGGCTTAATAGACAAATCAGTTTTAGAAGTGATACTCAAAACTTGAAGAAGAACAGACAAACCACCACAACCAAGCAAAAAAGCAGTAATAATAACATTAATAGAAATACATTTAATATTAATACTAGAAACAGAACTAATACCATTAGTAATTTCAAGTAAACCAGTCAAAATTCCATAAACAAAAGAACTATCAATATGTAGAAAATTAAATGCAGGAGTAAGCAATACAACCAAACTACTCAAAATACCACTAGAATTTAAAATTGAAATTATACTTGAAAATATAACAACAAAACCACCTATCATTAAAATTGTAGAAATGCTATTAGTAATGCTTTTTCCCAGAACTTCTCCTAAATTAGAAAAAGATACATTTCGATATTTTGAAGAAGCAGAAGTTTTAGTGCTAATATAATCAGAACTTTTCTTTCCAAATTTCCAAAATCTAAAAATAATTCCAACAGTAATACAAGCAAGAATGTGAGTGATAAGCAATAATAAACCTATTGTAGAATTTCCGAACATACTTATACCAACTGTTCCAACTATAAATAAAGGTCCAGAATTATTTGTAAAGCTTAATAGCCTTTCACATTCTTCTTTAGAACAAATATTATTTACTCTAAAGTCACACGCTATTTTTGCTCCAACAGGATAACCACTAATAAGTCCCATTATAAAACCAAAAGAGCCTTCACCTCTAATATTAAATAAGGGTTGCATTATTTTATTTAAAAATTTTCCAAGAATAGTTACAAAATTTGTATTCATTAGTAATTCTGTAGCAACAAAAAATGGAAAAAGTGCAGGTACAACTGAATTTGCCCATAATGATAATCCTTTTTTTATTGCAGGTAAATTACTACTGGAAAATAGCAGTAAACTTGCTCCAAAGGCTAAAAATATTAGTGCAAAAATATTTCTTTTTATTTTTAATACTAAAAAATGACATTTTGAAAACATATAATCACCATATTAAAATATATGATATATAATTTAAAATAATAAATAAAATCAAAGAAATTTCCAAAAATAAATTTTAAAATTGAATAAAAAACTAAAAAAAGCGCATGCTTTATTTGGAGGTATGTGCTTTATGGAAAATAAATTCAAAAATCAAATATTAAGTGAAGATTTACAAAATATAACAATAGAAAATCAGGAAGAACCATCAAAACATGGGGAAGAAGAGGAGACTGAGGATACAACAAGATATGGAGAATTTGTAACGTCATATTTTGCATGGGTACCAATGTCAAAACAAAAAGAAAATGTAAAAAAATTAGAAAATATAACAAAAAAGAGAGAAAAATAGAGATAAAGTAAGAACAAAACAGAATAAAAATAAAATAAGGTCAGAAAAGGTCAAAAAATAAAATTGCATTATTTTAAAACTTGAGTATAATATAAATATAGGTCAAAGAAAGTCAAAGACAAAAACATATTTTTAATAAGACTGACAGAGATAAAGAAAATAAAAAGTTAGAAAAACGCACAAAAAGACAAAAAATTTAAAGGGAGGCTGATAAAATGAGAATGTCAGATGTAATTGAAGATTTTATAAAAGATTTATTTGATGAAGATGACAGTGATTTAATAGAAATACAAAGAAATGAATTAGCACAACACTTTAACTGTGTACCATCACAAATAAATTATGTAATATCAACAAGGTTCAAGCCATCACAAGGATATTATGTAGAAAGCAAAAGAGGTGGTGGAGGAAACATCAAAATAAAAAAAATAACAAATACAAAATCAGACTATATTATGCATATAATAAATAATATAGGAAAAACAATAACAACAAATGATATAGACATTTTGATAAGTGACTTCCTGACATATAACATTATAACATCTCAAGAAGCCAAACTATTAAAAGTTGCAACAAGTGATAATGTTCTAAAACTTGACAAGGACATAAAAGATGAAGTAAGAGCAAGAATTTTTAAAAATATGTTACTAAACATAGATTAAAAAGTAGCTAAACAAATTTCAAAAGAGTAAAGGGAAATCATAATGTGAAGCTATTATAAAAATGAAAATAATAATAAGGAGTGATTAATATGTTATGTGAAAATTGTGGAAAAAGAGAAGCAAATGTTAGATATTCAGAAAATATCAACGGAGTAAAAAAGGAGATGCATTTATGCGAAGAATGTAGTCAAAAACTAGGAATATCATCAAAAATGGACTTTAGTATGCCATCATTAGATATACCAAGTTTTTTCGGAAGTTTCTTAGAAGACTTCAGTACACCTGAATTTATGCCATTACTAGATGAAGTAAAACAATTAACTTGCGATAGTTGTGGTTCAACATTTGATGACATAATAAATACAGGTAGATATGGATGTGCAAATTGCTATGATGTTTTTGAGGATAGAATGGATCCAATATTAAAGAAATTGCAAGGTGCAAACAGACATAATGGTAGATTAGGAAAAATATCAGATAATAAAAAGAATTTTGAAAAAGATAAAAAAGTAGATAAAGAAAATAAAGCAGAAAATAAGTTGGAAAAATTGCAAGAAGATTTAAAAATAGCAATAAAAGAAGAAAGATATGAAGATGCGGCTAAAATAAGAGATGAAATTAAGAAAATGTCAAAATAAAGACATTTTCTTTTAAAAAATAAAAAGCCCCCATGGAGGCAGGCTTTACCGTTGTAATAAAAATGAAACAAATGATGCTTGTCGGCAACAATTTGAAACAGGAGTTCCAAACTGCTCCAAAGCAGTTTTAATTTGTGATGTTTCTTCTTCAGAAGGAATTTGTCCTTTAAAAATAATCATCACATTGTCAGAACCCTGCCTGAAATAAATTTGCGGCTCAACATCAGAAAACTGTTTAATACAATTTACAATAGAGTTTGTCAATTCACGTTTGTTCATATAAATACCTCCTAGGGCAAAAAGGCTATAAATAGCCCAATTAATAAAGTTACATAATTAAATTATAATACATTTTTCATAAAATGTAAATAGAAAGGTGATAAAAATGAATTGGTATTTACAAAGTGGAAAAGAATCAGATGTAGTAACAAGTACAAGAATCAGATTTGCAAGAAATCTACCAGAATTCAAATTTAATTTAAAAAACAAAAATGAAATAGAAAAACTAAAAAACAAAATAAAAGAAAATGTATATGCAATAGGGTATGGACTAAAATATTTAGAACTAAAAGACATGGACGACATCACAAAAATGAGTTTAGTGGAAAAAAACTTAATAAGTCCAGAATATGCAATACATAATGAAAATGGAGCAATACTAATAAATGACGAAGAAAATATCTGTATAATGATAAATGACGAAGACCATCTAAAAATTCAAGTATTCAGTAGTGGATTAGAACTAGAAAATACATTAAATTATGCAATAGAACTAGACCAAAAAATTGAAGAAGTTTTAGGATATGCAACAAGCAAAAAATATGGATATTTAACAAGTATGCCAACAAATTGTGGTACAGGCTTAAAAGCATCTGTAATGGTGCATTTACCTGCACTTACAATAACAAAAAACATAAATAAAGTATTTTATACAATAAATAATTTTGGTGTAAATATTGTTGGTGCATATGGAGAAAACAGTAAAGAACTTGGAGATGTTTTCCAAATTTCTAATAAGAGAACATTAGGAGTTACAGAACAAGAAATAATTGAAAACATAAAAGTAGTTACAGAAAAGTTAATTGAGCAAGAAAGAAAAGCAAGAAAATTCTTAGCAAAAGATACTATTGATTTAGAGGATACTATATACAGAAGTTATGGATTGCTAAGCAATTGTAGAAAAATATCTTTGGAAGAGGCTCAAAAGTTAATTTCAAATGTTAAAATGGGTACAGATTTAGGAATATTACCAGAATTAAATGATAGCAAAGTTCAACAATTGATTTTATATACTAAACCTGCAAACATGCAAAAATATTTGGGTGAACAATATGAGGCTTTGGAAAGAGATATAAAAAGGGCAGATGTTATTAAGAAAATAATGTCTTTTTAGGGATGATTCTTAAGAGGATATGGACAAAAGTGTGTATTAGAAAAGATTCATAATTTTTACAAAAGGATAAAAAAAGCCCCATATAGGGGCCACTTAAATTAATAAAAATCCTAATATTGCAAGTACAACTGCTGGAATTGCCGTGTGGGTAAAATAGACAATAGAAATACATATTGCCGCAAGTGCTACATAACCGATTCCGTCATTTAGGTTTTTCATATTATATACCTCCATATGGGTGTGTGACAGATAAATCTATCACATTAATAAGTTACTTACTATAAGTATACTATAAAGTGACTAAATTGTCAAATTAATACTAAATAAGAAAGAGAAGGTGAATAAAAATGACATACAAATTTACAAATAGAGCAAATAAAGCAATAGAAATTGCAAACGATATAGCCTTAGAGTTAGGACACAGCTACATAGGAACAGAACACATATTATATGGACTAGCAAAAGAAGGCAATGGAATAGCTTCAAAAGTATTAGAAAATCAAAATGTAACAGCAAATGATATTCTAAACAAAATTGAAGAATTAATTGGTAGTGACGAGCCAATTGAAAATATAGTAGACTTTACACCAAGAACAAAAAGAGTAGTAGAGTCAGCATTTATAGAAGCAAGAAAATTAGGTTACAACTTTATAGGAACAGAACATCTTTTAATAGGAATATTAAGAGAAGGTGACTGTGTAGCAGCAAAAATCTTGTTAGATTTAAATGTAAATATTCCAAAACTTTACAATGAAATTGTAAAAGTAATAAATGAAGGTGAAGATTATAATTCAAGTGATAACAGTTCAAACAATTCAAATGGAGGAAAAAGAAGAGGAAGTTATAATCAAACACCAACATTGAATCAATTTGGACAAGATTTAACGAAAAAAGCAGAAGAGGGAAAATTAGACCCTGTAATAGGAAGAAAACAAGAAATTGAAAGAGTAATTGAAATTTTATCAAGAAGAACTAAAAATAATCCATGCTTGATAGGTGAACCTGGTGTTGGTAAAACGGCGGCAGTTGAAGGATTGGCTCAAAAAATAGCATCTGGAGATGTTCCGGAAATTTTGAAAGATAAAAGAGTTGTAACACTTGATATTTCTGGAATGGTTGCAGGTGCAAAATATAGAGGCGATTTCGAGGAGAGAATAAAAAAGGCTTTAAATGAAGTAAAAAAAGCTGGTGATGTAATTCTTTTCATAGACGAAATCCATACAATAGTTGGTGCAGGTGCGGCAGAAGGTGCAATTGATGCGGCAAACATTTTAAAACCTTTGCTTGCAAGAGGTGAAATTCAATTAGTTGGTGCAACAACTTTAAATGAATATAGAAAATTTATCGAAAAGGATGCCGCTCTTGAAAGAAGATTTAGTCCAGTTACTGTAAATGAACCATCTGAAAAAGAGACAATTCAAATTTTAAAAGGAATTAGGGATAAATATGAGGCACACCACAATGTGAAAATAACAGATGAAGCAATTGAAGCGGCAGTTAAATTGTCTATAAGATATGTAAATGATAGATTTTTACCAGATAAAGCAATTGACTTAATTGATGAGGCGTCTTCAAAGGCTAGATTAAGAACATATACTGAGCCTGATGGTTTAAAAGAATTGCAAGAAGAAATTGAAAAGACAAAAAATGAGAAAGAAGAGGCAGTATTAAATCAAAAATTTGAAAAGGCGGCAGAGTTAAGGGATACAGAAAAAGCTTTAAGAGACAAATTTGAAAAAGAACAAAGCAAATGGAAAAGCAAAAATACTAAATCAATTGTAACTATAACTGAAGAAAATATCGCTGAAGTTATTGCAAATTGGACAGGTATTCCTGCTAAAAAAATAACAGAAGACGAAAACGAAAAATTAAAAAATCTTGAAAAAGAATTGCATAAAAGAGTAATTGGTCAGAATGAAGCAGTAGAAGCGGTTTCAAAAGCAATAAGAAGAGGAAGAGTTGGATTAAAAGACCCAAAGAGACCAATAGGTTCATTCTTATTCTTAGGGCCAACAGGAGTTGGTAAAACAGAACTTTCAAAAGCATTAGCAGAAGTCTTATTTGGAGACGAAAATGCAATGATAAGACTAGATATGTCAGAATTTATGGAACCACATTCAGTTTCTAAATTAATAGGAGCACCTCCAGGATATGTAGGTTTTGACGATGGTGGTCAATTAACTGAAAAAATAAGAAGAAAACCATATTCAGTAGTTTTATTTGATGAAATTGAAAAAGCACATCCAGATGTTATGAATATGTTACTTCAAATTCTTGAAGATGGAAGATTAACTGATAGCCAAGGTAGAACAGTTAACTTCAAAAATACAGTTATTATAATGACTTCAAATTTAGGTGCTAGACTAATTACAGACAGAAAACAATTAGGCTTTGCAAATAAAGAAGGAGAAGCAGATTCTAAAAAAGAATATGAAGAAATCAAAAAAGAAGTTATGGCAGAGTTGAAAAAAGAACTAAGACCAGAGTTCATAAACCGTATTGACGAAATAATTGTATTCCATAAATTAAATGACAGTGACATTAATCAAATTATAGATATCATGCTTAAAGAAGTTGTAAACAGATTAGAAGAACAAAAATATGATGTCAAATTTGAACCTGATGTTAAGGAAATGATTGCTAAAGAAGGAATAGACAAAAACTTTGGAGCAAGACCTTTAAGAAGAACTATTCAAAATTTGGTTGAAGATAAATTGGCTGAAGAAATTTTGGATGGCAAATTGGTTAAAGGTAAAGTTAATAAAATAACAAAGAGACAATTGGGACAATCCTAATTGTCTCTTTACGGTTTAAGACCTATAAAAGTATTATTTGTGTGTTCCTTTTCATCCCTTGGATATATTATATTTTATAATGAATTTTAAATAAATAAAAGTAGAACTGAAACTTTATGTGTAAAAATTATTGAAATAAAGAAAACGTTAAGTTGAGATTATACCAGAATTTTACATAAAATTCAATATATTTTCAATAACCAAATTAATCATAACATCATAATCTAAGTCCTTGTGCTTATGGTAAACAATTTCATGACACAAATCATCAATTAAATGAATAGCAATATGAACCTTTTCATCAAGATTTTTTGAATCAAAACCATTATCTACCAGAATTCTAGAAATATTTTTGGTCATAGTCATTTCATTTTGTCGAAAAAATTCAGCAATTTCTTTATCAGAATGAGTCATAGCCATAATTTCTTCATGAGCGACTTGTGAAAGTTTATGATTTTCAATAAAAGTATTAATCATATTTCTTAAAATAGTATCAAGATTATTTTTATCAATTTTTATATTTGATGTTACATTTAACATAGGATAAAAAATTTCACTAGCATATCTTTTAATGCCTTCAACTAAAATATCATGTTTATCTTTAAAATATTGATATACAATTCCAGTTGAAACACCAGCTGCTTTGGCAATTTCAGCAGTGTTAGTGTTATAATATCCTTTTTCACAAATAAGTTCAAAACCAGCTTTTATTATTTTTTCCTTTTTTTCAATAGAACGCTTTTGAATTGGTTCTCTAATTTCATTTATTTTCATTTAAAACAAATCCTTATATAAAAATTTAGATTTTTAATAGGTATCTATAAACCTAATATAAATTGTTATGTAATACAGATTTTAATATATATTTAAAATCTGTATTATATAACTGGATATTATTATAATAGTAAAAAAGTTAAATGTCAAATCAATGTGAAATAAATTTCATATTTCTATTGACAACCTAATAATATAAATATATAATAATTTTAAAAATATGAAATAAATTTCACATAAGGAGGAGTTATGAAAAAAATAGTAGAACTAAAAAATGTAAGCAAAACTTACAAAACAGGAGAAAATGAATTCAAAGCACTAGACAACATCGATTTAGACATAAACAAAGGAGAGTTTGTAGTAATACTTGGACCATCAGGAGCAGGAAAATCAACATTATTAAATTTAATAGGAGGGATGGATACACCAACAGACGGAAGTATTAAAATTGATGGAGAGGAAATTTCAAAATATACAGAAAGTCAACTAAGTGAGTACAGAGCAGAAAACATCGGATTTATTTTTCAATTTTATAACATATTGCCAACATTAACAGTATTGGAAAATGTAGAGTTAGTAAAAGATATAGTTAAAAGTGGAAATGATAGTAAAGAAGCAATAAAGGCGGTTGGACTTGAACAACATATGAATAAATTTCCAAATCAATTATCTGGTGGAGAGCAACAAAGAGTTTCAATTGCAAGAGCAATAGCAAAAAATCCAAAACTATTGTTATGTGATGAACCAACAGGGGCACTGGATTCTAAGACAGGTGTTGAGGTCTTAAAATTATTAAAAAAACAATGTGATGGAAATAATGGCGCAAATACAGTAATTATAGTAACTCACAACAGTTTATTTGCTGAGATAGCAGATACTGTAATAAGAGTAAAAAATGGAAAAATTGAAAGCGTAACAGCAAATGAGAATCCTAAAAATATTGACGAGGTAAAATGGTAATGAGACAAATTTGGACTGTACCAAATGTTTCAAAAGGAGGAATGTAATAAAAAATGAAAAGATTAAGTAAAAAAAGATTACGAGATATAAAACAAAACAAAATGCAATTTTTTAACATTTTCATAATGGTATTTTTAGGAGTATTTGTATTTGCAGGAATACATGCATATATGGATGGAATGGAAGAAAGTGCATATAAATATTATAAAGACAACAATTTTCAAGATATATGGTTATCAGGTGAAAACTTTAGCAATGATGATTTAGAAAAAGTAAAAAATACGGAAAATGTAAAAGATGCAGAAAGAATATTAACAATAAAAACAGAACTTGAAAACAAAAATGATGTAACATTAGATACAAATTTTATAGAATCTAACAACATCTCAAAAATGTATGTTGTAGATGGTGAAGAATTTAGCAAAGATAAAAAAGGTGTATGGTTTGATAGTTATTTGGCTAAAAATTTAGACCTAAAAGTTGGAGATGAAATAACATTTACATATCAAAATATGAAAATGACTGAAAAAATATTAGGTTTAGTAAACACACCAGACCATGTATATTTTGTAAAAGATGATACAGAAATATTCCCAACACACAAAAATTATGGATATATGTATTTATCAATAAATGAATTACCACAAGGAATGCCACAAATTTTTAATCAAATAATAGTTGATGTGAATAAAACAGACAAAACGCAAGAAACAAAAGCAAACTTAGAGAACAATATAAAATCAGCAATAGCAGTAACAGACAGAGAATCTAGCGTTTCATACAAAGGATATAATTCAGAAATAGATGAAGGAACAACATATTCAGGGGTATTTACATTTTTATTTTTGTTTATAGCAGTATTATCAGTAACAACAACGATGAACAGATTTGTAAAAAAACAAAGAACACAAATTGGAACACTAAAAGCACTTGGATTTAAAAATAGAAAAATAATAAATCATTATGTGGGGTATGGATTTATAATCAGTTTAGTTGCAAGTGTAGTAGGACTTTTGGTTGGTAAATATGGATTAGGAACGTTTTTCTTAAATATGGAAATGAGTTACTTTGAAGTCCCTGTATATAACACAGTACTAATTCCAGTTGTATATATACTAGCAATTGCAGTAGTTGCATTAATAACACTTGTAACATATTTATCTTGTAGAAGCATATTAAAAGAATCAGCAGTTGAAGCATTAAGACTAGAAGTTCCAAAGGTTAAAAGCATAAAATTTGATTTAACAACAAAGGGAATATTCAAAAAAGCATCAATTTCTACAAGATGGAATTTAAGAGATGTGGGGAGAAATAAAGGTAGAAGTTTGATGGCAATTGTAGGAATAACAGGATGTACAATGCTTATGCTATGCGCATTTGGAATGATGGATACAATGAAATCATATTTAAGTTGGGAATTTGATAAAATAAGCAATTTTGAATATAAACTTTCACTTTCAAATAACTATACAGATGACCAATTTGCTAATATTACAGAAAAATATGGAAATGAAACAAGTGAATCATTTGGAATAGAAATAAAAAATGGTAACAAAAAAGAAACAAATACCTTAACTGTAAATGACGCACCAAACAAATTAAAATATACAAACCACAATAAAGAGTATATGAATTTAAAAGATGATGGAATTTACATTACAGAAAAACTATCTGAAAAATATGGATTAAAAGTCGGAGATGAAATTACATGGCACATATTTGGAGATGATAATTGGTACACTTGCAAAATTGCTGGATTAAACCGTGACCCACAAAATCAACAATTAAATATGACCAGAAAATATTATGAATCATTAGGACTAACATACAAGGCAGATACAGTCTATACAGATGAAAATTTAATTAATACCAAAACAATTGATGGAGTAGATACTATCCAAAGTATAGCAACACTAAAACAAGGAATGGAAAGTATGTTAAAAACAACGGAAACGATGGTAGTTCTATTAATTGTTGTATCAGCCATATTAGGATTTGTAATAATTTATAATTTAGGAATATTATCATTCACAGAAAAACAATATCAATTTGCAACATTAAAAGTATTGGGATTTAAAGACAAACAAATTAAAAATATATTTGTTAAACAAAATTTATGGTTGACTGTAGCTGGAATTGTTATTGGCTTGCCACTTGGATTTTGGATGTTAGACTATATATTTAAATCAGCACTTGGAGAGAATTATGATTTTAATGCTTATATAAAACCAGTTTCTTATTTGTATGCAGTTGTTGGAAGTCTTGTGGTTTCTATAATTGTAAACAAAGTCTTATCAAGAAAAGTTAAGAGAATTGATATGGTAACTAGTTTGAAGGGAAATGAATAGTGTTGAAAAATGTGAGTATTTTGTTATTTAAGAAAGAGATGGAATAAAATTTGGGAAACATAGTTTTATTAGATGATTTAACAATAAACAAAATAGCAGCAGGTGAAGTTATAGAAAGACCTGCAAATGTAGTAAAAGAGTTAGTAGAAAATTCTATTGATGCAGGTGCAAATAAAATAATAATAGAAGTTAAAAATGGCGGAAAAACATTTATAAAAATTACGGATAACGGAAAAGGCATTGGTCGAGAAGATATGGCAATATCTTTGGAAAGACATGCTACAAGTAAGATACGAAAAGTTGAAGATTTGGAAAAAACATATACAATGGGGTTCAGAGGAGAGGCGTTAGCAAGTATTAGTGCAATATCAACTTTGACAATGCAGTCTAAAACAAAAGACGAGTTTACAGGAACAAAATTAGTTGCAAAAGCAGGAAACATTATAAAAGCGGAAGAATGTGGGATGCAAGTTGGAACAACCATCTCAGTAGAAAATCTATTTTTTAATACGCCTGTCAGATATAAATTTTTAAAGCAAGATATTACTGAATACAGATATATAAAAGACTGGGTTCAAAAGGTAGCACTTGCAAACCCTAATATATCTTTTAGATTATTGAATGACGGAAAGAGCGTATTTTTTACTAATGGAAATGGCAATATTTTAGATATCATATATTTAATGTATGGCAAAAAAATAAAAGAAAATTTGCTAGAAGTAAATTATGAAAGTGATAATATCAAAGTTACAGGTGTGATAGGAAATACAATGATTTCCAGAGATAATAGAAAAGAGCAGATATTATTTTTGAATAAAAGAAATATAAAAAATAATGTATTAATCAATAGTGCAGACCAGGCTTTTAAAGGTGGAGTTGGTATTGGTAAATATGGTTTTTATATTTTAAATTTAGATATGCCTGCAGATTTTTATGATGTGAATGTTCATCCAACTAAAATGGAAGTTAGGTTCAAGGATGAAGATAAAATTTATAAGGTTTTGTACCATGCAATAAAAAGTACAATGCTTAAATTTGAGTTTTTGGGAAATAATGAAAATGAGGAACACAACGAAGAATATATTCAAAATGAATTAGAGTTTTTAACAAATGAATTCTCTGAAAAGAAAGAATATAGTTTCAAGAATAAATTTTCAAATCAGGAAGAAAAAAATATAAACTTGACATATGAAAATCAAGGACAAAATATTACTGAAAAGGTAGATACAAATTTAAAAAATGAACTAAGAAAAAGAGAAGAATCAAGAACTATAAAATATAAATATCTAGGAATATTGTTCCGAACATTTATAGTAATAGAAGTTGAAAATGAACTATTTTTAATAGACCAACATGCAGCACACGAAAGAGTTTTATATGAAAAAATAAAAGAAAACTATAAACAAAAAGTTAGTCAAAACAGCCAAATGATGTTGTTGCCAGAAGTTATAAATTTAACACATAGAGAAATGGAATTTGTTAAAAACAATATGGAGATGCTTATAAATACAGGATTTGATATAGAATTATTTGGAGAAAATTCAGTCAAAATAAATGGAATACCTGATTTAGAGTACAAAGCAAAAACTCAAAATATTTTTATGGATATTTTGGATGAGATGTTAACAAATGAGAGAACTTCAATAAAAGATGTTGAAGAAAGATTTATTGCGACAGTTGCTTGTAAGGCTGCTGTTAAGGCTAATATGGATTTAAGTAAACAAGAGGTTGAAAATTTAATACAAAGTTTGTTGAGCTTGAATAATCCATATACGTGCCCACATGGAAGACCAACTACTATAAAAATTTCAAAAGAATATCTTGAAGAGCATTTATGAAAACAGAGTCTACATTGTAGGCTCTGTCTGAATTAAAAATAATAAATCTGTTTGCTAGAAGAAACGATTTCTTCATCGGATAATCTTTCTTCCTGCTTTTTACGTCTTAGCTGATCCATTGCTAAGATTACCTTTAAATCTGAATTTGACATACGAAGCCGTTCAGCAAACATCTCAGCAGGTCTTTTGTTTTTTGTCTTTTTACTCATCAAGATACACCTACCTTTCAAAATTTAATTATATGAAATGAATTAATTCTAACAAGTATAATAGCACGAAAAAAATAAAAAATCAAGGAGGAAAAATATGGATTTAGTTATTGGACTTGCAATACCATTTTTAGGCACAACACTTGGAGCTGCAATGGTATTTCTAATGAAAAAAGAAATGAATAAAAAAGTAGAAAAAATTTTATTAGGATTTGCATCAGGAGTAATGATAGCAGCATCAGTATGGTCATTATTAATACCATCAATAGAAATGACAGAAACACAAGGAAAAGTTGCTTGGATTCCAGCGGCAATAGGATTTTTATTAGGAATTGTGTTTCTTTTAGTATTAGATAGTGTAGTCCCACATATGCACTTAGAAAGTGAAAAGCCAGAAGGAATGAAATCAAAACTAAAAAAGACAACAATGATGGTATTTGCTGTAACATTGCATAACATACCAGAGGGAATGGCAGTTGGAGTTACATTTGCTGGAGCGTTAGCGCAAAATACTGGAATTACAATGGCAGGGGCTTTTGCATTAGCAGTAGGAATTGCAATTCAAAACTTCCCAGAAGGGGCAATTATTTCAATGCCATTAAAAAGTGAAGGAGTATCAAAGTCAAGAGCATTTTTATATGGTACTTTGTCAGGGATTGTTGAACCAATTGGTGCGCTAATTACAATACTTCTTACAAATGCAGTTGTTCCAATTTTGCCATATTTGCTTTCTTTTGCAGCTGGTGCCATGATTTACGTTGTTGTAGAAGAACTTATTCCAGAGTCACAAGCTGGTGAACATTCAAATATTGGAACTATTGGTGTTGCAATTGGTTTTACAATTATGATGATATTAGATGTTGCATTAGGATAGAAAATATTAAAATTATGCAAATTTTATTGCGTTTCGATTTGCTCTTATGATAAAATATAAATATATATAATTTTAGGAGAAAAAACAATGAAAAAAAGGGTAGTTTTTTTAATAACAATAATATTAATAAGTGCAAGCATTTTAATGATAAGTAACAAAATACAAGCAACAGAAAAATCATTGAGTTGCAGTTTAGAAACAGAGAAAACAGAAATAAAACAAGGAGAAGAAACATCAGTAACACTAAAAATAAATAGTGAAGAACAAATCAATGCTTTCCAGGCAAAAATAAATTATGATGGAAATGTTTGGGAAGAAATAGATGAAAACAATTTTGAAACAAAAGATGGTTGGGAGAATCTAAAATACAATAAAGATGGTAAAGAATTTAATGTAATTAATAAACAAGATACAACTAACAAAGATATCTTAGAAATTAAATTAAAAGCAAAGACTAGTGCAAATGTTGGAAATACAGAAATAACAATAGATAAAATAACTGCATCTGATGGAAATATAGAATTTGAAAACGAAAAATTAACACAGTCAATATCAATAAAATTAAATTCAATTGAAAAAAGTGATAGCGAAAATAAAAAAGATACACCATCAAATTCAGAAAATAAAAACAATACAAATAACAATGATTTAGAACTAGAAAAAAAGCATAAAGAAATATTACCAAATATTCTACCTAAAACAGGAAAAGGATGGGCTTTGTTAATTTCAATATTTGTTTTTGCAATTTTATCAATAGTATTTTACCATAAGAGTAAAAAATGTGGAAAAACAATGATGATGCTTATAATTTGTGGAATACTAATAAGTCAAAGTACAGTATTTGCAGCATCAGAAATATTCTTAGGTGATATAAATCAAAGCTCAGTTATAGATGATGAAGATATAGGAATAATGCAAGAATATTTAATAAATTTAAAAGATGTATCATCATTAGAACAAGCAGATATGAATAGTGATAGTAAATTAAGTATAATAGATTTATCATTATTGATAAAACAACAAAAGGAATGTCCATATGATAAAAACAATGTAACAAATATAACATCATGGTCAGCGGTACCAATGGTTTCAAAGGAATTGTTGCAAAAACAAGGAGTCACAACAGGTGGAGAAGGATGTCAATGGCCAATTGGAATGGCTATAAGCAAAGACGGAAAATTGTTATTATATGGAACAGATGTAGGTGGAGTTTATCGTTCAGAAGATGGAGGCCAAAACTGGGAGCAATCAAATGCAGGATTACAGTCAAGAGGAGTAGGAGCGTTTTCAATAGATCCTAAAAATCCATCATATGTTGTAGCTGTTGGAATAAATAGCTCACCATTTAATACAAATGGACTTTATATTTCAGAAGACGGGGGAAAATCATGGAAGTTTACTAAAATGATGTTAGTAAAAGGGCATAGAGATGTAAGGGAAGCAATAGCATATGATGAATCATCATATAATCAAGAAAAAAATAGATGTATGGTTGCATATTGGTCAACAGCATATGAAACAGAAGACAATTATCTAGAAGAAAGCGAAAAGGGTTTATATAAAACAACAGATGGTGGCTATACTTGGAATCTTGTAAATAATGATTTAAGTGATGGAACAATAAAAATAAATCCATATACAGGGGATGTATATGTTTCAAGAAAAGATGGAATATATTATAGCTCAGATAAAGGAGAAAACTTTAAAAAAATAGTAGATGACTCTGTTACAGGATTTGATTTAACATCACAAAAAGATCAAAAAATAAATGTTTATTACTGTAATAATAATGGAGTATATATTTCAAAAGATGGAAAAACTTTTGATAAAATAGCATCAACTTCATATCCGACAAAAGGACCAATGAACATAAAAGTAAGCCCAATAAATTCAAATAAAATGTTATTAATAGATAGACAGGGAACATATCAAAATTATCCATATTACAGCATTGATGGTGGAAAAACATGGAAAATTTCAACATTATCAGATGAATTAAGTTTTATGCCATATAATAACAGAATGAGCATTCCTATGTGGAGTACTGTTGATGAAAACAAAGTTTGGATACATACACAAGGAGATTATGCAAGTTCAAGTACTGATAGTGGAAAAACTTTTAAATGGGACAGCAACGGAATTACAGGAATTTTAAGTGGAGGAAATGTTCACTACAATGTATATAACCCAGACATTATATATTTTGGCTCACAAGATTATGACGGATGTGTAACAACAGATGGCGGAAAAACATGGAAATATATTAGTATGTCAGGATACAGATGGGGTGGCTTCTGCTATGGCGGGTATGCAGTAGATGAAAATACATATTTTGTTGGAGTATCAGATGCATGGCATAATCCAAGAAAATTGAAAATCACATTTGATGGTGGAAAAACAATTGTAGATACAGGAATGTATTTTACAAAAGAAAACATAAATGCAGGAATAGAATCATCATACCAGTCACCAACAAATCCAAAAGTTTTATTTGCATGTGACTTAAGAAGCGAAGATGGAGGACATACTTGGGCTAAAATGGATGGATGTATAAATGTTTATACACATAACCCAAAAGGTCAAAAAGAATTATATGGAATGGACGAAACTGGCAAATATGTTGTAGCATCTTATGATGATGGAAAAACTTGGAAGAAAGTAAATAATACAGAATTTATACCAAATCCTAAATACGCATCAGCACATGTAATGGATGTAGCATATGACTGGAAAAACGAAGTGGCATATGCAACATGTGAAGGTGGATATTTATACAAAACATCGACAAAAGATGGTAGTGTAGAATGTGTATTAAATAGATATGTTGACGAATATAAGAGAGCTCCTGTAAACTTAAACGGTGGGTATTGCATTTCTAAGGTTGCAGTAGACCCAATAGACCCTAATATAATTTACTGTGGTGGAGCGGGAAATACATTTTTAAATGATTGTGCATTATATCGTTCAGTTGATGGAGGGAAATCTTTCCAAGTTATAACAAGTAATACAACAAATTCTATTGTAAAACAAGGAAGACAAGGTGGTTTTGAAACAAATTCTCTAGAAGTTAATCCTAAAACAGGTGAATTACTATTTGCAGGTGGATGTTTTGGAATTAGTAAATTATCACCTCCATATAAATTAAATAATAAATAGATTATTTTAGATATAATATTATTATAGAAAAAAATTATATTATAGAACAAAGTTTAGGAGAAAAAAATGATTAAAAATATTATATTTGATATAGGAAATGTAATTTTACAATTTGATATAAAAGAAGTAATACCTAATTTTACAAAAAAAGAAAGTGAAAAACAATTTATAATAAACAATATAATTAATTCACCAGAGTGGTTACAATATTCATTAATAGATACAGGTTTTATTTCAAGAGAGCAAGCAATTGAAATTGTTGAAGATAGAACTAATCATATAAATGATGAATTAATTGAAAAATTTTGGTATAGATATAATGATTATAGTTTTATAAATGATAATGTAATAGATATAATAAAAGAATTAAAAGAAAAAGATTATAAAATATATTTATTATCAAATATAAATTCACATACTTATAATCACATAAAAGATAACAAACTATTTAATCTTGTAGATGGTTATGTATTTTCATATATTGAACATCAAGTAAAACCATATGTAGGCATTTATAATACTTTATTAGAAAGATATAAATTAATACCACAAGAATGTTTATTTATAGATGATAATATTAAAAATATAAAAACAGCAAATGAATTAGGAATACAAGGAAAAAAAGTAATACCAGATAATTTTGAAAGTGTTGTACAAACATTAAAGGAATATAATATCTTATAGTTTTTTATTGAAATATATAAATAAAAATGACACATGCTAAAAATTAGCAAAATGTGTCATTTTTTTGACTGTTAGCCTTGACAAACATTACATATGAGAGTATAATGTTAACCGTAGTTAACATATTTAAAATATAAAGATAAATTTTCAAATAATGTAAACAATAAAATATTAATAAAAAAATGAAAAAAGAGAGGATAAAAATGATATCAAAATCATCAGAAGAATACTTGAAAACAATGTACATATTAAAACAGCAAAATGGAAACATAAGAGTAACAGACATTGCAAAAAAAATGAACTGTACAAAACCAAGTGTAAACAAAGCAATTTACAATTTAAAAGATAGTGGACTGGTAAATTATGAATCATATGGAACCATAGAACTAACAGAAAAAGGTGAAGACCTAGCAAAAAAAATTCTAGAAGCATATGACATAATGTATGTGTTTTTAAAAGATGTACTTAATTTAGACGAAGAAGAAGCAAAAAGCGAAGCGGAAAAAATAAAATTAGCAATATCGGATAAAACAATAAACAAATTGGCAAAATATGTGCATAAAGAACTCGGACTAACAAATTTAGACTGTGATTATGATATCAATAAAGAAAAATGCAGATGTTGTGCAAGAAGAACAATAAAAAAATAACGGGATTGAAGACCTGGCCCCCAATCCCGTGAAATAAAAAGAAAGGATTTAAAACAATGAGTAATTTATTAGAAATAAAAGATTTACATGTAAACGCAGGAGAAAAAGAAATATTAAAAGGAATAGATTTAAATATTAAAAGAGGAGAAATCCATGTAATAATGGGACCAAATGGTTCTGGAAAGACAACAACAGCAAATGCAATATTAAATAACCCAGAATACACAAAAACAAATGGAACAATAACATTTGATGGTGAAGATATTACAGAATCAAGAACAGATGAAATTGCAAGAAAAGGAATATTTATGTCATTCCAATTACCAGAAGAAATTCCTGGGGTTTCAGTTACAAACTTTTTGAAATACGCAAAAAATAAAATAACAGGAGAACCGGTAAAAATATTTCAATTTAAAGATGAATTGAAAAAATATATGGAAGAATTAAATATGAATCCTAAAAATATGGAAAGAAGCTTAAATGTAGGATTTTCAGGTGGAGAGAAAAAGAAAAATGAAATTTTACAAATGCTTGTATTAAATCCAAAACTTGCTATTCTTGACGAAACAGATTCAGGTCTTGATGTTGATGCAATAAAGACTGTTTCAAAAGGTATTGAGATGTTTAAAAATGAGAATAATGCGGTTTTAATTATTACTCATAATACCAAAATTTTGCATAGTTTAAAGGTTGATTATGTCCATGTTTTAGTTAATGGAAAAATCGTTAAAACAGGCGGACAAGAATTGGCTTCAGATATTGAAGAAAATGGATATGCACAGTATAAATAAAAATGAAATACCAGCCAAATAAAATGGCTGGTATAAGGATACATTTAAACATCATCAGATGATATTTTATCAATTATAAAATCCAATATTGGTGCAAATAATATACAAGCTGATGATAAAAGTATTAGTTGCGAAACAGAAATGGATGATTTTGAAGCAAAGATAAGTGCTACATAAAATATCCGTACAATTGATTTCGCAACGATATGTTTGCTATTGTTCATAGTAGTATCCTCCTAAGTTTTTTATATAGTATAACATACTTAACATAAAAAGTCAAATTTTAAAATCAGGAAAGGAATAAAATGAAAACAAATTTAGATGAAATAAATAGAAATATCTATGATATAAAAAACAAAGACGAATATGAGTTCAAAATAAAAAAAGGTTTAACACCAGAAATAATAGAAGAAATATCAAAACAAAAAAACGACCCAGACTGGATGAGAGAATTCAGGTTAAAAGCACTAGAAGTATATACCAACTTAGAAATGCCAACATGGGGACCAGATTTATCAGAATTAAATATGGACGAAATCGCAACATATGTAAGACCAAAGTCAAAATTAAATAGTTCATGGGATGATGTTCCAGAAGACATTAAAAACACATTTGATAAATTAGGGATACCAGAAGCAGAAAAAACATCACTTGCAGGTGTTGGGGCACAATATGATTCAGAAGTTGTTTACCATAGTATGAAAGAAGAATTAATAAAACAAGGTGTAATTTATACAGATATGGAAACAGCAGTAAGAGAATATCCAGAATTAGTAAAATCACACTTTATGAAATGTGTACCAGTAAATGACCATAAATTTGTTGCATTACATGGAGCAGTATGGTCAGGCGGTTCATTTGTATATGTGCCAAAAGGAGTAAAAGTCGATGTTCCATTGCAATCATACTTTAGACTAAATTCACCAGAATCAGGGCAATTTGAACACACATTGATAATAGTAGAAGAAGGAGCAAGTTTACACTTTATAGAAGGATGTTCAGCACCAAAATACAATAAAGTAAATCTACATGCAGGATGTGTTGAACTATATGTAGCAGACAATGCTTATTTAAGATATTCAACAATAGAAAACTGGTCAAAAAATATGCTTAACTTAAATACAAAAAAAGCAATAGTAGGAAAAAATGCAAAAATGGACTGGGTATCAGGTTCATTTGGGTCAAAAATATCAATGCTATATCCAATGAGCATATTAAATGGAGAAGGTGCAAAAACAGAGTTTACCGGAATATCATTTGCAGGTGGAGGACAAAACCTAGACAATGGATTTAAAGTAATTCATAACGCACCAAATACATCAAGTGTAGTAAACGCAAAATCAATATCAAAAAACGGCGGAAAATGCACATATAGAAGTTTAGTAAGAATAAATGAAAATGCAAAAAATTCAAAATCATCAGTATCATGTGAATCACTTATGTTAGACGACATATCAATTTCAGACACAATACCAACAAATGACATAAGAACAGATGAAGTTGAATTTTCACACGAAGCTAAAATAGGGAAAATAAGTGATAAAACAATATTCTATTTAATGAGCAGGGGACTATCAGAGGAAGACGCAAAGGCTATGATAGTAAGAGGTTTTGCACACCCAATAGCTAAAGAATTGCCAGTAGAATATGCAGTTGAAATGAATAATCTTATTAACTTAGAATTAGAAGGAGCAATAGGATAAAATTTCGGGATATGGGGACGGGTCTTCAATCCCGAAAAAATTATAAAAAAATAGGGATTGAAGACCCGTCCCCCAATCCCGAAAAAATTATAAAAAATAGGGATTGAAGACCCGTCCCCATATCCCGAAAAATAAGAAAGGAAATGTTGATGGATAATTTAAAATTAAATGAAACACCAGTTAGAACAGCAAAAAACTTTAGAATAAACAATATAAAACTTGAAAATATTGAAGTTCCAGAAGTTATACCATCATTTGAAAATGTAACAATAATTGGTGACACATCTAAAATGGATATAGAACAAAATGCAGATAATACAAATATAGATTTAGCTTATGGTTTAAGTGAAGAATTTACAAATCAAGTACAATACGGAGCTAATCAAAAAATTAAATTAAACATAAATAGTAATCAAAATGAAGAGGTTATGCCAAAATTATGTGAATGTTCTGATATAAAAGAAGAGAAAACAGAAGCGGAAATAGATTTTAATTTTGATAATGAAAATTCTGTATTAATAGACAATATAGAAATAATTGCAAACGAAAACACAAAATCAACAATAATAATAAAATACACTTCAAACCAAGAAAATGAAAATTATCACAATGGAATAATAAAAGCAAAAGCAGAAAAAAATGCAGAATTAAATATAGTTTTAGTTAATTTGATGAGTATAAAATCAAATAATTTTTTAGCAATTGAAAATGATTTTGGGGAAAATGCAAAAATTAATTATACAATTGTTGATTTTGGTGGAAAGCACAGCATTACAAATTATTATTCTAATTTACAAGGAGATAATTGTGATAATCAACTAAACACAATTTATTTAGGAAAAGAAAATCAAGTTTTTGACTTAAATTATATAGGCGAATTAAGAGGGAAAAAATCTAATATTGATATAGAAGTTCAAGGGGCTTTAAAAGATACATCTAAAAAACATTTTAAAGGAACAATTGATTTTAAAAAAGGATGTAAAAAGGCTACTGGAAATGAAAATGAGGCTTGTATGTTATTATCAGATACAGCAAAATCAATAGCTTTACCAATGTTACTTTGCTCTGAAGAAGAGGTTGAAGGTAACCATTCTAGTTCAGCCGGAAAAATTGGAGAAAAAGAATTATTCTATATTATGAGTAGAGGTTTTGAACTTAAAGAGGCTATGAAATTGATGGTTAGAGCTAGATTTAATCAAATTTTAGAAAAAATTGAAAATGAAGAATTGAGAGAAGAAATTTTACAAGAAATTAATAAGAGGTTAGATTAATAATATAATTGTAATTTTAAGGAGAAAGATTTAATGAAGAATTCAAGAGAGTTTATGGATGAATTTATGTGAACATGGAAAAATATGATAAAATACCAAAACATTAAAATAAATCCTATTGAACCAAATTATGATGAAATAGAAAAAGCTTTTTCAGAAGAAAAGAAAATTGTATATACACAAGAATGTAACGAAAATCAACAAATATCCGAAATAGAAGATGATGGGAGATAATTTATGAATACAGAACAAATAAAAAAAGATTTTCCACTACTAGAAAATGAAAATATCACATATCTAGACAGTGGAGCAACAACACAAAAACCGATACAAGTAATAAAAGCAGTAGAAAAATTCTACCAGAAATACAACGCAAACCCACACAGGGGAGCATATTCATTAAGTGTAGAAGCAACTGAACAATATGAAAATACAAGAACAAAAATAGCAAAATTCATAAATGCAAAACACAGAGAAGAAATAATATTCTCAAAAAATGCAACAGAAAGTTTAAACTTAATTGCATATTCATATGGTTTGGACAACTTAAAAAAAGATGATGAAGTAGTAATTTCAATAATGGAACATCATTCAAATTTGGTTCCTTGGCAAAAAATGACAAAGCAAACAGGTAGCAAGTTGAATTATATGTACATCAATGAAAACTATGAAATTACAGACGAAGAGATAGAAAACAAAATTACAGACAAAACAAAAATTGTTGGAATTACACATGTTTCAAATGTTTTAGGAACAATAAACAATGTGAAAAAAATCATAAAATATGCACATAAAAAGGGTGCAGTAGTAATAGTTGACGCATCACAAAGCATACCACATATGAAAATTGATGTTCAAGATTTAGATGCAGATTTTCTAGTATTTTCAGGACATAAAATGCTTGCCCCACTTGGAATAGGCGTATTATATGGAAAAAGAGAAATACTTAATAAAATGACTCCATTTTTGATGGGTGGAGATATGATAGAATATGTGTATGAACAGGAAACAACATTTGCGCCACTTCCAAATAAATTTGAGGCTGGTACACAAAATGTTGAAGGCGTAATTGGTTTAGGTGCTGCTATTGATTATATTGAAAATTTAGGATATGATAAAATACAAGAAATTGAACATGAAGTAATATCATATGCAAGACAAGAATTATCAAAACTAGATTATCTAACATTATACACAACACCAAATGAAGAAAATCATTCAAGCGTAATTTCATTCAACATTAAAGGGGTACATCCACATGATGTTGCAAGTATTTTAGATTCAGAAGGCGTATGTGTGCGCTCTGGAAATCATTGTGCGCAACCGCTTATGAGATTCTTGGGTATTGATTCTACTTGTAGAGCAAGTTTCTACATCTACAATACAAAAGAGGATGTAGATAAATTGGTTAAGGCACTTGATAAGGCTTATAATATGTTTAAAAATTATATAAAATAATTTAAATAAATATTGACTATTAAGTAAATATATATTATAATCTTCTCGGTTGGGAAGTTAACTTTCTTCAGGCATAAGTGCATAGACTAGTAAGTCTATGTTATATGCTTGCTAATCTATGCATTTATGTCTTTAATGACTTAAATGTAAATCTCGTAAGAAGGAGGTTAACAGCTATGGAGTTAATAAAGATTTTATTAATAATATTAGCTTTCTTTTTAGGACTATCGTTTCTAGTACATATTTGCTCCAAAAAGAGATATGCATTAAAATATTGTTCCAAAAAAAGAAAAATAGAGATTTATCCTATAGATAAACCTCACCCAACCAATAGATAAGGGCTATGCTCTTATCTTTTATATTATTATATTAACACTAATTTATAAAATTGTCAATAAATTAATAAAAAAAGAAAGGTAAATTTCAATGGAAGAGTTAACAGATGTTTACAATGAATTAATAATGGAACACAGTATGAATTCATACAACAAAAAGAAACTAGAAAATGCAGATTACTGTGAAGTAGGGCATAACCCAAATTGTGGAGATGAAATAACACTACAATTAAAATTAAATGGAAATAAAATAGAAGATATGGCATTTTCAGGACATGGATGTGCAATTTCACAAGCATCAACATCAATAATGATAGATACACTAAAAGGTAAAACAGTTGAAGAGGCAAAAGAGATTATAAAAATATTTATAGAAATGATAAAAAGAGAAACAACTGATGAGGAAGAACTTAAAAAATTGGAAGATGCAATAGCTTTTAGAAATGTGTCTAATATGCCGGCAAGGGTTAAATGTGCTCTTTTGGCTTGGCATACTATTGAAGATATGCTAGAGAAAAATGATAGCACAGGAACTGGAAATATAAATTGTTGTCATTAAAAATTTTTAAAAAAGAATTTAATAGTAAATATTGACTTTTAAAGATATACATGATAAAATTGCAATAGTTTGGAAGTTGCCCTTTTCAAGCATAAGTGCATAGACTAGTAAGCCTATGTTATATGCTTGCTAATCTATGCATTTATGCTTATATAGCTAAATGTAAATTACGTAAGAAAGGGGTTGACGGCTGTGAAATTAATAGAATTTTTATTAATCATAATGGCTTTCTTTGTAGGAACTGCATTATTAATACATATATGTTCAAAGCACAAATATGTATTTAGGTATTATTCATCTAAAAGAAAAATAGAGATTTGCCCTATGGACAAATCTAACCAAACACACAGATAAGGGCTATGCTCTTATCTTTTATATTATTATATTAACACTTATAAAAAAAAATGTCAATAGAAATTAAACAAATAAATAAAAGTTTCCAAATTAATAGTAACAGTACCGGAGGTAAAAATGGAAAACAAAAAAGTATTATTAGGAATGAGTGGAGGAGTTGATAGCTCAGTATCAGCACTACTACTAAAAAAAGAAGGATATGAGCCATTAGGAATAACACTAGAACTATTTGCAGGAAGCAGTTGTTGTAACATAAACACATATATAGATGCAAAAAATGTCTGCAAAACAATAGGAATTCCACACTTTACATATAATTGCAAAGAACAATTCAAAGATTATGTAATAAATGATTTTATAGATTGTTACGCAAATTGCAGAACACCAAACCCATGTATAGAATGTAACAAATATATGAAGTTTGGAATTATGTGGGAAAAAGCAAAAGAACTAGGATGTAATTACATAGCAACAGGACATTATGCAAAAACAGAATATAGTGAAAAATATGGAAGATGGGTACTAAAAAAATCACAAGCAGGTAAAAAAGACCAAAGTTATGTATTATGGAATATTCCAAAAGAATTAATAGAACATGTAGTATTCCCATTAGCAGATTTCACAGACAAAGAGCAAATACGTGAAATAGCAAGAGAAAACGACTTAAAAGTTGCAAATAAACCAGATAGTGAAGATATTTGTTTTGTACCAGATGGAAATTACAAAAAATTCCTTGAAATTAATTCAGGTATAAAACCTAAAAAAGGAAACATTGTAAATTCAAAAGGTGAAATATTAGGAAAACATACAGGTCTATATAATTATACAATAGGTCAAAGAAAAGGACTTGGAATATCATATAAAGTACCATTATTTGTTTTAGGATTTAACAAAGCAAAAAATGAAGTAATAGTAGGAGAAGAAAAAGAACTATACAAAAAAGAGATTACAGTTTCAGATATCAACTTATTATTAGTTGATAAAATAGAAGAAACAATGGAAGTTGATGTAAAAACTAGATATTCATCAAAAGTTGCAAAGGCAAAAATTGAGCAAGATGGAGAAAATATCAAAGTGACATTTGATGAGCCACAAAGAGCAATAACACCAGGTCAATCTGCTGTATTTTATGTTGGAGACATAGTTCTTGGAGGAGGAAAAATAAAATGTTAAATCAATTTTCAAGAACAGAATTATTGATAGGAAAAGAAGGAATAGAAAAATTACAAAATGCAAAAGTTGCAGTATTTGGAATTGGTGGAGTTGGCTCATTTGTAGTAGAAGGACTTGTAAGAGCAGGAGTTAGCAATTTTATATTAGTAGATGATGATAAGATTTGCTTAACAAATTTGAATAGACAAATAATTGCAACTAGAAAAACAATTGGAAAGCCAAAAGTAGAGGTTGCAAAGGAAAGAATTTTAGAAATAAACCCAAATGCAAAAGTAGAAGTATATCAAGAATTTTTTATGCCAGATAGCAAAGAAATTTTAGATGATACAGTTGATTACATAGTAGATAGTGTGGACACTGTAACCGCCAAAGTTGAGTTGGTTGTAAGAGCAAATAAATTAAATATTCCTATTATTTCAAGTATGGGAACAGGAAACAAACTTGACCCAACAAGATTTGAAGTGACAGATATTTATAAAACTTCAGTGTGTCCATTGGCAAAAGTCATGAGAAAAGAACTTAGAAGTAGAGGAATAAAAAAACTTAAAGTTGTTTATTCAAAAGAAGAGCCAATACGTCCATATGAGAATATTGAAAATAGTTGTAAGACAAATTGTATTTGCCCTCCGGGTACTAAAAGAAAGTGTAGTATTCGTAATCAAGTTCCTGGAAGTATTTCTTTTGTGCCTTCTGTTGCAGGTTTGATTATTGCAGGAGAGATTATAAAGGATATAATTGGAAGAAATTAATAAAAAAATTTTAAAAAATACTTACATAAAAAACAAAAATATGTTATAATAAATAGGTCGCGCAGGTAAAACGTAAGTCCAGACAAGGACTTACTATTTTTACGCCCAAAGACAAAAAATATCAAAAGAAAGAAGGAGAGAAAATTGGAAAAAGAAGAAAACATACTGGGAACAGAAAAAATAGGAAAATTAATAAGAAAATTTTCAATCCCATGCATAATATCCCTATTAGTAAACTCACTATATAACATAGTAGACCAAATCTTTATAGGGTGGGGAGTAGGATATCTAGGAAATGGAGCAACAAATGTAGTATTCCCATTAACAATGATAGGCTTAGCATTTTCACTAATGTTTGGAGATGGAGCATCAGCATACTTAAGCCTAAAACTAGGAGAAAAGAAAAAAGACGAAGCAGCAAAAGGTGTAGGAAATGCACTAGCAATTTCAATAATAGTATCAGTATTATTTTGTGCAATAACATTAATATTTTTACCACAATTATTAACAATGTTTGGATGTACAGAAGCATTAAAAGAATATGCATTAAAATATGGTTATGTAATAGCAATAGGATTACCATTCTCAATGATAGGAACAACATTAAACTCAATAATAAGATCAGATGGAAGTCCAAAATATTCAATGACAACAATGCTTGTAGGTGCAGTATTAAACACAATATTAGATCCAATATTTATATTTGTATTTAAAATGGGGGTTGAAGGAGCAGCAATTGCAACTGTAATAAGCCAAATTTTAGTATTTATACTAAACGCATTATATGTTAAAAAATTCAAATCAATCAAATTAAGTAAAGAATCATTAAAAGTAAAATCAAGTGTAGCAAAAAAAGTTTCAATGTTAGGAATAAGCAGTTTTATAAATCAAATGAGTATAGTATTTGTAATGGCTACTGAAAACAATACACTTGGAAAATATGGAGCAGAATCAAAATTTGGAGCAGAAATACCAATTACAGTTCTAGGAATTGTAATGAAAATAAGCCAAATATTAAACAGTATTATAATAGGAATTGCAGCAGGAGCACAACCAATATTTGGATACAACTATGGTGCTAGAAAATTTGACAGAGTAAAAACAACATTAAAAATTGTATTAGGTTCAAGTCTTGTAATAAGTACAATAGCATTTATATTATTCCAAACGATACCAGATAAATTAATATCAATATTTGGTAGTGGAGACGCAAATTACATGGAATTTGCATGTTTAGCATTTAGAACATACTTAATGCTTTGCATCTGTAATGGAATTCAAATTCCATCAGGAATATTCTTCCAAGCAATTGGAAAGAGCATAATAAGTGCAATACTTTCAATATCAAGACAAATTGCTTTCTTAATACCAGCAATGATAATTTTTGGAAAGATGTTTGGAATACATGGAGTTTTATTCGCAGGACCATTTGCTGATGGATTAGCATTCATATTAGCAACAATATTCTTGATAAGAGAAATAAGAAAATTAAAACAAGGAAATGTAAAAGTAGTAAACAAAGAAACTATAGCAAACACAGAAAGCAAACTTTCAAAACATGTTGTTATAACAATAGCAAGGGAATATGCATCAGGTGGAAGATATATTGGAAAATTAGTTGCTGATAAATTAGGAATAAAATTATATGATAATGAATTTATTTCAAAAGTAGCAGAAGAGACAGGGTTATCTGAAGAATATATTGAAAACAATGAACAAAAAAGAGATGCTTTAGCAAGTTTAAATAATGGATATTATTCAGGATTAAATAATAGTGATGAGTTGTTCATTAAAGAATCTGAATTAATAAAAGAAGTTGCTGACAAGGAATCTTGTGTTATTGTTGGTAGATGTGCTGATTTCATTTTGTCTGGTAGAGAAAATGTTATAAATGTTTTTGTTTATAGTGATATGAAAGATAAAATTAACAGAGCAACTACATATTATGGTATGGATAAGTCTAAAGCAGAGAAAGAGATTAAGCGTATTGATAAATTAAGAGCAAATCATTATAAATATTATACTGAAAAGGAATGGGATAATCATTCTAATTATGATATTTGTATTAATAGTGATGCTTTTGGCGTTGAAAAATCTGCAGATTTAATTTGTGAATTGGTTGAAAGTAAACTTGAAATGGTAAAAGCATAGAAGGTAAAAGAGGAGCACATGGTGCTCCTCTTTATTTCATGGAGCGGGTAGCGAGAATCGAACTCGCGCAACCAGGTCGGAAGCATGGGATTCTACCACTAAACTATACCCGCATCAACATATTCATTATACAACAAATATAACAAATATGCAAATAAAAACTTAAAATTTAACATCCTTTAAAACAAACTCTTTGCCATTCAAATAATCAAGCAAACCACTATCAGAAGAAAAAGCAAACCTCAATTTATAACTACAAAGCATTTGGTGAGCCTTCTTAAACAACTTATTAATATCATTTTTACCATATTTACCATCACCAACAATAGGAAAACCTAAATAAGCCAAATGAGCCCTAATTTGATGAGTCTTTCCGGTTTCAATTTCAACATCTAAAAGAGAAGTATTGTCTTTACGTCTTTCCAAAACAGAAAAAGAAGTAATAATTTTAACATACCCTTTTTGGGGAGTATTAGAAATATATACCATAGACTTTTTATTATCTTTAAACAAATACGCTTCATCTCTTTTAAAATTCGTAGAAGGAATTCCATACACTAAAGCAAGATAATGTTTTTCAATCTCATGTTTTTTAAATTTTTCAAGAAGAATATTTAAAGACATTTCATTTTTTGCAAATAAAACCAAACCAGTAGTATTTCTATCTAATCTATGACATGGCATAGGTTTAAAAACATAATCTGAGTATTTTTTATGCACTACAGTAGTTAAAGAATTTTCACCAGTAACTTCGATATTTGAGGGTTTATTTATAACTAAAATATTGTTATCCTCAAAAATGATATTTAAATTAATAGAAGATTTTGAGTCTAACAAAGAATCTGCTATATAAACTAAAATTTCATCTCCTTCAAAAACAGAAATATCTTTGTTTACACGTTTTCCATTAATTTTAATATCTTTTTTTCGCAATGTATTACAAAAAAGACCATAAGTCAAATTTGGAACATTATCCAATAAAAATTTATTCAATTTTTTTCCATCATATTTTTTATTAACAACTAATTTTTTCATATCTATATTATACTGTATAAAATTAAAAAAAACAATAGACAGAAAAGCAAATAAAATGTATAATAGACAAAGAAAAGAATTTAAATGAGAGGACAAAAACAGAATGAAAAAAAGAGTATTATTCATATCAAGTACGGGTGGTCATTTAAGCGAATTATTACAATTATCACCATTATTTGAAAAATATGATTATCATATTATAACAGAAAAAGATAAATCAAATGAAAAGTTAAAAGAGCAATATGGAAACAAATTAGACTTTTTACCATATGGAACAAGAGCAAAATTATTCACATACATATTCAAGTATTTTTATTTGTGTTTAAAAACGGTATATTTTTATTTTAAATTAAGACCAAATGTGATAGTAACAACTGGAACGCACACGGCAGGGCCAATGTGTTATTTAGGAAAGATTTTTGGAAGTAAAATAATTTATATAGAAACATTTGCAAATAAAAATAAAAAAACTGCTACAGGTAGATTGATTTATCCAATTGCTGATTTATTTATTGTGCAATGGGAAGAAATGTTAAAATTATATCCTAAAGCAGTATATGGAGGATCAATTTATTAATTTTTATATATTAGGAAATTTATGCAGTTTTCTTAATATATAAGATTACAATGCATTGAATACTGTAAATGGATAACTCAAACGGAAAGCCAAATGGACAATGAAAAATGAATACTTAAAATGGAGGAAATATGATATTAGTATTATTAGGAACGCAAAATAATAGTTTCCATAGATTATTAGAAGAAGTGGAAAAAAATATAAAAAATAAAACAATACAAGAAGAAGTAATAGTTCAAGCAGGATATACAAAATTTGAATCAAAAAACATGAAAATTATAGATTTGATGTCAAAAGAAGAGTTGGCAGAATATCAAGATAAAGCAAGTTTAATAATTACACATGGTGGTGTTGGGTCAATTATATCTTCAATAGAAAAAGGAAAAAAAGTAATCGCAGTACCACGTAAACATGAATATGGAGAACATGTAAACAACCATCAAATACAAATAATAAAAGATTTTACAGATAAGGGATATATAATAGGAATTGAAAATGTTGAAGATTTACATGATGCAATTATAAAATCAAAAACATTTGAACCTGTAAAATATCAACCTAATAATAGCAAAATGCTAAAAATAATAGAGAATTTTATAGAAAATATTTAAAAAGATTTAAGGAGTGTCCCCATGTCCCTAAAAAAAGGGGTTTTAAGGAACGTCCCTAAATCCCGAAAGGATAAAAGAATGAATGAGGATAGATTAATAAATCCAGGGTTAGAAGATGTGGGAGAAGAAAGGCTAGAGAACACATTAAGACCTCAAACTTTGGATGAATATATAGGACAAGATAAAGTAAAAGAAAATATGAAGGTATATATAGAAGCAGCAAAAAAAAGAGGAGAAGCATTGGACCATGTTTTATTATATGGACCTCCGGGACTTGGAAAAACAACACTTTCAAATATAATTGCAAATGAAATGGGAGCAAATATAAAAATTACGTCTGGACCGGCAATTGAAAGACCAGGAGACTTGGCATCTTTGCTTACAAATTTGGCGGAAAATGATGTATTATTTATTGACGAAATTCATAGATTAAGCAAAAATGTAGAAGAAATATTGTATCCTGCACTTGAGGATTATACAATTGATATTATGATTGGAAAAGGACCAAGTGCAAGGTCAATAAGACTAGATTTACCGAAATTCACATTAATTGGTGCAACAACAAAAGCGGGTTCTTTAACAACACCATTAAGAGATAGATTTGGAATTGTAAACAGACTTGAATTATATTCAGTAGAAAATTTAAAGAAAATTGTAAAAAGGTCTGCAAAGATTTTGGATGTTGAAATTGATGACCAAGCGGCAGAAGAGATTGCAAGAAGGTCAAGGGGAACACCAAGAATTGCAAATAGATTGTTAAAAAGGGTTAGAGATTATGCAGCAGTTTTAGGTGATGGAGATATAGATTTAAAAATTGCAAAACATGCATTAAATAAACTTGAAATTGATGAGTTGGGACTAGATGAAATTGATAGAAAATTGTTAGATACAATGATAGTACAATATGCGGGTAGACCTGTTGGAATAGAGGCCTTGGCAGTAACTGTTGGTGAGGAAGTTGATACAATAGAAGATGTATATGAACCGTACTTAATCCAAATAGGTTTTATATCAAGAACTTTAAGAGGAAGAGTTGTTTTGCCACCAGCATATAAACATTTAGGATATAATTATAATGGAGATTTAGGACAACAAAGTTTTATATAAATGTATTAATATATTGATTATGTGAAACATGTGTAAATAAAAAGTAAAATAAGACAAATATATAAAAGGGGATTAACAAATGAAAAAAGATACAGAAATGATTATTGCAAAGAAAACACGTGATTCCAATATAGAATTATTACGAATAGTTGCAATGATGATGATTATAATGCATCATTTAGTATATCATACAGGTGTATATAAAATTATAGGAGAAAAGCATTTCATAACATCAATAATGTTAAGTGGTGGTAAAATTGCTGTTGTGGTATATATCTTAATAATGGGATATTACTCAAAAAAATCAAGATTTAATATAGTTAGACCAATAAATATAATAATTAAAGTTATAATATATTCAATAATTTTTATGTGTATATTTAATTTTGAAAATATAAAAAATTTTTCATTAAAAGAATTTATGCAGTATTGGTTTATAAATGTATGGCTACTTTTATTTATGATAGAACCGATAATTAAAATATGCGAAAATAAATTACCTAAAACAATAAAGAGGATAATATTTGTTTGGATGACAATATTATTTATTCTGCCAAATGTACACTTGAATGATATACAATCATTTATATATTTTTACTTATGTGGTAGGCATTTTTTGCACAAAATTGTTGAAGAATTTGATAATCAAAAATTAAATATATTAATATTAATAATATTATATTTTTTTATAGTTGCAAAGAGAATGGAATTAGCACAAAATTCAATTACGACATGGGTAACTGCAATTACTTTATTTACAATATTTGCTAATATAAAAATAAAAAGTAAGATTATAAATAATGTTGCAAAACATACTTTGGGTGTATATTTAATACATGATAATAAATATGTGGAAGATAATATTATAGTAAATGGATTAAATATACAAAAAATGTACTATACAAATTATTTTTATATTTATACACTTGGAATAGGAGTTGCTATTTTTGTTGTTTGTTCAATTATAGATTTTATTATAAGCAAAATTATAGAAAAAATAATTTTAGAAAATCGTTATGTAAAAGAGTCTTTTGAAGAAATAAACAAATTTGTTAATAAATTTTTGCTTAAAAGTGCAACAACAAATAATTATATATAGGATACTGGGAGATTAGGATGAAAAAAAAAGATATATTAAAAATACTATTTATATTTATTGTAATATTTTCAATAATAATTATAAAACCAATAAGTGATTTAGATGAAATATGGAATTATAACACTGCAAGAGCAATATCGCAAGGATTAATACCATACAAAGATATAAGTATGATTACAACACCTGTATTACCAATGCTTACAGCGATAATTTTAAAAGTTACAGCAAATGAAATTATTGTCTCAAGAATATTGGCAGCAATTTTATGGACAGGGATACTTTTTACAATATATAAAATATTTAACAAATTAATGAAAGAAGAAAATATATCTCTAATATTTACAGCGTTGATAGGAATTATTTGTAGAGACATTTATTGTATTGACTATAATGTAGCAGTGTTATTTATTACATTAACTATATTATATCAGGAGTTAAAAAACATAGAAAACGTAAAAAAATATGACAAAAAAAGAGATTTTATGATGCGGATTGCTTGCAGGAATTGCTATTTGTACAAAACAAAGTATAGGCGTAACGTTAGCAATTATAGTTGTAGGATATAAATTGATGTTTGTAGATAGCAAAGAGCAATTTAAAGAATATGTAAAAATAGCAATTACTCGAGTAATAGGAATACTAATACCTGCTTTGATTTTTATAGTATATCTTATTGTTACACACTCATTAGTAGATTTTATAAATTATGCTATATTAGGAATAAAAACATTTTCAAATAAAATAAATTATATATCCTTATTTAGTAATGATAAAATAGAAATAAGAGCATTAGCACTATGGGTGCCTATTTCTATTCTTGTAATGTCTATAGTATTGATAATAACAAATATACAGAAAAAAGAAAATGAAATTATTGATAATTTAACAACTTTATTGGTATATGGTTTAGCAATTATAATTGTAATGTATCCAATTTCGGACAAGATTCATTTTTTAATAGGTGGATTAATAGCAATTATTGGAATGTTATATATGTTCTTTTTATTGGGAAAATTAGTTTATGACAAGATAAATGGTGATAAAAAATTAAAAATTTATAAGATAGTAACAAGTTTAATATGGTTAGTTATGTTTGCTACTATTTTAAGTATTGGATTAACAAACTTATACAATTATGCAAAAAATGAAAAAAATACAGAAATAAAACATTATAAATATATTGAAATGTCACAAGGATTAAGAGATAAAATTAAGAGTATTGATAATTACATTTTGGAGGCTGAACAAAATGGTGATAGGGTATATATTTTGGATGCAGAAGCGGCTATATATATGATTCCAATAGATAGATATAACAAAGACTATGATATGTTTTTAAAAGGAAATATTGGCAAAGATGGTGAGCAGGGACAAATAGAAAAAATAAAGCAAAAAAATGATAATGAAATAATATTGGTAAGAAAGTCTAATTTAAAAACTAATTGGCAAACACCTAAAGAAGTAGTAAAATATGTAAGAGAAAATTTAGAAAAAATAGGGGAAATAAATATATTCGGAATTTATAAATAAAAGGAATAAAAATAAATATAAATGATTTATGCCTTTGGAAAGGAAAAACAAAAATGAAATTATTAATGCATACATGTTGTGCACCATGCAGTGTTTACTGTATAGATACATTAAAGAAAGAAGGGATAGAGCCAACAATATATTGGTATAATCCCAATATACATCCATATATGGAATATAAAGCAAGAAGAGATACCTTAAAAGAATATGCAGAAAGTTTGAAATTAAAGGCAATATTTGAAGAAGATTATGGATTAGATGAATTTTGCAAAAATGTAGTTGGAGATTTACAAAATAGATGTAAAAATTATTGTTATCCAGTAAGATTGAGGAAAACTTTTGAATATGCAAAAGCAAATGGATATGATGCGGTTACAACAACACTTTTATATAGTATTTATCAAAATCATGATTTTATAAAAGAATATATGGAAAAGTTAAGCGAAGAGTTTGGAATAGAATTTTTATATAGAGATTTTAGAGTTGGCTTCAGAGAAGGACAAAATAAGGCAAGAGAATTAGGGCTATATATGCAGAAGTATTGTGGTTGTATTTTTTCTGAAGAAGATAGATATTCAAAAAAGATAAAAAAAGATAAGGAAAAAATGTTCTTGTTATTGTAGAAAAAAAGAAATCCATATGATATAATTCCAGAAAATATTGAATTATATCATATTTTGGGGGAATTATGAAAGAGAAAAAAAGAAATTTAATAATATATTTAATATTGATTTTGATTACAATTATAATGTGTTTTCCATATTTAACAGAACACTATTCCTCAGATGATTATACAATAATTGGGTATGGTTATTATAAATACGGAATAGAAAAATTTTTAAATGATGGAAGAGTATTTTCAAGTGTAATTACATTACTAGCGGGATACTGGAATTTACCAATAAAAGTATTTATACAAGGATTATTTTACATAGGAATATTAATATCATGTTTATGTGTAATAAAAATAAAAAATATAATTACAAAAATAAAACCAGAAAAAAATCTTAAAGAAACAGTTTTGGTATTGGGAATTTCATATTGTATAATTTTTAATTTTATGTACTTGGAAAATATGTATTTTGCTGAAATACCAATTATGGCATTGGGAATTTTATTATTTATAAAATCAAGTGAAAAATTAGTAGAAAGTAAATATTTAAAAAGTTTAGCATATTTAATAATTGGAGAGTTATGCTATCAGGGAACAATAAATTTCTTTATAACATTTACATTTTTACTACTAATAATAAAAAATAAAGGAATAGATAAAGAGGTAATAAAAAAAGTTATAATTTCTGGACTATTTTGTTTAATATCAGTAGGAATTAATTTGATTCAAATAAAAATATGTGGAAAAATATTTGGATTGGAACAAAGTAGACTAGGGGGAATACAAAAAATTCCAGGGAATATAATTTATATAATGTTACATATAGGAAATGTATTAACTGATACATGTGATTTTTTCCCTAAGTATGGATTTTTAATTTTTTTATTAATATTGTATATAACTACATTTATATATGACTTAGTGAAGATAAAAGAATATAGTAATAGTTTTAATTTGTTATTAATTAGTATAGTTGCAATATTTAGTTCTGTAGCAATAAATATTGTATCGTTGTCAAGCTTTGGATTAGGAAGAATGGTATTTTCAATAGGAGCATTAATAGGATTAATTTTTATGTATTTATATTGTAGTACGAATATCTTTGGTGAAAGTAAGATTTTTAAATATTTTTTATTGTTTGCTTTATCAATTTATATAGTCATGAACTTTTTAAATTATACGTTGCAAATGTATTGCAATAAAAAGGCAAATGAAATGGATAAAGAAGAAGCACTACAGGTAAATGAATATATTTTGGAATATGAAAAAAATAATAATATTGAGGTAAAAAATATAGCGTTTACTTATGATAAAAATATAACATGGAATTATAATTTGTTTTTTGATACATCATATACAAGTAGGGCACTAATGATATGGTGGTGCAATATAGATGCCTTAAATTATTATACTGGTAGAAAGTTAGAAACGGTGCAAATGGATAAAAATATTTATTACGCTTATTTTAAAGGCAAAGATTGGGATAAGTTAGACAAAGAACAATTTGTGTTTAAGGGTGATACAGTTTTTTATTGTGTGTATTAGTAATAAAATAAAGGAGTGCTTATGAAAAATTATTTAAAGCAAAATAAAGTAAATATAATGATATTTGTAATAATATTTACTATAACATCAGCAATATATTTCCCATTATTAAAAGGACATTATGCAACAGACACATACAACATAATAAATAAAGGATATGAAACGTATGCAATAACATATTCGTTAAATGATGGAAGACCAATAATGTGTTTAATATCATTAATAGCACAAAAACTAAATATGCCAATAATGGTTTATGTTATAATATTAATGGCAATAGCACTAATAGTCTCAAATATAAGTGTAATAAAATTAAAAAATATAACAGTAAAGTATATTGAAGAAAAAAACAAAAAAACAGAATATATAATATTAGCAATAGCATATATAATAATATTCAATTTTGCATATTTAGAAAATCTGCAATTTGCAGAATGTGCTATAATGTCAGTAAGTATATTACTAAATATAATAGCGGCACAACAAATAGTAGAAAAAAAGAAAAATTATATATTAAAAAGTATAATTATATCAATATTATCAATACAATTTTATCAAGGCACAATTAACTGGTTATTTACAATAACATTTGTATTATCTTTACTAAAAGAAAAAAAGATAAATATGCAAGTGATAAAAAATGTATTGTTTAGTGTTTTATGTGGAGCATTAGGTTGTGGAGTTAATATGATTCAGATAAAAATAACAGGAAAAATTTTTGGCTTAACACAATCTAGAATGGGAAGTATAAAAAATATATTTAGTAATATTAATGTTATACTAGAAAGTCTAAATGGAACATTACAGAGCACATATGGATTATTTCCTAAAAATATGTTATATATATTTCTTATAGTAATTTTGGTTTATTCATTAATATTTATGAGAAAAAATAAATGTAATATAACATTAAACTTGTTGACTATAATTTTAATATGTATTGGAACTGTATATGGACCAAGTTTATTTACTTTATCTGCATTTGGAACAGGCAGGATGGCATTTTCGATAGGCGCAATGATTGGATTAATGCTTTTATACATATATTGTAATTTAGAAAATAATAAAATTGAGGAAGCAATATTATATTCAATAATGTTTTTGTATATATTTATTTCAATTGGAAGTTCAATTATTGTAATGGAAGAACACAAAATAGTGAATAATTTAGATAAACAAGAAAGTCAAATAGTAGGAAAATGGATAGAAGAATATGAAGAACAAAATAATATAGAAGTAAAAAATGTTGTATTTATGTATAATAGTAATAGTAAATTATTTTATAGTGATTTAAGTAGTGGATCTGCATTATGCTATAAATCATTGGTAAAAGAATGGTCAAGAATAGGAGCACTTAATTATTATAATAATAGGAAATTTGTAGAACAAAAAAATAAATCGGCATATTATCAAAAATATTTTTCTAATAAAAAATGGGACAAGTTAGATAAAGAACAATTGATATTTGATGGGGATACTTTATATTATTGTTTGTATTAAAGGAAAATATAGAAAGGAAAAATTTAAAATGAAACAGTTAAAGGAAGATTACAAAAATACAGTTAAATATTTTTGCAAAAGTAAAATATTTATTGCAACAGTTATTTTGGTAACAGTACTAAGTTTTGGATATGTAATAACTAATACGGCAGTGGGGATGGACGATACGGCGTTTGATAGATATTATTTAGAAAATGAAATGTTAGCAATCGGAAGATGGGGCGCATATATTGTTTATAATATTTTAAATGTAACAGAATTTATACCATTTTGGTTAGATTTTATTGCTGCAAGTGTAATAATGTTTACATCAGTATTATGGTGTCTATTTTTGAAGAAAAATTTAAAAGAAAAATTGCCAATAGGAGCATATATTATATTTGCATCAGTGTTTATATCATTTCCAATAATAAATGAAATATTTATATTTGAAAATTGTAATATTGCTGTTATGCTTGGAACTTTTTTAGCATCATTAGGAGTAATGTTATTTTATGAAAATTATAACAATATTCATAAAAAAAGTATATATGTATTATCAGCACTAATATTAACATTTGCAGTATCAATGTACGAGGCTTGTGCACAGGTAATGCTAGTTTCAATTTGCATTACATCAATTTTAATGACATATACAGATAAAAATAAAAAAATAAAAGACATATTTAAATATATTTTTTGTGCGTTAGGAATTGTTGCAATAAGTGTGGTTTTAGACCAAATTGTTGTAAAACTAATATATTTAGCGGGGGTTAAAACTTCAGATGTAGCAGAAAAACAAATAAACTGGGGAAGTTATGGAATATTAGAAAGTTTGCAATTAATAGTGTTAAACATTATAAATGCAATAAAAAATATCAAATATTATCCAGTATTAATATTTGACGTTGCATCAATAATAGGAATTGCAATAGGAATTTTGCAATCAGATAAAAACAAAAATTGTATGATTTTAGTAATATTTATAGCAATGTTTTTATCAAATTTTGCCATAAGTGTATTACAACTTGGTTCTGTTTTATATAGAACATGTACATCTTGGGGATTATTTGTTGCTATTATTATGATGGCAGTATATTATTTCTTAAATGAATATAAAATAACAAAAATATTAGCAAGTATAGCAATTACAATTTTAGTATTACAACAAACAGTATCACTAAATAAATTATTTTATAATGATTATAAAAGATATCAAAAAGATTTGCATATTGCCTATGATTTGGTGTATAATTTGGAGAAAAATTGTGATATATCAAAACCATTGGTTATTATGGGAACACCATATAAAGGAATGGGAGATTATGGTGCACAATCTAATAGTTTATCTGTTCTTTGGTGGGGGAAAAAGGCATTTGATGATAAAGGAAGTGAGTTTATAAAATTCTTAAATTCACTTGGATATAGTTTCCAAAATCCTACAGATGAAGAATATGAAAAAGGAAAAATAGAGGCAGAAAATATGGAAAGATACCCTAAAGATGGTTCTATTAGAGAATTAGATGATTGCATCATTATTAATTTTTAAAAATTAGGGATTGGGGGACGGGTCTTAAAATCCCTAAAAATTTAATAAATAAAAAATTAGGGATTTTAAGACCCGTCCCCTAATCCCTAAAAATTCAGGAGGATAAAATTTTGAAAAAACTAGTATTGATAGACGGAAATAGTATAATGAATAGAGCATTTTATGGAATAATGGGTAGTAAAGCATTGACAACAAAAGATGGAAAATACACAAATGCTATTTATGGATTTCTGGCAATTTTATTTAAATTACTAGAAGAGGAAAAGCCGGATTATATTGGTGTGACATTTGACTTAAAGGCACCAACGGCGAGACATAAAATGTATGAAGGATATAAAGCAAATAGAAAAGGAATGCCAACAGAACTTGCAGAGCAAATGCCAATTATAAAAGATGTTCTAAGAGCGATGAATATTGATATAATTGAAAAAGAAGGTTATGAAGGTGATGATGTAATTGGTACACTTTCTAGATATGGGGAACAAAAAGGTCTTGAGGTTGTAATACTTTCAGGAGATAGAGATACCTTCCAATTGGCAACAGATAATGTAAGAATAAATATTCCTAGAACAAAAGGTGGAAAAACAGAAACTGAAATATTCAATAGAGAAAAAGTAAAAGAAGTTTATGGAATTGAGCCAAAGCAATTAATAGAAGTTAAAGGTTTGCAGGGTGATGCATCTGATAACATTCCAGGTGTTCCAGGAATTGGTGAAAAAACGGCACTTTCTTTGGTTCAAAAATATGAAACAATTGATAATTTGTATAAAAAATTGGAGTCTGGAGAAGCAGATGTAAAGGGAAAACAAAAAGAAAAACTAGAGCAAAATAAAGATTTAGCATATCTTTCAAGAACATTAGGAGAGATTAATACTAAAGTTCCTATTGAAGATACTTTGGAAGAGTTAAAACTTGAAGAATGGGACAAGCCAAAAGTTTTAGAACTATTTAAAGAGTTGAATTTTAAAAGATATATAGATAGATTTAATTTACAAAATGAAGCCGGAAAAGGTGATAATTTTAGTGAAGAAAATAATATAGAGAGTCAATATAAAGTTGTAGAAAAATCAATAGAAGAAATAAAAACTATTATTGAAAAACAAGGTAAAATGATTTTTTATATAGAAACTGAAAAAGTTAATGACGAAGATAAAATTATAAAGGAAAAGATAACAGGAATTTCAATTTTCAATTCTTCTGAAAATGAAGCATATTATATAGATATTAAAAATGATGAAAAAATTCAAGAGTTAAAAGAAATTTTTGAAAATGATAAAATACTAAAAATTGGCATAGATTTGGGAAGAGTTTATATACTATTAAGACAAGAGGGAATAGACTTTAAGGGAATAAATTATGATGCAAGTATTGCTGCATACATTTTAAATCCAACAAATAATAAATTAAAATTGACTGATTTAGCAGAACAATATTTAGAAATAGATGTTAATGAAATTTTAGGAGATTCAAAATCATCAAAAGTAGAACAAATCAATTTATTTGATGCAATGCAAGGTGCGGGGTTATCTGGTTCAAATGAAGAGAAGTCAGAAGAAGAAAAAATTAAAGAAGAACAAGAAAAGACTCAAAAAGCGGAAGAAAAAAAATGTACATTATATGCATATATAATTTATAAATTACAAGAAATTACAATGAAAAAACTAGAAGAAATAAATGCGGTAGATTTATTTAATAACATAGATATGCCAACAGTAACAGTTCTTGCAAATATGCAATGGAATGGGATGTATGCAGATTTAGAAGAACTTAATAAATTTGGAAAACAATTAAAAGAACAACTAGAAATAAAAACAAAAATGATATATGAAATGGCCGGAGAAGAATTTAATATAAATTCAACAAAACAATTAGGTGAAATATTATTTGAAAAAATGAAATTACCAGTTGTAAAGAAAACAAAAAGTGGATATTCAACAGATGTAGATGTATTAGAAAAATTAAAATCAGAAGACCCAATAATATCAGAAATATTAGATTATAGACAATTAATGAAATTAAATTCAACATATGTTGAAGGATTAAAACCATATATTAATCCAAAAACAAAAAGAATACACTCATTCTTCCATCAAACAATAACAGCAACAGGAAGAATAAGTTCAACAGAACCAAACTTGCAAAACATACCAACAAGATTTGAGTTAGGAAAACAAGTTAGAAAAATATTTAAACCAGAACCAGGAAAGGTTTACATTGATGCCGATTATTCACAAATTGAATTAAGAGTTTTAGCACATATGTCAGAGGACACACATATGGTTCAAGCATTTAAAGATGGAGAAGACATTCACAGGCAAGCAGCTTCAAAGGTATTTAAAACACCAATGGAGGAAGTAACCAAAGAACAAAGAAGTAATGCAAAAGCAGTAAACTTCGGAATTGTTTATGGAATAAGTGATTTTGGACTAGGAGAACAATTAGGAATATCAAGAAAAATAGCAAAACAATATATAGAAGAATATTTGCAAGAATATGCTGGAATAAAGAACTTTATGGATGATATGAAAGAAAAAGCAAAAGAAACTGGATATGTAGAAACATTATTTAACAGAAGAAGATATATTCCAGAATTAAAATCTAACAATTATATGGTAAGACAATTTGGAGAAAGAGCCGCAATGAACACACCAATACAAGGAACAGCAGCAGACATTATGAAAATTGCTATGATAAATGTGTATAAAAAATTGATAGAAGAAAATTTAGAGGCTAAAATAGTTTTACAAGTTCATGATGAAATGATGATAGAGGCACCTTTAGCAGAGGCAGAAAAAGTAAAAGAAATTGTTAAAACAGAAATGGAAAGTGCAATAAAACTTAATGTGCCACTAATTGCGGAAGTTTCTGAGGCAGAAAATTGGTACGAATGCAAATAAAGCATTTGCTTTTCGATCATTGGGATGTTCCTAAATTGGTTGGACCACCCAATGGTCAAAAAAATAAAAGAGAAGGAGTGATTAAAATTGTTTATTGTAAATATAACGAAAAAGCAAATAGTAACTGTAGCAATAATACTAATTTTATGTATTTTAATAGCATTTTTAAACATTCCTATTAGAATACAAAAAATAATATACAAAAAAGATTATCAAGAATATGTTCAGAAATATTCTCAAGAATATGATGTTGACGAAAATTTAGTGTATGCGTTAATAAAAGCAGAAAGTAATTTTAATGCAAATGCTGAATCTGGAAAAGGTGCAATAGGACTAATGCAATTAATGGAAAGCACAGCACAAGATGTTTGTAAAAAGACAGATTTAAATATTTCAAACGAGGATGTAAAAGATAAACTATTAGAACCGGAAATAAATATAAATATAGGAACAAAATATTTATCAATATTGATACAAAAATATGGAAATGTTGAAATAGCAATTACTGCGTATAATGCAGGTATTGGTACAGTTGATACTTGGATAGAAAAGGGAATAATAAAAGCAGATGGCTCAGATGTTGAGAATATTCCTTATAAAGAAACTAATAATTATGTTAGAAAAATATTAAGAGATTACAAAATCTACACTAATTTAGAATAGTGTAGATTTTATAATTACAAATACTTTTTTAGTGTTTCAACACTATCTTCTTGCATAACAACAAAATCATTCAAAATATTTTTAACATCAGTTTCAATATTTTGATTTTGATTTAGCAAACGACGACCCTCAATAATACCCATATTAGTACCTTGCATAAGTAATTCAGAAAGCTTAGAAGTAGTATCATCAACCATAGTTTTCATTTGAATACCATACCAAGTCATCATTTTATTCATAGCATTTGTTTCATGAGGTTCTTTACTACTATAATTATCATATAAATTATTTACTCTATTAGAAATATCTTTATATTTATTATATTCTGTATCTAAAACTTGTTTAAAATCATTATCTTCAACTTTTTTTGAAACATATGAAATTGCATCCATTCCCATAGTTGCACCTTTATTAACTTCATCTAAAATATTTAAATTTTGATTTTTCATGTTTTTTAAACCTCCTAACATTATTATAAACAGAAATTCGAAAATTATACAAAAATACTGGACAAATGACAAAAAATGAAATAAAATATTATAGTAAAAAACGGACATAATAAACGTAAAAGTTTTTAACAACAAAAAAGGAGAAAAGCATGATTTTAGAACAATTAATTTTTACAGTATTAGCATTTGGAATATTCGTATATATGTTTTTTAAAATGTTTAAAGAAAATGACACAAATTATATAGGAATTTTAATAATTGAAGCAATAGGAATATCCTTAAACTTTGTGGAAGTATTAAAAAGAATAGAATTCGGACCATTTTGGACAATAATAAAATACATATTGGCAATATTGATACCAATAGCAATAATGATATTAGATAAAAAACAAATACCATTAATACAAATTTTAAGTGTAGTAAAAGCAAAATTTTATTTAAAATTAGGAAACAACAAAAAGGCAAAAGAACAATTAATAAACCTAGTAAGCAAATATCCAGAAAACTATATAGGACATAAAATGTTAGCAGAAATTTACGAGTTAGAAGGTGGAATGAGAAAAGCAATTGACGAATATGTACAAGCAATTGATGTGAATAAACAAGATTACGACTCATATTATAAAATTGCAGAATTATTAAATAATTTAGAAAAGCCTGATGAGGCAGCAGAAATGTTATTTAATTTATTAAATAAAAAACCTGATTATTATAATGCAACAGAACTTTTAGGTGAAATATTATTATCAAAAGAGATGTACAAAGAAGCAGTAAATGTATATCAAAATGCTTTAAAATTTAATCCATTAAGTTTTGACTTAAACTATAATTTAGGAATTGCATATACAATGTTAAATGACTTCCAAAATGCAAAAATATGTTATGAGAGGGCAGCAGATATAAATTCACTTTCATATAATTCAAAATATTCATTGGCAGAAATTGCTTTGATTTATAAAGAATTAGAGGAGGCTGAAAAATACTTTATGGAAGCATTGGAAGATGAAGAACTTTCGGCAGATAGTTATTTTGAACTTTCAAAAATAGCAATGATAAAAAATGATAAAGAAAAGGCTATACAATATGCAAATGTTGCAATAGATATTGATGCGGCAAAAGTAGTACCTAAAATAAAAAAAGATCCAATTTTTATACCAGTTATTGCAAGAATTTCAATGCCATTTAATATCAATGCAAATGAAGAAATAGAACATAAATTAACTGAAAAAGAATTGATGGCAAAAGAACATTTGGAAGATATGTTTGATATTACTAGAAATTTGAGTTATGCTGATATTAAATTGTTAAAAAAGGAACCAGAAGGCAGAAAACCAAAAAGTATAGAAGAAAATCAAAATGAAAATCAAAATGAAAATCAAAATGAAAATCAAAAACAGAGGGATTTTTAATAGTTATATTTTAGGTTTTTATATTTAAAAATAAAAAAACTCATAAAATTCACAAAATTTAATATACTAATAAAAGAATACAATTGTGATTATAAAAAATATAATTGTAATAAAAGTATTTTAGAAAGAGTGATTTTATGAGTACAAATTTTACGGTTGTAGGTGGAGATTTAAGAATAATAAAACTTGCTAAAATGTTGGCAGACGATGGAAACAAAATATATACATTTGGTGTAGAAAAAGCAGAAGAACTAAAAGAAAACAAAAATATTATTATGTGCAATAAATTGCAAGAGGCTGTTAAAAATTCAGAAATAATAATAGGGCCAATTCCATTTTCAAGTAATGGGAAAGATATAAATGCACCATTTAGTGATAACACAATATCAATAAGGGAACTTATGCATGTAATAAATGCGAAAATTTTAATTGCAGGAAGCATAACACCTGATGTATATGACTTAGCAAATGATGAGTATATAGAAATTATTGATATAATGAAAAGGGAAGAATTAGCAGTTTTAAATACAGTCTCAACTGCTGAAGGTACAATAGAAATAATTATTGCAAATACTAATAAAATAATTCATGGAAGTAAAGTTCTAATCTTGGGATTTGGAAGAATAGGAAAAGTATTAGCAAGAAAACTTGCGGGTCTTTCAGCAAAAGTTACTTGTGCTGCAAGAAAAGACGAAGATTTAGCATGGATTAGGGCGTATGGACACATGGAAACAAACATAAATACAATAGGTGAAAATTTATCAGATTTTGATGTTATTATAAATACGGTACCACATTTAGTATTAACAGAAGAACGCATAAAATATGTAAGAGATGATTGTTTATTAGTTGATTTAGCGTCAAACCCAGGTGGGATTGATAAAAAGGCTGCAAAAAATAAAAATTTAAAATTGATTTGGGCATTGGCATTGCCAGGAAAAGTTGCACCTGTTACAACAGCAGAATTTATAAAAGATACAGTTTATAATATTTTGAAAGAAATATATAAAAAATAGTTATAATTAAAAGTTGCTATTGCAGTTAGAATTTATCTTTCTGTTAAATAAGAACAATGATTTAATTATAATCAAATAAAAAACGAAAGAGAGGAACAAAAAATGAACGAAATTTTTCAAGCACTAATATTAGGAATAGTTCAAGGACTAACAGAGTTATTACCAATATCAAGTTCAGCACATTTAAACTTATTTCCATGGATATTTGGATGGAACGAAATAAGCCCATCATTTGATGTGGCATTACATATAGGAACATTATTTGCAATAGTTCTATTTTTCTTTAAAGACTGGGTAAATCTAATAAAAGGAGGATATAACCAAGTTATCAAAAAGAAAAAATCAACAGATGGAAAAATCTTTTGGTACATAGTAATATCAACAATTCCAACAGGAATTTTATGTTTGGTATTAGATAAACTTTCAGAAAAATTAATAGAAAAATTAGCAACTACATTTAGTGTACAAGAAAAACTTATAGAAATGTTTATGATAGCAATAGCATTAATTGTAATGGGCATAATTTTATATGTTGTAGACAAAAAATCAAAATCTGAAGTAGAATATAAAGATATAACATTTAAACAATCACTTTGGATAGCAATGTCACAAGCACTTGCTGCTGCATTCCCAGGAGTATCAAGATCTGGAATTACAATGACAGTAGGTAGAGGAATGGGATTAAAGAGAGAATCTGTAGCAAAATATTCTTTCTTATTATCAACACCAGTTGTTGCGGCTGCTGCATTAGTTGATTTAAAAGATTTTGTATTTGGTCCTGCATTTTTTGTAGGTGTATTTGCTAGTTTTATAGTTGGTGTTTTGGTAATTAAATTTTTACTTAATTATTTACAAAAAGGCAGTTTTAAAGTATTTGCAGTATATAGAGTAATTTTGGGACTATTTGTAATTGGATTATGTATTTCAAGATTATAAAATTCTATACATATTATTAAAAGGTATCATTCTTTAATAGGTGATACCTTTTAATTAGACATAAAATAAAAATCCTGTTTATATTAACAGGATTTATTTCATACTATTTTTTACTACAACATATTTAATTCCACATGCAACTGCAATTACTAAAACGATTCCCATAAAACTAAAGAATATAGTTGATCCTGCTTTTGGTAATACAGTAGGTAATTTTTCTGTAAGTTTAACTTGTGGTGTTATATCAGTTGATTTTGTATCAGTTTTATTATCTGAATTTGTATAAGTAACATCAAGTTTTGTATTTGTATCTAAAATTTTGTTTACAATATTTGTATCGTAATTTGTTTTTAATTTTAATTTGTATTGAACTATAGCAGTTTCACCAGATTTTAATTCTGGAATAGTCCATGTAATTGAATTTGTTGTTGTATCAATTTTGTCTGATATTGTACCAATATTTGGTTCTTTTACATATGAAAAATCAAAGTTTTTAACAATTTCATCTGTAAAGTAATCTTTAACATTTATATTTGTAATTGATTTTGAAATAGGTAGTAAGGCTTTATAAATGTTTGTAATAGTATCTGTTATTTTATCATCAGATATATAATAAAAGTTTCCTATTGTTGGTTTTGCTTGTGTACCAAAAATTTCTTCTACGATTTGGTTATAAGTTTTTGTTGAAGGATTTGCTACTGCATCTCCATCTGTAATACCTGTAAGCATAATATAAATATTATCTGCTACACTTGAAAGTGATTGTAATTCTGTTTTTGTTTTTGTTATAACATCATCTGAATAATATTGTTTGTTGTAATTTAATGCAACGTTTGGAACACCATCAGATAAAACAATTATATATTTATGTGCTTTATCTGTATCGCTTGTAAATTGTGATTTTGCTAAATTAATTCCAGCTTGTAAGTCTGTTCTTGGACCTGTATATTCAATATTAGAAATTGCAGTATTTAATGTATTTGCATCATTGCTTAATGCAGAAACTAAATTTGCATCTTTTTCTGTTCCTTCGTTTGAAACTTCAGTTGCTGTTGAGAAACTTACAACTCCAATTTTTAATTTTGTGTTATCTTTTAAAAGATTTGTAATTAATGTTTTTGCAGATTCTGTTACAAGTTCTTTTCTTGTTTTATCTGCAGTAACCTTATTATCAATCATACTTTTTGAGTTATCTAGAACAAGCATTACTTCACCTGTTGGTTTAGAAGAACCTTCGTTATTTGTAACTTTTAATTGTAAAGTTATTTCTTTATTGTCTAAGTCTTTTGATATTACGCTTCTTTCTACAATTGAATTATCACCATAATTGATTGTTGCTGTTGGCTCTTTTATGACAGACATTGTTACATCTGCATATGCTGCACTTGATATTGTTGTAATTAGTGCTATTAATAAAAATAGTGTTAATAAAATTTTTGTTTTTTTCATTTGAATCCTTCTTTCTTTTTTAAAATTTACATACACATATATTGTAAAACAAAAAATCGAAAAAAACAACCGTTTTTTTCGATTTTTATGGTAAAATTTTTTATGCCATTTTTTGTGTATTGTTTGAAGTATCACCATCTTCTAAAGGAGCAAATAATAATCTTATATCAATTTCTAGTGCTTGTGCAATTTTTGAAAGTGTATCTAAAGAAAATGTATTTCTACAGGCACTTTTTGATTCTATTTTTCGTATAAATTCATAACTAAAAAATGTTTTGTTTGCTAATTGTAATTGTGTTAGACCTTTTATTTTTCTTTGTTTTTTTATGTTTTGACCAACTAAATAATAAATATCTTTTTCCATTTCTTCTCCAATATCCTTTTATTACAATATTATAATATTCATTAATATTATCAAAAAATACACGACAAAATGTTGCAATATACCACCGGCTTGTGCTATAATTTTTTTGGAATTAGAAAATATACAAAAGAGGAGGGAAAAAATTTTAGTGTATTAAAATTGGAAAATCACAAATAATAAGAAAAATTAGGGAAAAAACAAAGGAGGATTTTATAGTAATGTTAAGAAAAGAAAATAAAGGTATAACGCTTGTGGCGTTAGTGATTACAATTATTATTTTATTGATATTAGCCGGTATTTCGATATCTGCGTTAACGAATACTGGAATATTTGAAAAAGCGAAAGATGCAAAAGAAAAAAGTGAAGTGGCGGAAAAACAACAAAGTGAAACACTAGATAGTTATGAAAAAGAATTAAATAAATATACGTCAGATAATTTAGAAGAAAATATAGGAGTGAAATTTGAAAAAAATACTGAGTTACATGACAAGAATGGAGCAAAAATAATAGTTCCAGCAGGATTTAAGGTAGTAAACACAGATGATTTAACAGTAGAAAAAGGAATTGTTGTAGAAGATAGTAAAGGCAATCAATATGTATGGATACCATGTACTACAGAAGATTCTAAATCTCAATTACAGTTTAAAAGAACAGAATGGGATGTTGAAGTAGATGGAGCAGATAACAGTAGGGCATCAAAAGATGAACTAACATTAACTTGTCCAGAAAATTATAGTGACAATGGATTAACTTATGCAGTAGTTAATGAGATAGTCACTCAAGTAAAAGCAGAAAAGGATAGTGTACGCAGAAATGGTGGATATTATATGGGAAGATATGAAGTTGGAGATGAAAATGGAACAGCAGTAATAAAGGTTGATCAAACTCCTATGGCAAATATTATATGGAGTACCGCTTATAGTAAAGCAAAAGGGATTGGCGGAGGACTAGGTGCAACAACATATTTATGTTCAAGTTATGCTTGGGATACGGCAATTAATTTTATACAAAATAATGGATTTCCTAATTATGCAAAAGCAAGAGAAGATAGCTATAATGAAAACTGGTATGATAAGAATGTAAAGGATTCAAAAGAAAATACAATTAAAGAGTCAAATAGTACTGAAAGACTTCTAACAGGAAAAACAACTCCAAAATGTAATATTTATGATATGGGAGGAAACGTATTAGAATTCACAACAGAAGTAATGCCAAGTACTAGCGAGCCGGTGGTTTTTCGTAGTGGTAGTTATGGTAACAGTAGTCCAGCAGGTCAACGCCATGATGGTGGTACAGCAGATTCGACTGACGGCTATGGATTTCGTGCCACTTTGTTCTTAAAGTAATATAAAATATTATAAATATTAGAGATTAGAGATTTGGAGAAAGCATGAGATTTTCAAGATAAAAAATGTAAAAAAATAGCATATTAAATATTGCAATGCAATATTTGGTATGCTATAATTTTTTTATATATTAGGAAAGTTATGCAACTTTCCTAATATATAAAATCATATTGCACAGAAAATTTATTTCATAAATTTTCGCGCACGAACAAATTTACTGAAAATTTCAATTTTTTTGAGTATGATAAAAAGTAGAGTTAAGACTGAAAATTGAAAATTTTCAGATTTGTTCTAAATAAAAACATAGGAGGAACAAAAATGAAACAAAAAATAACATTAGGAAGAACAAAAGACAATAAGAAAAAAATATTAATAATTATAATAGCAATAATATTAATAGGAACAATAGCATACAACATAAGCAACAACATAATAGTAGACAAAAATAAAAGCATAAACTTAGTAATAAACAACAAAAACGTAACATCAAACTTAAAAAAAGAAATAATAATAGAAAACGACAACATATATATATCAAAACAAGATTTAGGAAACTTCTTTGACAAATATATATATGAAGACACAGAAAACAACAACATAGTAACAACATATAACAACAAAATAGCATCAATAAGTTTGGAAAAAAACAAAATAAACATAAATGGATCAACAAAAAACACATATGCACACGCAGAAAATAAAGAAGGAATAATTTATGTACCAATAACAGAATTAGAAGATGTATATGGAATAGAAATAAAATATTTGCCAGACTCAAAAGTTCTAACAATTGATTCAACATCTAAAGAACAAAAAAAAGGAATTATAACAAAAAATGTGTCAGTAAAATCATCAACAAAATTCATATCTAAAACAATAGATAAAGTAAAAAAAGGAAGTTATGTTATAGTTGTTTCAGAAGATAAAGGATACACAAAGATTAGAACAGAAAACGGAAAAGTTGGATATGTTAAAACAAATAAAGTTGCAAATACAGTTGTAGTAAGAGAAGAAATGCAAGAAACAAAACAAATTGAAGGCAAAGTTAATATGGTGTGGGACTACTATTCAGAAGTAGCCTCTGCACCAGATAGAACAGGAGTAAAAATGGACGGAGTAAATGTTGTTTCACCTGCATTCTTCCATCTAAATACAAGTGGTGAACTAACAGAAAATGTTGGTACCCAAGGACAAGCATATATTGATTGGGCACATTCAAATGGATATAAAGTATGGCCAATGGTACAAAATGCAGGAAATGGAATGTTAAATGTTACATCAAATATAATGAATGACTATAATAAAAGACAAAAATTAATAAATCAAATTGTAAACTATTGTGTAAAATACAAATTAGATGGAATAAATATTGATTTTGAAAACATGAAAAAAGAAGACAAAGATATGTATTCAAGGTTTATTATAGAATTAACACCAAGATTGAAAGACATGGGAATAGTTGTGTCTGTGGATGTAACTGCACCAGATGGATCTGAAACATGGTCATTATGTTTTGACAGAAATGTAATAGGAGATGTTGCAGACTATATAATATTTATGGCATATGACCAATATGGAACATCAAGCAATAAATCTGGAACAACTGCTGGATATGACTGGGTAAACTTAAGTTTAAACAAATTTTTAAAAACAGAAGAAATAGAAAGCAATAAAATAATTTTAGCAATACCATTATATACAAGATTATGGACAGAAGATAGTTCAGGTAAAGTTGTAAAACAAAGTACAGTATCAATGAAAAATATTGATAGTATTCTTCCAAGTGGTGTAAATAAGCAATGGGACGACAACTTAAAACAATACTATGTTGAATATCAAGATGGTCAATATACTAAGAAAATGTGGATAGAAGATGAAAAATCTCTAAAGGAAAAAATTAATTTAATAAATAGCAATAATTTAGGAGGAGTTGCATCTTGGGAAAAAGGGATGGAAACAGATAATTTTTGGACATTTTTAAAAGAAAACCTTGACTTTTAGGTATATAAAAAGATATAATGTCTAAAAGTAACACGGAGGTATTTAAGACGAATGCAAAATAGTAACATATATTATACAACAGAAAAATATGCAAACTTAACAGATGAACAAATAATATCTCAGATAAAAGATGGAGACGAACAAGCCTTAACATTTTTGCTAGATAAATACAAAGATTTGGTAAACACCAAAGTTGGAAAATATTTTATAATTGGAGCAGAAAGAGAAGATATTGTTCAAGAAGGAATGATTGGCTTATATAAAGCAATAAAGGGTTTTGATAATTGCAAACAAAATACATTTAAGACATTTGCTAATTTATGTATAGAAAGGCAATTAATAACTGCAATAAAAAGTTCTAATAGACAAAAACATATGCCATTAAACTCATATTTGTCATTAAATACATCTGCTTATGATGATGAAGGGGACGGAACAGAATTATTAGAAACTTTTGAAGTGAATACTATAGAGGATCCTTTAGAAACAATAATGAAACAAGAATCTTTTAACGAAATACAAAATGCAGTGCAAAAATCTTTAAGTAAATTTGAAGGACAAGTTTTAGAAAGATATATGCAAGGCGAAAGTTATGAAGTTATTGCAAAAAGACTTGATACTCCTGTAAAATCAGTTGATAATGCAATACAAAGAATTAGAAAAAAAGCAATTAAAAATTTATTTTAAAAAATAAAGGTTGATTTAGAAAAAGATAATTGAATTTAAGACTATTCTTTCTAAATCAACCTTATAAAAAATATGCTTGCATAGCTCAGTTGGTAGAGTGCAGCCTTGGTAAGGCTGAGGTCACGGGTTCAATTCCCGTTGTAAGCTCCAAAAAATTTTAAAAAACTATTGACAAACCTTTGTCAATAGTGGTATAATAATTTTCAGTTACAAGAAGAAGCAAAAACTTCTCACCTTAGTTATATAAACAAAAGGTTAGAAATAAATTAAATTTATGGGAGAAATCTCAAATTTATTTTTGCGGTAATTGACTTGTAACAAAAGTCAATTTTTTTTTATGGAGGTGTTTTAACATAAAACAAGAATTACCAATTAATGGTCAAATAAGAGAAAAAGAAGTTCAATTAATAGGGGCAAATGGTGAAAAACTAGGAATAATCTCAACAAGAGAGGCTTTGGATAAAGCAGCAGAACAAAACTTAGACTTAGTATTAGTTGCACCAAATTCAAAACCAGTAGTTTGTAAAATAATGAACTATGGAAAATATAAATTTGAACAAGCAAAAAAAGAAAAAGAGGCTAAGAAAAAACAAAAAAGCCTTGAATTAAAGGAATTAAGAGTAACTCCTAATATTGAAGAACATGATTTTGAATTTAAAGCAAAAAATGCTAGAAAATTCTTAGTAGATGGAAACAAAGTAAAAATAACAGTAAGATTTAGGGGAAGAGAAGTTAATAATTCAAAAGCAGGAGAACTTGTTTTAAGAAACTTCATAGAAAAACTAGAAGATGTGGCAGTAGTAGAAAAACAACCTAAATTAGAAGGTAGAAATATGTTTACAATTTTAGCTAAAAAAGTGTAGAAATATACTTTAATATAAAAATATACACCAGAAAAACTGGTAATAAAATCGTTTAATCAAAAGCGAAATGAAAGGAAGGTAAATCTAATGGCAAAATTAAAAACAAATAAGGCTGCAAAAAAAAGATATTCATTAACAGCTACAGGAAAAATTAAAAGAACAAAATCTAACAGAAGACATTTATTAGCAAATAAAACAAAAAGACAAAAAAAATCTGGAAAAGTTCAAAATGCATATGCAAGCAAAACTTGCGAAAATACAATTAAAAAATTATTACCATATGGTGGATAATATCTAATTTTGAAATTTGATTAAAAATCATTTGATAGACGAAAAGAAAGTGAGGAAATTAAAATGGCAAGAGTAAAAACAGCAAGAACAACAAGAGCAAGACATAAAAAAATATTAAAACAAGCAAAAGGATATTTTGGAGCAAAACACTATAGATTCAGAAATGCAAATCAAGCAGTTATGAAATCTTTATCTTATGCGTATGTAGGAAGAAAAGATAAAAAGAGTGATTTCAGAAAATTATGGATCACAAGAATTAATGCTGCTGCAAGAATGAATGGAACAACATATAGCAAAATGATTGCTGGTCTTAAAAAAGCTAATGTAACAATAAACAGAAAAATGTTAGCAGAAATAGCAGTTAGTGATCCAAAAGCATTTGCAGAAATAGCCGAAATAGCAAAAAAAGCATAATTTAGTTAAAAAACGTTTAACCTTAAAAGATAAGGAAACGTTTTTTTTTATTGTAATTTAATTTTATTGTTTTTTCATTTTTGGCTTTGAAATTAAAGATGCTAAATATCCAAAAAATACTGCAGCAGCAATACCTCCGGCAGATGCGGCGACACCGCCTGTAAAAGCACCAACTAATCCATGTTGTTGAACACCCTCAATAGCACCTTTTGCCAAATTATAGCCAAAGCCTGTAAGTGGAACTGTGGCACCTGCTCCTGCAAAATCAACCAAATATTTATAGATGCCAAGACCACCCAAAATGCAGCCTGTTGTTACAAAACTAACTAAAATTCTTGCAGGTGTTAATTTTGTTTTATCAATCAATATCTGCCCAATAACACAAATTAATCCACCAACAACAAAACATTTTAAAAGAGACAACCAATTAAAAACATTTAACCAATTAATATTCATAGTAAATTTAACTCCTATCTTTAAAACTATATTTCAATACTAATAGCATGAGCAATTCCGGGTATAGATTCACCTTGTTGTGAACTTGTAGAATTCATTAATGCGCCTGTAGCAATTAATAATAATTTTTTAATTTTCTTTTCACGTAACTGCTTAAACAAATAACCAGAAAATACGGTACCACAACATGCACATCCACTTCCACCGGAATGAGTATCTTGACTATTTTTATCAAAAATTAAAACACCACAATCATTGTAATTTGGCTTTATATTATATCCTTGAGATTTAGCAATATCAATTGCAATTTCTTTTCCGATATGTCCTAAATCACCACTTATAATTGCATCATAGTAATTAGGTGACCTACCGGTATCTTGAAAGTGTGTAATTAAAGTATTTACAAATGCTGGACTCATTGCAGCCCCCATGTTATTTGCATCTTTTATACCCATATCAACAATTTTTCCAGGCGTTATATGTGTAATATATGGACCTGTACCATTTTTAGAAATGATTGCTGCACCACTTCCTGTAACTGTCCACTGTGCGGTTGGTGGACGCTGATTTCCAAGTTCAAGTGGAAATCTAAATTGTTTTTCTGCACTACAAAAATGGCTAGAAGTAGCACATAAAGCATTGGTTGCAAAACTTTCTGTTGCGATTGCTGCCAATGACATTGATTCAACAAATGTAGAACATGCTCCGAAAACACCGAAAAAGGGAATGTTTAATTCTCTAAGTCCAAAACTTGAAGATATACATTGATTAAGTAAGTCACCTGCAAAGCAACAATCAATTTGTTCAGAGGGAATACCGGACTTATTAATAACAGAAGTTACTGTTTCTTTTATAATTTTACTTTCAGCTTTTTCCCAAGTTTTTTCACTCCAAAATTCGTCATCTAATGTTTGGTCAAAATATTTTGCTAGAGGACCTTGAGATTCTTTTGGACCAACTATAGAACTACATTCTGTGATAGTTGGAGGGTTGTCAAATTTTATAGTTTGTTTTCCTATTTTTTTCAAAAAATCAACTCCTTTGAGATATTAAATATTTAAAATTAAATATATGAGCCCAACGGCTATAGAAGTAGAAATACCGAATACAAGAACAGGACCTGCTACGGTAAACATTTTACCACCAACTCCCATAACATAACCTTCGGATTTGTATTCCATTGCAGGTGAAACAATTGAATTTGCAAAACCTGTAATTGGAACTAATGAACCAGCACCTGCAAATTTTCCGATTTTATTAAAAATATTTAATCCTGTTAAAAATGCGGAAATTGCTATTAAAATTATTGATACTATTGTTCCAGATGTTGTTTGGTCAAAACCGCGTTCTTTACATATGTTCATTATTATTTGACCAATTGTACAAATTAATCCTCCAACCCAGAATGCATTAAAACAGTTTTTTAATATTGGGGAATTTGGAGATTTTTTGTTTACATATTCTTGATATGTTTTCTTTGTTTCTATGGGATTAATTTTATTTTTATCCATTGTAGACCTCCTAAAAATCATTTGTTAATATATTTTCCGTTTTTTGAAAAAATATACATTGTAACAATTTTATATTTTAATTTTAAAAATGCTTGTTTCATTTAAAAAAAAGATATATAATCACAATATAAAATTTGAGAAAGGAATAGAAAAAATGATAGACAAAGCAAGAGAATTAGCACTAAAAACACTATATAAAATAGACAAAGAGCAAGCATATTCTAATATTGCACTAAATGATGAAATAAAACAAAACAGAACAAAATTAAACGAAAAAGACATTGGTTTGATATCAGAATTAGTTTATGGAGTAACAACTTGGAAATTAACAATAGACGAAATTATAAAAAAATATTCAAAAATAAAACTAAAAAAAATATCACCATGGATAATAAATATATTAAGAATGGGAACATATCAAATAATTTTTTTAGACAAAATTCCAAAATCAGCTGCAGTAAATGAAAGTGTAAATTTAGCCAAAAGGTATGGGCACTCATCAAGTTCGAATTTTGTAAATGCAATTTTAAGAAAAGTAGAAAAAAATGATTATGAGGAACTTTACAAAATAGAAAATGATGTAGAAAGAATATCTAAAACAACATCGATGCCAGAATGGATTGTAGAAGAATTAATTGGAAATTATGGGAAATGCAAAGCAGAAGAAATATGCAAAAATTCTAATTTAAAGTCTAAAATTGCAATAAGAATAAATACACTAAAGACTACAGAAAATGAATTAATAAAAGTATTAGAAGAAAAAAAGATTATTTATAATAAAACTGAATATGATAATTTTTTGATTTTAGAAAAAGTAAAAAATATTGAAAATATGCAAGAATTTAAAGAAGGATATTTTACGATTCAGGATATATCAGCGGGACAAACTGCAAAAATATTAAATCCTCAACCTGGAGAATATGTTTTAGATGCTTGTTCTGCACCTGGCGGTAAAACTACATATATGGCGGAGTTAATGAGGAATAATGGAAAAATTGATGCTTGGGATATTCATGAACATAGAACAAAATTAGTAGAGAAAAATGCAAAAAGACTTGGTATTAATATTATTGATACAAAAGTAAAAGATGCAACAGTATATGATGAAAATTTGAATGAAAAATATGATAAAATTTTATTAGATGTTCCATGCTTAGGTATTGGTGTTATAAAAAGAAAGCCAGATATAAAATGGCAAAGAAAAAAAGAAGATGTTGAAGAAATAACAAAAATTCAAAAACAAATATTAAATAATTGTTCAAAATATTTAAAAAAGGGCGGAAATATTGTGTATTCTACATGTAGTATTTTGTGTGCTGAAAATGAAAGAATTATACAAGAATTTTTAGAAAAAAATGAAAATTTTGAAATCGTTGAAAATACTGAAATATGTATATTTCCAGATATGGAAAAAGATGGCTTTTTTATATGTAAAATGCATAAAAAATGATTAATATTACAAGTATATTACAAACATATTACATTTATATTATAAATCGTAAAAAACTATTGACTTTTGTCATAAAAACGGTAAAATAAAAGAGAATTAACTATGTGACTTTTTGAAAAAAAGAAAAATAAATGAAATAAAAGGAGTAGAAATGTCAACTTGTCTAGGATTATATATAGAGGAAAATATAATTAAATATGCAAAAGTTACTAAAGAACGTGATCAAGTTAAAATAGATGCATTTGGTGTTAAATTTTATGAAAATTTAGATCAAGTTATAAAACAAATCGTTGAGGAAACATTTAGTTACAAAACACCTATTAGCATAAACTTGTCTGAAGAAATGTATAACTATTTTCAAGTATTTGCTTTACTAAGTAAAAAGGATTTACCAAAAGCAATAAAAACTGAGTTTGAATCATATTGTACAGAAAAAAACTATAATCAAAATGTTTTTGAAACAAGATATGCAATAACTCCAAATACTCAAGATAAAGAAAAACTAAAGGTTATACATATTAGTGAAAATAAAATGGAATTGAATAAAATTCTACAAAATTTTACAAACTATAAATTACAAAATATAGTACCATTGCCAATGACTATATCAAATGTATCAGATTTTGAAGAAAATTGTCTAATAGTAAATATAGAAGAAAACACAACTATAACAACAATAATTGATCAAAATGTTTATGATGTAACAAAAATGGAAATTGGAAGTAGAAATTTTTTAGAAAAAATCAATGCAAAAGAAAATTCTTACCAAAAGTCATATGAAATATGTAAAGAAACCACGATTTACACATCAGAAGGAAAAGAATTAACTGATAATGAAACAAATTATTTAGAAGATATAATGCCAACATTATACGAAATAGTTGGAAATGTTAGAAAAATAATGAATGAAAGTTTAGACAGAATATCAAAAGTTTATATAACAGGTGTAGGTGCTTTAATAAATAATATTGATTTATATTTTGAAGAATACTTAGAAGGTGTTAGATGTGAAATTTTAAAACCTAAATTCATAAAAGTAACACCAGATATAAATATAAAAGATTATATTGAAGTGAACTCAGCTATTTCATTAGCACTAAGTGGACTTGGTGTTGGAATAAATGGAATGAACTTCAAAAAAGTTTCTACAGCGGATAAACTAAAAGAGATATTTACAATAGAAGTTGGAAGCAATAAATCTCAAGTTGGAAGAAAAAATCCACCTAAAATGGTATCTTTGGATTTTGACCAGCCATTAGATAAAATAGAAAAAAATATGATAAGAGGTACAGCAGCACTTGCTATATTACTTGTTGTATATGGAGGATTTTCTTTATTAATAAATAAACAATTAGAAGATAAAACACAAGAAGCAAACGAATCAATATCTTCAACTACAGCACAAATCGGATTGGTAAATAAAGATATTCAAAGTGTACAAAGTAGAACAAGTGATTATACTAAAAAAATAAGTGCTTTACAGGAGAGTAGTAAACAAGTTGATGAAAATAATAGACAGCAAAAAGCAATACCAAATCTATTAAATAGATTAATGTATGTAATGCCATCAGAAGTTCAAATAACTTCAATAAAAAATGACACATCATCACATATTACTATAAGTGCTCAATCATCAAGTTATGCTCAATTAGGATATTTAACAGCAAGTATAAAATCTAATGGGATTTTAACAAGTGTTGTATCTTCATCAGGGCAAAAACAAAATAATTTAGTAACAATAAAGATAGAAGGTGATTTGCCATGAGAAAAATATTAATAGCACTCATTATGGTTGTAATATTAGTTTTTACTGGTGTTACAGTTGTTAATGGAATACAAATTGGAAATTTTGAAATTTTAGGAATATCAAAAGTAAAACAGAAAAATGATGACTTAGATACAACAGTAAAAAAAGCAACAAAATTAGCAAGTACAGATTACCAACAGAAAGTTGATGAACTAAACAGTGCATTAAAAAAATTAGAAGTTGAAAAATCAAATTATGAAGACTTGGCAAATGTTAGCACAGAAAGTGAAATACAAGCAGCCAACAAAACTTATAATACAATTGATTTCCTTTTTGTTAGAATAGAAAATCATGCAAAAAGCGAAGGTGTAACAATTGAAATGAAGGTTACAAGAAGTGCTTCTGGAGAAAGTGATACTTATGATTTAAACTTTAGTGCTACAGGAACTTATACAGGTATAGAGGAATTTATAACAGATCTTGAAGATGATTCTAAATTAGGATTTAAAATAGAAGATTTTTCAATGACTGCAACATCAGGCTCTAATGGTGAACAAGTTGAAGCAACTTTTGTATGTAAAAACATAATTATAAAAGGAATTGAAAATACATCTGCATCATCAGGTTCAATGTCTGGAACAACAAAAATAGATTCTTCAACTGATAATACAAACAGTACTAATACTACAGACAATACAACAACTGATAATACAGTATCAGGTAATACAACAAATTCAGTTAATAAAGCACAATAGATTAAAAATGAAAGGAGTGGTAATGTAATGGCAAAAAGTGAAAATACAAAAGTTGAAAAGAAAAAAAGTGAAAGACAAAAAACAGATACAAAAGCAAGTTTGATTAAAACAAAGAACATTATTAAGGAAATTATTATATTTTTGTTATTAACATTAGCAATTATATTGGTATTAGGGGTTGTACTTTATCAATATGTACCAACAAATAAAATAATACCGGAAACAGTTTCATATACTACTCCGGAAAAAGTAAAGGCAGAATTACAAACTGACGAGAATGTTGATACATCTGAAGTTGTGGTTACATATCAAATAGATTCAACAGACTTAAGTAATTATAAAAGAATAAATGAATATGTTTCAGGAAGAAAAAATCCATTTGCATCAACTGGTACTCAAAGTACTACAGGTGGAACAACAGATACATCAAATTCAGGCAATACTTCATCAGCTGGAAGTTCTAATTCTAACTCTGGTACAAGCAGTTCAGGAACATCAAGTGCTTCTGGAAACACATCCAATTCTTCAAGTTCATCTTCTGGATATCTTCCAGATAAAGGAACAAAATAAATTAGTTATTAACATTATATTTATTTTTATAAATATAGTATATATATATTATATCAAAAGAAAAAGGAGGGAATTTTATAATGAAAAGACAAAATGGTATTACATTAGTTGCATTAGTAATAACAATTATAATCCTATTAATATTAGCAGGAATTTCAATTGCTGCATTATCAAACCAAGGATTATTCCAAAAAGCTACAAAAGCTGGAGAAGAAACTAATAAAGCAGCAAAAAATGAACAAAATACTTTAACTGAATACGAAACTGTATTAAATGAGTATTTACCAAATACAACAAATCAAAATTAATGAATAATAATTTATAATTTAATAGGGGCATATGCATAATAAATATGCATATGCCTTTTATAAAAAATAAGAAAAGTAGGAAGTAAAAATGGAAATATTCTTTTATCTTATAATATTTATGATTGGAATAACATTTGGCAGTTTTTATACACTTGCAGTATATAGAATACCAAATGGACAAGATATAACACACACACATTCATATTGCCCAAAATGTAAGCACAAATTAAACATATTAGACTTAATACCAGTATTTAGTTACATATTTTTAGGTGGAAAATGTAGATATTGCAAAGAAAAAATAAGACCAAGATATTTAATATTAGAAACAATATCAGGACTATTTTTTGTAGTAGTTGCATACCTAATGGGACTAAGCATTTTTAATATAGAAACAACAAAAGTAATAGAATACTCATTCTTTGCACTTTATTTCACATTTATAGTATTAATGGCAGGAATAGACAAAGAATACAGAACAATAAATAAGCCAGTATTAATGTATGGTGTAATAATTTCAATTATGTATATAGTATATCTATACATAATAGAAAAAACTAGTATATATAGATATGTTATATATTTAACATTACTTTTAATAATACTTATACTAGATACAATAAGGCTAAAGAAAAAAGCCAAAAATAGTTATACATACTCAATATTAATGGTAATAATAGTAATGGCAGTATTTACAGGAGAATATACAACAATTGCATCAATAGTAACAACATTATTATTAGTTGCAATAACACTATTAATAAAAAAACTAAGAAAAAATAAAACTGTTAAAACAACAGAACAATACAATAAAAATATAAAATTAGGATTATACTTATCAATTGCAAATATTTTATATTTTATATTGATATTATCTTATTACAAATTTATATAAAGGAGTAAAAAGAGTTAGCATGTCAATAAAATCAATAAAAGACGAAAAAGGCCTAACAGGTGTAGATATAGCAATTTCATTGGTAATAGTAACAATGTTTGTAGCAATTATAGCAAATTTGATAGCAAATATAAATTTAGATACAGAAAAAATGGACCGTAAATCAAAAGCTCTTGCATATGCAGTACAAGAAATTGAAACAAGAAGAGCAACAGGTTATATAGAAAAATACAATGGGATGGGAACATCCAAAGAAGGAGAAACCTTAAAAGAAGAAGATATATATAATAATTCTGAATTTACAGGATACCATAAAGTTGTTTCTATAAAAGACGATATACTTGTAGAAAATAGTGGTACAAAAACGGCAGATACTACTAAACAAATCACAGTAGAAGTATTTTATAAATTAGGAAACAAAGAAGAAAGTATAAAAATTTCAACTTATATTTCAAAGGAGTAGAGAATGAAAGGAAATAGAGGTGTAACATTAACATCATTAATTGTCTATATTATAGGAATGTTAATAATGTTAGCAACACTAGCAACATTAAGAACATTTTTTTCAAAAAATGTTGATATAAGAGCAATAAATGATGATACAATACAATATTCAAAATTTGCAAGTGCATTTTCCACAGAAACCAATACAAAAGACAATAAAGTTATAGAATGCCGAACACAAAGAGATGAAAAAGGAGAAAAAGTTAGTTATATAGTTTTTTCATCAGGAAATCAATATACATACATGGAAGACAACCATTCAATATATAAAAACAAATACAAAATTTGTGAAAGCATACAGAATTGTGAATTTTCATTTGATAATAACAAAAATACGATAACAGTTGAATTTAAAACAAATAGCATAGATTTAACAGGAGATAATGCAGTTACATATGCTTTAAAAAAATAGGAGAAAGGATGAATGTACATGGAAATTAAAAGAAGAATGCCAATAGGTGTTGAATTAGTAAAAAGAGGTATTGTTACAGAAAACGACATTGAAAAAGCATTAGAATACCAAAGAGAACACCCAAATGTTAAATTAGGAGATATTTTACATATATTAAATGTATGTGATGATGAAATTTTAATAAAAAATATTTCAGAAATCACAGGAGAAAAAGGAATTTTATTAACATCAGAAACTATGAAGGCTAAGCCAACAGATTATTTGTCTTTTGATATGTGCAAAAATAATAGATGCTTACCTTTTGAAGTAACAAATGGAAAAATAAAAGTTGCTTTTTCTGATAAAACAGTCAACGGAAAAACGGATCCTGTTAGAATGATATTATTAAATAAAGGTTTAGTTATGGAAAAATACTTAACTTTTGAAAATGATATAGATAAAATTTTATTTTCAATGGAAGAAGAAAATGCAGAAAATGATATCACAAAAGTTACATCATCATCTGGAACTACAATGATAGAATTAATAGACAATATTATTAGAACAGGTATGGAAAAAAGAGCAAGTGATATTCATATAGAGCCATTAGTAAATGAAATAAGAGTAAGATATAGAATAGATGGTGAGTTGTTTACCGCAGCAAAAATACCAAAGGAAAAACAAAGCCAAGTAATAGGAAGACTAAAGGCAATATCAAATATGCATCAAGAAAAACAGGAATCACAAGATGGTAGAATATTATTGTATGATGATTATAATATTCGTGTATCTTCACAACCAAATGTATATGGAGAAAAATTTGTTTTAAGATTATTAAAAAAAGATGTAGATATTAGAAATATATTTGAACTTGGATATCCAGGAACAGAAGAGCAATTTAAAAAAAGTTTTAATAAGAAAAACAGTATGGTAATAATTGCAGCACCTACTGGAGCAGGTAAAACAACAACATTATATAGTATAGTAGACTATTTAAATTCACCTGAAATAAATATAACTACAATTGAAGACCCAGTTGAAATAAGAATAGATGGACTTAACCAAATAGAAATTGGCAATAAATCAACATTTTCTGGAGCATTAAGAACAGTTTTAAGACAAGACCCTGATATTATATTACTAGGAGAAATTCGTGACCAGGAAACTGCAGAAATTGCAATACAAGCAGGTCAAACAGGACATTATGTGCTATCAACAATACATACAATTGATGCAATAGAAGTAATAAATAGATTAAGAAAAATGGGAGTATCAGACTATGATATAGCAAGTACACTTGCAACAACAGTATCACAAAGATTGGTAAGAAGAGTTTGTCCAAATTGTAGAAAAGAAAGAGAATATACTCAAGAAGAGAAAAATATAATGACCAAAATAGCAGAAAAATATGGAGAAACAATAGATTTTACAAATAAAAAAACATATGATGCAGTAGGATGTAGTAAATGTAATAATATAGGATATTATGGAAGAATAGGTGTATTCGAAACTTTAGACGTAACAGAAGAAATAAAGGAACTTATTGTAACTGGCGCTTCTACAATTGATGTTAGAAAAAAAGCATTAGAACAAAATTATAGACCATTAGTTGTTGATGGAATAAACAAAATTTTAAAAGGTGAAACAACTTTAGAAGAATTAAATAGACAATTAATATTATATTAAACAAAAGAAAGGGGAATTTGCCATGATTAATATGGACAAAATTTTAGATTTAGCAATAGAAAAAGATGCATCAGATATACACTTAATAGTAGAAAATAAACCAATACTAAGAATTAGAAGAGAATTGGTACCTATTGAAGAAATGGATGTATTAACTGTTGACGATATGAATGATATGTACGATTACTTAGTAAGAGGTAATATAGATAAAGATGAGGTATTCAATTCAACTAGAAAACTTGATACATCATATGAATATAAAAATGTGCGTTTAAGGGTAAATATTTCTCTTTCAAATGATATTCCATTATGTACACTAAGAATTATAAAAAGCGTATTACCACCTTATGAAACATTAGGATTACCAGATATAATAAGAAGAGAAACATATCAATCTCAAGGATTGATATTAGTTACAGGAAAAACAAACTCTGGTAAAACCACAACATTGAATGCCTTAATAAATGAAATAAATGAAACACAAAACAAAAAAATATTAACATTAGAAAACCCAGTAGAATACAGACATCATTCAAAAAAATCTCTAATTGTACAAAAAGAAATAGGTAGAGGTAGAGACAGCTTAACTTTTAGTGATGGTGTAAAAAACTCACTAAGGGAAGACTGCGATATACTTGTAATAGGAGAAATTAGAGATAAAGTAACAATGGAAGCAGCAATAGAAATGGCAGAATCAGGACACTTAGTTATAGGAACATTACATACCAAATCTTGTGCAGAAACAATAGACAGAATGATAAATTTCTATGAGGTAAGAGATCAAGCAAGTATAAAATATTTATTATCATCACTGTTAAAATTGGTAGTTTCACAAAGATTGTTACCAGGTAGAACAGGAGATTTAGTTTTAATTCCAGAAGTTATGGTTGTTGATAACATAATTGCGGGAATTATAAGAAAAGATAAAATAAGTGTATCTGAAATAGAAGATGCAATACAAAGTTCAGACAAAGGAAGTATAGGGTTAATAAATTCAATTGCAAGAGCATTTGTAGATGACAAAATTACTTTAGACCAAGCAAAATCACAAATAGAAGAAAAAAATATTGAGATATTAAATAGAACTATAATGCAAATGAAAATTAGAAGAGACGCAGGTAGACAATAATTTAAGGAGGTGGAAAAATGCCTACATACATATACAAAGCAGCAACCAGTACAGGATTGGTTGTTAGAAATAGAGTTGAAGCAGGAAGCAAACAAAGTCTAATACGAATTTTAAAAAGTAATGATTTAATGCCTATTTCAATTGAGCAAGTTTCATATTCTTCTAAAAGGAAAAAGGCAAAAAAGAGAAATATAAAAGATATAGAAGGTATAATGACAAGTGTAAATACAACACGTATAAAAACAAAAAAGGAGATGACAGTAAAAGAAAAAATAAATACATATTTATCAAAAACAGAAAGAATCACACCAAGAGATTTAGTTATATTTACACAGAACTTTTATCTATTGAAAAAAGCAAACTTTAATAATATACATGCATTAAGAACAATAATTGAAAGTACAGAAAACGTTACATTTAAGGGCATTTTAGAAGATATATTAGCAGGTGTTGAAGCCGGTGAAAATATGTATACTACAATGGAATATTATTCAGATGTATTTCCATATATTTATATAAATATGATCAAAGTTGGTGAATTATCTGGATCACTTGAAAATTCATTAGAGCAGGCGGTTAAATATCTAGATTCAACTGCAAATTTAACAAGAAAATTAAAAAATATTTTAATACCAAATTTAGTTCAATTTGTATTTTTGATAGTAATGTTAATTGTGGGATCATTAGTTGCAATACCTGCAATCCAAAATGTATATGATTCATTTGGATCAACGGCTACATTACCGGCTGTAACTTTATGGTTTAAAGGCGTGCTTGATGGTTTAATACAATTTTGGTATATACCCGTTGGAATAATTGCAGCAATAGTTGCAGCAATAGTATTTTATGTACATACCCCAAAAGGTAAATACAATTTTGATTACTTTAAGTATAAAATGCCAATATTTGGGCAATTAATATTTGCATTAGATTTTTCAAGATTAATGAAGGCTATGCTATTAAACTTAAATAATGGTATGAGAATACAAGACGCTATTGATGTAAGTAAAAACGTTGTACAAAATTATGTTATGCTTTCAATTGTAGAAACATCTTTAAATAACATAATTATAGGTGAATCATGGATTGAACCATTTGAAAAATCTGGTTTACCAAAATCAATGGTTACAGAAATGCTTAAAATAGGTATGCAAACAGATTTGCCAGAAATGATGGATAAATTAGTTGAATATATGGAAATTGATATTGATAATATTATACAAAAGATTGTTAAAGTATTACCAGAAGTAACATACTTATTTGTTGGTATTGTATTAATTTTCTTTGTATTAGTTGTACTTGCACCATGTATCGAAGTATATATGGGAGGATTCTTATTCTCTGCTGCAGGAGTATAAAATCGAAAATTATTACAATTTATATTGTGAGATTGATAAAATTGACTTTTGGAGTATTTACTTTAAAAGTCAATTTTGGTTATCTATATATTAAAATTGAGGTAAAAAAATGAAAATAGGAATAGATTTAGGCGGAAGCCATATTGCAATAGGTGTAATAGATGATAAAGGTTATATTGTAGAAAAAGTAGAAAAAAGATTACTTTCAAAAGATAAAAAAGATATAAAAACATCTATTGAAACATATATAGTAAAAAATGTAAAAGAACTAATGGAAAAATATAAAATAAAAGAAATAGGGATTGCAGTACCGGGAACAATAAAAAGTACAGAAATAATAAAATCAGTAAATTTAGGTGTAAAAAATTATAATTTGGTAGAAAATCTTAAAAAAGAAATAAATTTACCAATCAAAATTAGAAATGATGCAAAATGTGCAGCAATAGCGGAAAACAAAATTGGAGCATTAAAAGATTACAAAAGAAGTATTTTCTTGTCATTAGGTACAGGAATAGGAGGAGCAGTAATAATTAATAATGAATTATTAGATACAGGTGATTTGTCAGGATGTGAATTTGGACATATGATAATTCAAAAAGATGGAATTAGATGTAATTGTGGAAAAAAAGGATGTTTTGAAAAATACGCATCTATGAAGGCTTTAAAAACAAATTTACGTGATGCGCTTGGATTAGACGAAAATACAAGAGGACAAGAACTGTTAGATATGCTCAGAAAAAATAAAGACAATTATGTTATTAATAAAATTGTTGATGAATATATTGAATATTTAAGTATAGGTATTTCTAATTTAATTGATGTTTTTGAGCCTGAGGCAGTATGCTTAGGCGGAAGTTTTGTATATTTTGCAGATGTTCTATTAGAAAAATTAAAAAATAATATTCAAAGAAAAAAATATTTGTTTAATATTAGAAAAGAATTAATTATAATTCCTGCTGCTCTTGGAAATGATGCAGGAATTATAGGGTCTTGTCAATAAGAAAGGATTGAATTAATATGGACGAAAATATAAAAAAAGCAACAAGACAAAGTTATGGAGAGGCTTTGCTAGAATTGGGAAAAGAAAATAAAAACATAGTGGTATTTGATGCAGATTTATCAACTGCAACAAAAACAAACATCTTTGCAAAGGAATTTCCAGAGAGATTTTATGACATGGGAATTGCAGAGCAAAATATGATATCAACTGCTGCAGGGATGTCAACATGTGGTAAAATACCATATGCAAGCACATTTGCAGTATTCGCTGCAGGAAGAGCATATGACCAAATTAGAAATAGTGTATGTTATCCAAAATTAAATGTAAAAATATGTGCAACACATGCTGGAGTAACTGTAGGAGAAGATGGAGCAACACATCAAATGATAGAAGATATATCATTAATGAGAACATTACCAAATATGACAGTTTTATCAACATCAGATGATGTACAAACAAAATGGGCAGTTAAAGAAATAAGTAAAATAAATGGTCCTGTATATTTGAGATTGTCAAGACTTGCAACGCCTATAATTTATGGTGAAAATCAAAAATTTGAAATTGGTAAAGCAGTTCAAATTGGAGAAGGTACAGATGCAACAATTTTTGCTACTGGTGTGACTGTTAGTGAAGCGATTAGGGCACAAGAAATATTAGAAAATAAGGGGATTAAAGTTAGAGTTGTTGATATTCATACTGTAAAACCGATTGATAAAGATATGGTTATAAAGTGCGCTAAAGAAACTAAAAACTTAATTTCTGTGGAAGACCATAATGTTATTGGTGGACTTGGTTCTGCAATTTCAGAGGTTTTAACAGAAGAGTACCCTGTAAAATTAGTAAGAATGGGCATTAATGATACTTTTGGAAAGTCTGGAAAAGCAATAGAATTAATGCAATATTTTGGTATTACCGCAGAAAATATTGTTGAAAAAGTTGAAAAATAATAGTAAATTATACACAAAATAGAGTTTTTTAAAAATAAAAAAATCCTGTGTTTTTTTGGTGAAAAGTATTGCAAAATTGGACGATTATTGATATGATTTATAGGAGAAAAAATATACAAAATTAGGAGATAAGATAGAAAATGATAGAATTTAGAAACGTATCAAAAACATATGATACAGGAACAAAAGCAGTAAAAAACGCAAATTTTGTAATAGATAAAGGAGAATTTGCTTTTTTAGTAGGAACATCAGGAAGTGGAAAATCAACACTTATAAAATTAATACTAAAAGAAGAAGAACCAACATCAGGAAACATCATAATAAATGGAAAAGACACAACATTTTTAAAACAAAGTAGAGTACCTTATTTAAGAAGAAGTATGGGAGTTGTGTTCCAAGACTTTAGATTATTACCAGACAAAACAGTATATGACAATGTAGCATACGCGATGTACATAGTAAGAGCAACACCAAGACATATAAGAAGACAAGTACCAATGGTATTATCATTAGTTGGATTAAGTGGAAAAGCAAAAATGTATCCAAACGAATTATCAGGTGGAGAACAACAAAGGGTTGCACTAGCAAGAGCATTAGTAAATAACCCATCAATGCTAATAGCGGACGAGCCTACAGGAAACTTAGACCCAGACACTGCATGGGATATAATGAATCTTTTAAATGAAATAAATATGAGAGGAACAACAGTAGTAGTAGCAACACACGCAAAAGACATAGTAGATAAAATGAAAAAAAGAGTAATACACATAGAAAAAGGCAACATTGTAAGAGATGATAAAAAAGGTGGTTATGATAGTGAAATATAATATATTTGGATATTTAATAGGAGAAGGATTCAGTAATGTTTTTAAAAATAAAAAATCAACAGGTGCATCATTAATGATAATGTGTGCAACAATGATAATATTTGGAATTTTCTTAATATTAGGAGAAAATATAAACCATTTTGTTGACCAAGTAAAATCAGAACAAGGATTTCAAGTGTTTTTAAAAACAGATGCAACAGATGAAGAGGCACAAAAAGTTGGAGAAGAAATAAGAGCAGTAGATGGGGTAAGTACTGCAGAATTTAAAGATAAAACATATGCATTAAATACTATGAAAGAAAAATTAGGAGATAAATCAGAATTAATAGATGGATATGGAGCAGACTATTTTCCATCATCTTATGTAGTAACACTTACAGACTTAAATTTAAGTAAAGATGTACAGGAGAAAATATTAAAAATTGAAAATGTAGATAAAATAACAAGTAGTGATAAAACAGTATCAACTCTATTAAGCTTAGCAAAAGGAATAAAATTGGTTACAGGTATTATTTTAGTACTATTAATAATTATTTCTATATTTATAATTTCTAATACAATAAAATTAACAGTACATGCTAGAAGAAAAGAAATATCAATTATGAAATATGTAGGAGCAACAAATAATTTTATTAGATGGCCATTTATTGTAGAAGGTATGATAATAGGTGTATTTGCAAGTGCAATTTCAATTGCTTTAGTAGGTGGGGCATATAGTTTACTTGCCGAACAAGCAGTTAATGCAAGTTTTATGCAAACAATAAATATGAGTTTGGTAGGCTTTAAAGATATGATATCTTCAATAATATTTGTTTATATGTTATTAGGAATAGGAATTGGTGCATTAGGAAGTGTAATTTCTATGAGAAAATACTTAAAAGTATAATTAACAAAAAAAGATTTGACAGGCAAAATTTTGAATGACAATGAGCGAACGAAGGGAGAAAACATGCGTAAGAATTTATGTATTGTTTTAATCATACTAATTTGTTTTGCAACGACATACACATATGCAGAAGAAACTGAGAATCAAACAACAAATACTACAACAGATTTACAAACTCAGAGGTCTGAATTACAAAATCAGTTAGATGAAGCAAATGGACAGTTAAATGATGTTCAAAGTAATTTATCTGAAAATTTACAACAGGTTGAAAAGTTAGATAATAAAATAGAAACTTCAGAGCAAACTTTAGCAGAGCAAGAAAGTAAGATTACAGAATTGAAAAACAATATACAAAATGTTGAAACAGAATTAAATAGTGTAACTGAAAAATACGATAAGCAAGTAGAATTGTTCAAAAAAAGGATGGTAGCAATTTATATGGCTGGGGATACCCAATATTTGGATGTTTTACTAAAATCATCTAGTTTATCAGATTTTATATCAAGTTATTACTTGATATCACAATTAACAGAAATTGATGAAAATTTAATAAATGATTTAGAAACCAAAAAGAAAACAATAGATTTATCAAAAACAAAGTTAGAAAATGAAAAAAAAGAATTGGCTACAATAGTTGAAAATCAAACAAGAACAACAAGAACATTACAAAATACAAAAAAAATGAGGGAAAGTTTTATTGCAAAATTATCAGATGACGAGAAAAATTTACAAGCAAAAATTGATGAAATCAACAAACAATATGAATTGGTTAATCAACAAATTTTAGCATTAGCACAGCAAGGCTTAGATACTGTATATATTGGAGGGCAACTTGCTTGGCCAGTACCCGGTTATACAAGAATAACTTCAAAATATGCAATGAGGGTTCATCCAATAACAGGACAATATAAATTACACACAGGTGTTGATATTGGTGCACCGATGGGAGCAAATTTTGTTGCTGCAAATGATGGAACAGTTGTAAAAGCTGGAATGAATGCGGCATATGGTAATATGGTAATAATAGACCATGGTGGAGGTATTTCTACATTATATGCACATGGTTCAGAAATATTAGTTCAAGTTGGACAAACTGTAAAAAGAGGAGATGCAATTTTAAAAGTTGGTTCTACTGGATATTCAACAGGGCCACATGCTCACTTTGAAGTTAGAATAAATGGTGCAACAACAGATCCATTACCATATATAACAAGTGGATTAATACCAGGAGAGAATAACGCTAGTGAAAATACAGTTGAAAATACTAATACAGAAAATTAAATTCAATATATGAAATTGAATGATATTTTGTAAATTGAAAAGGAGTGAAAGGAACTTATGAAAAGTATATTTCAAAAATTAATAGGAATGGCTTTAATATCGATTTTATTGGCAAGTACAAATGTTGCTTTGGCGGCTACGCAAGCAGATATTAATTCTAATCAAAAGAAAATAGATGAAGCAGAGGAAAAACAAAAACAAGTTGAAAGTGATAAAACCGAAGCAATGAAACAGGTAGAAAGTATAAATTCAAAAATTGATGATTATGAAACTCAAATAAATGATTTAGACTCTAAAATAACTGATGCAAATACAAAGATAAAAGAAGAAGAGAAAAAGTTGGCACAGGCAGAGCAAGATTATAAAGAACAAGAAGAATTAATAAAGAAAAGAATGGTAGCAGTATATACATCAGGAGATACTTCATATTTAGATGTTTTACTAAGTTCAAAAAATTTAACAGATTTCATTTCTAGTTACTATTTGGTATCTGAAGTTACTAAAATGGATGCAGAATTGCTAGATAAAATTCAAAAGCAAAAAGAAGAGATTGAAACTGCAAAAAAAGAAATTGAAAATAACAAGGATACTTTAACTGCATCAAAAACAGAAAAGGAAAATGTTAATAATCAATTGAAAACAGCTAAAACTGAAAAAGATAAATATGTTGCACAATTGTCTGACCAAGAAAAAGAACTAGAACAGGAAATTCAACAATTAAAACAAGACAATGCTAAAATAGCAAATGAAATTAAACAAGCAGAAATAGCATATAAAAAACAATTAGAAGAATTAAAAAAACAACAAGAGGCAGCAAATAGTCAAAAAAACAATAATAGCAATAATAGTAGTAATAGCAATAGTGGAAAAAATAACAATAGTGGTAGTTTTACAACACCAACAGGTTCTGGATATTTTATGAAACCAGTTAGTGGTGGTTCAATTTCTACAAATGGATATTATCCAAGTGGTAAATTTCATGGAGCAATAGATTATGCAATTTCATCTGGAAGCCCTGTATATGCGGCGGCAGCGGGTGTTGTAATGATAACAGATAATCTTACATCAAGTTATGGTACATATGTTGTAATTAGACATGCAAATGGAATGCAATCATATTATGGACATGGTACAAGAGGCTCAATATGTGTTTCACCGGGTCAAATTGTAAAAAAAGGACAACAAATAATGCTTAGCGGAAGTACAGGAAATTCCTCTGGACCACATTTACATTTTGAATTAAGAACTGCTCCATATAGTTATAGATACAGTGCTACGGCATATGGTCAAGATTCAAGAGTAAATCCTTTAAATTATATGTAATTTATACATAAAATTAATAAATTATAATATTTTATATATTAGGAAATATCTTAGTGTATAAAAATATAATATTTTATATATTAGAAAATATCATATTAAAAGAGCGGAGTACATCCGCTCAAAATTTATGAATAATGTAGTATTTATGTAAAAATAAAAACTGCATTGGAAGGGAAAGGAAACAATGGAGAAAAGCAAAAGGTACAAAATTTACAAAATAATTATGATTGTTGTATTAACAGCATTTATAACATTTATGGTAACATCAATATCTTTATACTCATATTTTGTAAAAAATCCCGTATCAGTTAGTGCACAAAGTACTAATAAAGATATAGCAAGTAAACTAACAAAATACAGAGAAATAATAGACAAATACTATTTAGGAGATGTAGAAGATACTGCATTAGAAGAAGGGGCAATAAAAGGCTATATAGAAGGACTTGGGGACCCATATACAGAATATATTTCAAAAGAAGAAATGGATACTTATTTAGATGATACAATGGGAAATTTTGTTGGTATAGGAATTTATATGATAAAAAATACACAATATGACAAAATTCAAGTATTATCAACAATAAAAGGAAGTCCAGCCGAAAAAGCAGGAATACAAGCAGGCGACCTAATAATTTCTGCAGATGGTGTAGAATACAGTGCAGATGATATGACAACAGCATCTAATAAAATAAAAGGTGAAGAAGGAACTAAAGTTACAATTGAAGTATTAAGAGGTGCAGAAAAACTTAAATTTGAATTAACTAGAGAAAAAGTTAAAGTAAATCAAGTAGAAGGTAAAGTACTTTCAAATAATATTGGATATATAAAATTTACATCATTTGACGAAACAACTGCAGAAGACTTTAAAAATCAATACCAAGAATTAGCAAAAAAAGGAATTCAATCTTTAATAATAGATTTAAGAAATAATGGTGGTGGAATAGTAGACCAAGCATTAGAAATAGCAGATTATATGACACCTAAAGATTCTGTCTTATTGTATGAAGTTGATAAAAATGGTAAAGAAACAGTAAAAAAAGCAAAAGAAGACCCAATAGTAAATATGCCAATAGTTATACTAACTAACGAAAATACAGCAAGTGCGTCAGAAATTTTAGCAGGAGCACTAAAAGATTTAGGAAAAGCAAAAATTGTAGGAACAACAACATATGGAAAGGGTGTAATTCAACAAATTTTAAAATTAAATGATGGTAGTGGTTTAAAAATAACCATAGAAGAATATCAAACACCAAATAGAAATAAAATAAATAAAGTTGGAATTCAACCAGATGAAAAAGTTGAATTGCCAAGTACTGTAAACAGTTTATTAACAATTAAAGAAAGTGATGATACACAATTACAAAAAGCAATTGAAATGTTAAAATAGAGAATAAGAAAAAAGACAACAGCAATAAAAATATTATGAATAAATAAATATTACTTCAAGAAGGGACGAAAAAAATGAATTTAGCAAATAAATTAACAATTTTTAGAATAATACTTGTTCCCATAATGGTAATAATACCATTTTTGGGAATACAAGGTGAATTATTTAGTATACCAATTACATATTTAATTATAGACCTAATTTTTATAATAGCATCAATTACAGATAAATTGGATGGATACATAGCAAGAAGTAGAAATCAGGTAACAACATTTGGAAAATTTTTAGACCCATTAGCAGATAAGATTCTTGTTTTAACTGCAATGATAATGTTAGTAGAAATGGGAAGATTACCTGCATGGATACCTGTTATAGTTTTATCAAGGGAATTTATTGTATCTGGATATAGGCTAATAGCAGTAGAAAAAGGTGGAAAAGTAATTGCGGCTTCAGTGTGGGGAAAATTAAAAACAGTTACACAAATGATAGCAATAATATTAGCATTTGTAGATTTAAATGCATTTGGAGAATGCTTTACAGGCAATTTAACTGGATTTGCATTTGTATTAAATTTAGTTGTTACTGTAATGATGATAATTCAAACAATTGCAACAATTTTTTCTGGATATGAATATCTAAAAGAAGGAAAAGATTTGTTTAAGAATTAGAACAAAACATCAATAAAAATAATTTTATAGACTGTGAATAGTAACTAAAAAAGAATTATAAAAGGTAAATTTTGTAAAATTGCTTGACAAAATGAGAAAACTGGCTTAATATAATATAAGTTTAAAAAATGTCCTAAAAATAATTTAGGACATTAATCTTAGTATTTAGAAGAAAAATCAAAATTCTAAATGCATATAATGGAGGTAATAAAAATGGAAGAAAAAGAAGTAATCCTTACACAAGAAGGATATGATAATTTAGATAAAGAATTAAATTATTTAAAAACAGAAAAGAGAACAGAAATAGCAGAGAGAATAAAAGTAGCATTAGGATTTGGAGATTTATCAGAAAATTCAGAATATGATGAAGCAAAAAATGCGCAAGCAGAAAACGAAGTTAAAATAGCAGAATTAGAAAACAAATTAAGACATGCTAAAATAATTGATGAAAAAGAAATTGATACAGATACAGTTCAAATAGGAAATACTGTTAAAGTATTAGATATTGAATTCAATGAAGAAGTAGAATATACAATAGTTGGTTCTACAGAAGTAAATTTAGCAGAAAATAAAATTTCTAATGAATCACCTTTAGGAGAAGCTCTTTTAGGAGCAAAAAGAAAACATACAGTAGAAGTAAATGCACCTGCAGGAATTATGAAATATAAAATATTAGATATAAAAAAATAGAGGGATTAAGGGGACGGGTCTTCAATCCCGTTTTTTTTTCTAAAATTTTTTCGGGATTGGAGACCCGTCCCCCAATCCCGAATTTTTAAATTTTTATTGCAGAATCTAATGCAAGTTTTATCATAGTATTTAAACCTGTTTGACGTTCCTCAGGTGTTGCAATATCTTTAATAAATTTTGAATCTACAACACTCATTAAGCAAGAAGCCTTTTTATTTAATAACTTAGCATTATAAAATAAAGCAAAAGCCTCCATCTCGGCTGCAACTGGATTAAAATTATCTGGAACTCTTTCCAAAAATTTATTAACATCAGTCATATAAACATCAAAACAATCAGTACAAACTGTATTACCTAAAACGATATTTATATTAGAATCTTTAGCAGTATCCTCAATTATAGAATTAAGATCACTATTAGAAGAAACAATATGGCAGTTATCATTATTTAAAGTTAAGGCATAATTACTTTCAGAAAAAACATTTTCAGTTAAAATAATATCAAATAACTTAAGTTCAGGTTTATAACCTCCGCAAGAACCAATTCTGATAATATTTTCTACACCATAAATCTTAAATAATTCATAAGTGTATATTCCAACACTTGGCATTCCCATACCATGTGCCATAACAGTTATTTCCTTTCCTTTATATGTTCCAGTATAAGCATACATCCCCCTAACTTGATTTACAAGTTTATAATTATCCAAAAAATTTTCTGCAATATATTTGGCTCTTAATGGGTCACCAGGCATTACTACTGTTTTTGCAATATCTCCAATATTTGCTTCATTATGTGGTGTTGACATATAAAATTCCTCCTTTGTTTTTTGATATTATATCATAATGATAGCAATACCTGCAATATATTAAACACAAAAAATAAAGGAGTAATTATAACAAAAATATTGCAAAAAATAGTAACTTATGATATAAAATAGGAAGAAGACTATAAGCGAATACAAAAGAACAGAGGTGAAACTATGATAAAGGCTTATGCAAAATCTGACAAGGGAAATGTCAGGGAAACAAACGAAGATTATTTTTATATTTCAAATTCATTAGATCAAATTCAACTATTTTTATTAGCAGATGGAATGGGTGGATATAATGGCGGAGAAATAGCAAGTCAACTTGCAATTCAAACAGCAAAAAATTATATAGAAAATAATTTTAAAGATATAGAAAAAGATAGAGACAGTATAATACAATTATTAGGAAGCAGTATGGAATATGCAAATATGGTTGTATACGAAAAGGCAAAAGAAAATCCAGAATTACAAGGAATGGGAACAACATTAGAAATATGTTTAATATACAACAACAAAGCATATATAGGTCATGTTGGAGATAGTAGAATATATAGAGTTAGAAAGCAATTTATAAGAAAACTAACACAAGACCATAGTTATGTACAAAAACTTGTAAAAGAAGGAACAATAACAAAGGAACAAGCAGAACATCATCCGCAAAAAAATATGTTAATGAAAGCACTTGGATGTAATGCTTTTGTAGAGCCAGATGTTATGGTAAAAGGATTTTTAAAAGATGATATTTTAATTATGTGTTCAGATGGTTTATCAAATATGGTAGAGCAACAAACAATATATGAAATGGCATCAAAAAATATAGAACAAGCAACAAAAGATTTAGTACAACTTGCAAAGGACAGAGGCGGTTATGACAATATAACAGTTGTAATTATTAAAAATATATAGCGGTCTACATTATGACTTATTAATATTATAAATTTATTTATAATATAATAAAAAAGGAGAGAGAAGTATGAATTTAGAAGGGAAAATTCTAGGTAACAGATACGAAATTATAGAAAAAGTTGGAAATGGTGGAATGGCTACAGTATACAAAGCCACTGATTTAGTATTAAAAAGATATGTAGCAGTAAAAATATTAAGAGATGAATTTACAACAGATGAGGAATTTATAAAAAGATTTGAAACAGAAGCACAATCAGCGGCTAGATTAGTACATGCAAATATTGTATCAATATTTGACGTAGGTGTTGATAATGGAATTTATTATATAGTAATGGAATTAATACAAGGCAAAACTCTAAAAGAAATAATTGTTGAAGAGGGAGGACCTCTTCCATGGAAATGGTCAGTAAATGTAGCAATTCAAATTGCATCTGCATTGGAAATGGCACATAAAAACAATATAATACATAGAGATATAAAACCTCATAATATAATAATAACAGAAGATGGTGTTGCAAAAGTCACAGATTTTGGAATTGCAAAAGCAGTTTCAAATTCAACAATCACTGCATTTGGAACAACAATAGGTTCAGTACATTATTTTTCACCTGAACATGCAAGAGGTGGATATACAGATGCAAAATCTGATATATATTCATTAGGTGTTGTAATGTATGAAATGGTAACAGGAAAAGTTCCATTTGATGCGGATACACCGGTTTCAGTTGCATTAAAACATATGCAGGAAGACCCTGTACCACCAATTGAATTAAATCCTCATTTGCCAGAAGCAGTAAACAAAATAATATTAAAGGCATTGAAAAAAGACCCAATGCTTAGATATCAAACTGCAACAGAATTATTGCAAGACTTAAAAATGGCTCTTAAAAATCCATCAGGAGATTTTGTCGATGATGCAGATTTTGATCCAACTGCAAAAACACAAAGAATATCAACACAAGATGTAGAAAAAATGCAAAAGGATTCTAGAAAAAAGGAAGATAATAAATTTGTTAAATTTATAAAAAATCATAAAGTACTAAGTTCATTTATAGGATTGATACTATTGTTCTGTATAGCATTTGGTGGAACTATGTTAGTGCTTAATGTAACAAATCCTAAAGAGGTAGAAATGCCAAACATTGTTGGACTTTCTAAAGAAGAAGCACAGCAAAGAATTGAAGGTGCTAAACTTAAATTTGAAGTTGCATCAGAAGAATATAATAAAGATGTAGAAGAAAATCATGTTATAAGCCAAGATCCAACATATGTAGAAGGATATAACAAAGTAAAAGAAGGAAGTACTGTAAAGGTTGTTTTAAGTAAAGGTACAGAAAAAACAAAAGTTCCAAAGGTTGTTGGAATGTCACAAGAAGATGCTGTTACAGCAATTGAAGATGCAAAATTAAAAGCTGAAATCGTTGAAGAAACAAGTAAAAAAGTTCAAGAAGGATATGTAATTAGTCAAGAGACTGATGCAAATACAGAAGTAGATGCTGGAGAAACTGTAAAAATTCATGTAAGTACAGGTGTTGAAAAGGCAACAGTTCCTGGAGTAATTGGAAAATCACAAGATGAGGCAAAAAAAGCTCTTCAAGATTTAGGTTTTGTTGTTACTGTAACAACTACAGAGGATAGTTCTAAAGACAATGGAGTTGTTTTGAAACAAAGCTTAGAAGAGGGTAAATCTGTAGAAAAAGGTTCAGCTATTGCTATTACTGTAAATAAATTGGCAGAAATAAAAACAGTTCCTATAAAGGTTAATGTAAAATCATTACTTGATGGTAACATATATGAGACATCAACTGGAAATGAAACAGAAGAAGATAAAAAAGTAAAAAATGTAAAATTGGAAGTTAAAGTTGGAGATGATACAATTTATTCTCAAACTGTAAAAGCTTCAGAGACATCAATATCAGTAGGAAATGCTAAAGGTTCTGGAACTACAACTGTTAAAGTATATATAGATGGAGTTCTAAAAAATGATGGTGGATATTCTTTAGTATATAGTAATGTTAATTCTTATACAGCAGAATAAAAATATTTTTATGGAGGTATGTTAGTCGACCTAACACAAAATGAAAAATGAAATTTGGGTTATCAGAAAGAACATATAATGCAATAAAAAAAGTAATAGAAAATAATTCTAAGTATACATTTAAATTATTTGGCTCTAGAGCAAAGGGAACATTTAAAAATAATTCAGATATTGATTTAGCAATATAATCTATAGAAATGGAAGGAGTTGATTTCTAATTAAAAGATTTGAAGAAAGAAAAGAAGATTTAAAAAAAGCAGTAAGCAAGTTAAATGAAGCATTAAAAGAAGAAGTAACAGAATTAGAAATTGACGGAACATTGCATAGATTTGAATTTACTTTTGAACTTGCTTGGAAAACAATTAAAGACTGTTTAGAAGAACAAGGTATAGTTGGAAAAATTGGAGGTCCAAGAGAAATATTAAAAGAAGCATTTTCTGCAGGATTAATAGAAAATGGTGAAGTATGGATGGATATGATGCTTTCAAGAAATGAATTATCACATTTATATGATGAGGAAACTTCTAGAGAAATATATGATGATATAAAAGAAAAATATATTTTAGAAATAAACAAATTAGTTCAAAAATTAGATAATATTTAAAAGGATGGAGAAATCCATTCTTTTTAAATAAATATTGGAGGAATAATGCAAGGTTTAATAATAGAAAATATATCAAACTTATATAAAATAAAAACAAAAAAAGGAACATATGAAGCAAATGCAAGAGGAAAATTCAAAAAAGAAGAAATAACACCAGTAGTAGGAGACAAAGTAGAAATACAAATACTGGACGAAGAAAACAAAAAAGCAGTAATAGAGAAAATACAAGAAAGAACAACATATATAAAAAGACCCAAAATGAGTAATATCACTCAACTTGTATTAGTAGTATCAAGCAAAAACCCAAAACCAGATTTATTACTACTAGACAAACAATTAGCATTTGTAGAATTTTTAGGAATAAAAGCAATAATAGTTTTGAACAAAACAGACCTTGACAAAAAGAAAGAGTTTGAAAAAATAAAAGAAGTATACCAAAACATAGGATATACAGTAATAGAAACAATAGCAAAAGACTTAGAAGATATACCTGAAAAAAGTGAAATACGTTCAATAGGAATTCATAATTTAGAAAAAAATTTAAAAGGGAATATAAATGCATTTTCTGGAAACTCAGGAGTTGGAAAATCAACACTAATTAATGCAATATTTAAAGATACAATAACACAAGAAGGAGAAATAAGCCAAAGAAACAAAAAAGGTAAAAACACAACAACTTCAACGAAATTGTATGAAATAGATGAAAATACATATATTGCAGATACACCAGGATTTTCAACATTTGATATATCAGAAATAGAATATAGAGAATTGGACAAATATTTTAAAGAATTTAAGCCATTATTGGATGATTGTGAATTTGTTGGATGTACACACATAAAAGAAGATAATTGTGGTATAAAACAAGCTTTGCAACAAGGGAAAATAGATAATGGTAGATATGAAAGATTTTGCAAAATTTATGAAGAATTAAAAGAAAAAGACAAGTATAAGTATTAATGTCCGGTTTTAAGAAGATGAACCAAACAGAAAATGATTAACAAAAAAGACATTCAAAAGGAGGAAAATAAAAATGGTAGAAATTTCAACATCAATACTTTCAGTAAAAAAAGGAGAAGAATCACAAACATTTTTTGCGTTAGAAAAGGCACACACAGATTATTTTCACATAGATGTTATGGATGGAAAATTTGTAGAAAAAGACACATATAAAAAAATGTTAGAATATGCATCATATATAAAAAGAATATCAAATTTACCACTAGACGTACATTTAATGGTGGAAGATGTAAATTCTGCGGTAGACGACTTTCTTGCAGTAGAACCTAATATAATTACATTTCATTATGAAGCGTGCAAAGATAAAGAAGAGGTTATGCACATAATTAATAAAATAAAAGAAAATCATTGTAGAGTTGGCTTAAGCGTAAAACCAGAAACAAAAATTGAGGAAATATATGAATTTTTGCCATATATTCATATGTGTTTGGTAATGACTGTTGAACCTGGAAAAGGTGGACAAACTCTTTTAAATGATATGGTGGACAAAATTTCTAATTTAAAGAAATATATTGAAGAAAATAATATTGATATAGATATAGAGGCTGATGGAGGAATTAATTTAAAAACTGCAGATGCAGTAAAAAATGCTGGCGCAAATATATTGGTTTCTGGTACTGCGATTTTAATTGCAAAAGATTTTAAAGTTATAATTGATGAACTAAGAGGATAGAAGGCTGCAATTTATAACCTATAAAATTATTGTTTGGTGTATACCACTTCCTCTCTTAGGACAGTATATGTCTATTATAGTAAAGGTAATATAAAAAGGATTGAGTTTATTTAACTTCAATCCTTTAATCTTATTTATTATCTTTTTTTGTATCTGCTTTTTTATCAGATATTTCTTTTTTTGCTTTTTCTTCAGAACTTTTTTTAAACTTTTTTTCTTTTTTTGACTTAGATTCTTTTGTTTTCTTTTCTCTTTTAGGAAGTATAGAAGAAATTAAAACTCCTAAACCTAAAACAGAAATTATGAATGCTACAACTCCACCAATGTATGGAAGTTCAGTAATAACCCAAACTATAATTCCGGTAACAATGAGCATACCAAATGTCCCAGATTTTTTATTAATATTCAATTTAGAACATAAGTAATTATTAGCAACAATAGTAAATATTGATTTAGCAACAATTAGGGCTAAAACATATATTGCAATTGTAAGTAAAGAAATACTTGAAGTTAATTTTAATAATAATAAAATTATGCAAGCAACTGGAACAATTATTAATGTAAGTAAACCAGTTCCAAAAACATTTAAAGTTTTCTTTCCAACAAATTTGTTTGTGTCTGTTAAGAATTTTGGAGCAATCCATAAGCATACAAGCCAAATTATAATTATAAATGTTAGGAAACATCCTAAATCAAAAATATAACTTGAAATAATTGCACCAACAGATTTATCAGGTGAAGCGTTAGGTGCTTTATATTCTATAGATCCATTAACAACATTTTTATCTTCAAAATTAAATTCTGAAGATGCAGTATATTTTAAATTACCATAGATTGTTCCTTTATCATTTCCATCAGTATTGAAATTGATATTTGAACAATTTACAAAAGCATCTCTACCAATTGCTCCATTTATATTTACATTTTTACAAGAGATTTTAGCATCTCTATAAATGTAGCCACCAGATAGATTAAAATCTTTTGCTAATGCGTATACATCATATACAACACCTTTGACTTCAATAGATTCGGCCATTGCAAATAAGTTGTTAAAGATGTATGCTTTGTCATTAACTATGATGTTTTTTGCCATTATGAAGGCATCTCCACCAATTTGAGAGTTAATTGTAACTGTATTTGCCATAACAAATAAATTTCCATCAACTATGTAGTCTATTGTTACATTGTCTCCTGTAAGATAAACATCATTTTTTTTGTAAGAATCTTCCTCAGAAGTTGTAGAATTTGAATTTTCGGCGTTTACTGAATTTTCATTACTATTTTCTACAGGCTTTGATTCTGAAGTGTCAGATATAGGTGTTGCATCATTATTTTGTTGCGCGTTTTCCATATCTTCTGAAATAAGCATTGTATCACTTTCTGAACTTGTTTCGTTATCAGCGTATGCAAAAGGTGCTGCAACTAATAAAAAGAAAGCAAGTAATAAAGCGATTAATTTTGTTTTGTTTTTTAACATAACAAATCCTCCTTCTTTTATTTATATGTCAAAATAATATCTCTTTAGTACTTTTTTGTCAATTGATTTTGATAAAATTTAATAAATGTTTTATACTATTTTTTTGCAAATAGCTGGTGATTTTTTATTTGCATTTTTTTAAAAATTATGTTAATATATAGAATGGTTGTAAATTACTAATGTTGATAGATTTCAGTAAATACGAAATTTAAAAGGATGTAGATATAATGAAAAAAATAAAATGTATGGAATATTATTTTGATTCAAATAAATATAATGAAGTAGATGTGTTAGAAAACATGGAAAAGAAAAAGTTGGAATTTCCAAGAAAAAAGATGGATATGACCATTTCTTTAAATAAATATGGCACATATGTTGTAAAATTACAGTTTATGTATAATGAAATTGCTCTTATTAAGCACAAAAAGGTAAACAAAAAAATTAATACTAAAACGCAAAAGATTTATGGACAATATAGAGAAACAAAAAAATATTTACCAATTTAATAATATAGTATTGCTTATCTAAATTAAAATTCTGAATTTTAAGGTCATAAATTATTAAAAATATCTTGTAAAATGATTCGAATTGTGCTAATATAGAAAAAGATTAACAAAATAAATAAAATCCAATTAAAAAGCAAAGTATATATATTTAAGAATAAAAGAGAAAATATCCTAGGCTGAAAGATATTTAAAAAATATATAGAAATTTCACTTTTTAGGACTTCTTTTGAAAAGCCCCATTGGGACGGTTCTTATTGGAATATAAAATATTCAACAAGAATAAAAATTAGGAAGAAGCGGTTGTACCGTTAAAACTATAAAGAGGTTAATAACTTTATATTTGAATGTAAATATAAAAAAATATAAAGAAAAATTAATAAATTTAGGTGGTACCACGGAAATCCATTTCGTCCTATGAACACTAGATAAGTGTTGTTAGGATGAAGTGGTTTTTTTAATGAAAAGAAGGGAGTATTCAGATGAAAGAACAAATTGAAAACATCAAAAAAACAGCTATTGAAGAAATAGCAAAAGCAGAAGATTTACAAACATTAGAGAATGCAAGAGTAAAATACCTAGGAAAAAAAGGTGAACTTACAGCAGTATTAAGAGGGATGGGAGGACTAAGCCCAGAAGAAAGACCTATAATAGGTGGTCTTGTAAATGAAGCCAAAGAAAGCCTAGAAAAATTAATTGAAGAAAAAGAAGAAAAATTCAAAACAGAAGAATTAAATAAAAAATTAGAGGCAGAAAAAATAGACATTACATTACCAAGCACAAAAATGAAAAGAGGAAGTTTACACCCTGTAACAAGAATAATAGAAGACATAGAAGACTTATTTGTATCAATGGGATATGATGTAGTAACAGGACCAGAACTTGAAAATGATGAATATTGTTTTGAAAGATTAAACCTTCCAAAAGGACATCCTGCAAGAGATATGCAAGACAGTTTCTATATAACAGACGAATATTTATTAAGAACACAAACATCAGCAGTCCAAGCAAGAACAATGATGGCAAATACAGAAAAATCACCAATAAGAATGATTACAGCAGGAAAAACATATAGAAGAGAAGATGACGCAACACACTCACATCAATTTAATCAAATAGAGGGATTAGTAATTGACAAAAAAGAAAGAAATGTATCTTTAGCAGACCTAAAAGGAACATTAGAAGTTTTTGTTAGAAAAATAATAGGAGCAAATTTAGATTTAAGATTTAGACCAAGTTACTTCCCATTCACAGAGCCATCTTATGAAGTAGATGTTACATGTTTCAAATGTGGTGGAAAAGGATGTAACCTATGTAAACAAACAGGTTGGATAGAAGTTTTGGGTGCAGGAATTGTTCATCCAAATGTTTTAAAAATGAATGGATATGACCCAGAAAAATTTGGTGGTTTTGCATTTGGTACTGGTATTGATAGATTGGCTATGTTTAGATATGGTATTACTGATATGAGATATTTGTATACAAATGATGTTAGATTTTTATCACAATTTGATAGAAAAGATGAGGAATAGAGGTCAAAAAAATAATGGCCATCTTGCTTCGTTAAAATTAATTTAAAACGCGGTTACATACAGACGTATGCGCCCTTGCCTTTTAAATTAATTTTGCCTAGCAATATAACCATTCTTTTTCGACCTGAATTTAGGAAGGAGATTAAAAAATGAATTTAAGTTTAAATTTTGTAAAAGATTATATAGATTTAGATAACGAATTAAGCGTAAAAGATATAGCAGAAGCAATGACAAAAGCTGGAAACGAATATGATTCAGCAGAAAAATTAGTAAATGCAACAAAACTAGTAATAGGAGAAATAAAAGAATGTGAAATGCACCCAGATTCTGACCACTTACATCTATGCAAGGTAGATATCGGAAGTGAAGTACTAGATATAGTTTGTGGTGCACCAAATGCAAGAAAAGGCATAAAAGTAATTGTTGCACAAGTTGGAGCAGAACTACCAGGAAACTTCAAAATAAAAAAAGGTATGATAAGAGGTCAAGAATCAAATGGTATGTTATGTGCTTTATATGAAATAGGAATTGATAAAAAATTCTTATCAGAAGCAGATAAAAATGGAATACATGAATTACCAGCAGATGCACCAGTTGGTGGTGACCCAATTAAATATATGGGATTAGATGATGGTGTTATTGATTTTGAATTAACTGCAAACAGAGGAGATTTATTAAGCATTTTAGGTATGGCTTATGAATTAGGAGCAATTTATGATAAAAAAGTAAAACCAGTTGAATATGGATACAAAGAAAGTGGAGAAGATATAAACAAAGAATTTTCAGTTGGTGTAGATACAGAAAATTGTAGACTATTCTTGGCTAAAAAGGCTAAGAATGTAACAATTAAAGAAAGCCCAGAATTTATTAAAAATAGATTAATAGCTTCAGGAATTAGACCTATAAACAATGTTGTAGATATTAGTAACTATGTAATGTTAGAATTAGGTCAACCATTACACTTCTATGATGCAGATAATTTAGGTAACAAAATAGTTGTTAGAATGGCAAAAGATGGAGAAAAATTAACAACACTAGATAACACAGAAAGAACTTTATCAAGTGAGGATATAGTTATAACAGATGGAACAAAAGCTATTGGTTTAGCCGGTGTTATGGGGGGATTAGACACAGAAGTTGAAGAAACAACTAAAAATGTAATAATTGAATCAGCAATATTTGATTCAGTAAAAGTAAGAAAAACATCAAATAAAATATTAAGAAGTGAAGCAAGTAACAGATTTGAAAAAGGACTTGACCCAGCAAGAACTTATATGGCAATGGAAAGAGCATGTACATTATTACAAAAATATGCAGATGCAGAAATTGAAACAGGAATTGTAAAATATGATGTTACAAAAAATGAAGAAAAAGTAATTGAAATATCATATAAAGAAATCAATGATGTGTTAGGAACAAATATATCAAAAGAAGACATTGTTGATGTATTTAGAAAATTAGACTTCAAAACAGATGCAAAAGAAGATACTGTAATTGTTACAGTACCAACAAGAAGAATAGATATATCAATTAGAGCAGATTTAATAGAAGAAGTTGGAAGAATTTATGGAGTTGACAATATTAAAGGTAAACTACCAGTAGTTCCAATGAAAATGGGACATTTAGATAAAACAGCAAGAAAAATAAGAGCAAAAATGTCAAATATGGGATTAAACGAAACATTATCATATATCTTAATAAATGATAAAGATGTTCACAAATTCACAACAGATGAATTTGAAGAAGTTAGATTATTAGACCCAATAACAGAAGAAAGAAACACATTAAGATACAGTATGATACCATCTTTATACAAAATTTATGAATATAACAAAGCGCGTGAAAACAAAGATGTTTGTCTTTTCGAAATTGGAAAAGGATTCTGGAAAAAAGGTGAAGAATACGGAGAAAATCAAAAAATCTGTGTGTTAATGACAGGAAAATATTATGAAGGAATAGGACATAACAAAAATGTTGATTTCTATGACATCAAAGGTGTAACAGAAGAATTATTAGACTATTTAGGATATGCAGGAAGATACAGTTTTGTATTACCAAAACAAATGCCAACAGAATTCCATCCAGGTCAAACTGCAGAAATTTCAGTAAACAATGATGTTGTAGGAATTGTAGGAAGAATACATCCATCAGTAGAAAAAGAAGCGGTTTATGTAATGGAAATCAATTTAGACAAATTACTAGCTAAAAGAGTAGGAAAAATGAAATTTAAAGAAATTTCAAAATTTCCAGTTGTTAAAAAAGATTTAGCATTATTAGTTGATAAAAACATGACATCAAAAGAAGTTGAAATGTTAATTAAGAAAAAGGCTGGAAAATTGTTATTAGATATAAACGTATTTGATGTTTATGAGGGTAAAAATATTGACTCTAATAAGAGAAGTATTGCATATTCATTAACATTTGGTACACCTGATAGAACTTTAAATGATGAAGAAATTAATACTATTTTGGATAATATTATTAAAGATTTGGAAAATAAAGGACTAGAAATAAGAAAATAAAAAAATCGGGATTTGGGGACGGGTCTTCAATCCCGATTTTATATTGACAAAAAATCACCCTTATTATAAAATTATCATAATAAAAAATACTAGGAGGAAACATGAAAAAAATAATAGAAATATTCAAAACAGATATGAAAAAAGTCTGGAAAAGGAAAATAGCAGTAATAATATTAATAGGCCTGTTATTCATACCAGGAATATATGCATGGCTAAACATAGACTCAAACTGGAATCCATATGACAACACAGGAAACCTGCCAATAGCAGTAGTAAACAAAGACCAAGGTCTAACAATATTAAACGAAAACATAAATATGGGAAGCTTGCTGGTAGACAGTTTAAAATCAAACACAGCAATGAAATGGATATTTACTGACGAAGATGATGCAAAAGCAAATGTCGATAAGGGAAAATATTATGGAGTAATAATATTACCTGAAGATTTTACAAGTAAAATAGCAACATTATTTGATGGGACTGAAATAGTAAAACCACAATTTGATTTCTATGTAAATCAAAAGAAAAATCCAATTGCACCAATTATTGTAAACAAAGCAATAGGAACAATAGAAAACAACCTAGACCAAGCATTTGTAAATGCAATTGTATATAAAGTAATGGACACTGCAGAAGATGCAAATGTTGTGGCGGAAGGAACAGCAACAACAACAGATGTAATTACAAAATTAAAAAACACAAATAAAAGTATAGAACAATTAAGAGCAACACTAAACACAATATCACTTGCGTCAGATTCAGCAGGAAATGCATTAAATGCGGTTAAAGACTTATTACCAACAGTAAGTAATATATCAACAACATCTTCAAAAAATATATCAAATATGAAAGACATAATAAAGTCATTTAATGGAGTATATACAGATGTTAACAACAATATAGGACTAATAATAGATGCAGCAGCAACAATATCATCAAATGTAAATAATGTTATTCAGTCAGGAGAAATAAAAGAAAATAAAGAATATTTGTTAAATGCATTAAATAGTTTATCAAGTGTCCTATCACAATTAAATAGCATAATAGATTCATTAAACGGAACACAAGGAGTAACATTAGACAAACTAAAAGAACTAACACAGCAGGCACTTGACGATATTAATAAAATGATAGAAGACTTAAATAAAACGGACGAAGGTTCATTAGCAGATTTAAAAGTAAAATCAGCAGAACTAAATCAAAAAATACAAAATATAAAAATACAATATAATAACACAGTAAAACCAGCATTAAACAAAGCTTTTTCTAATGCATCAACATCAATGTCAAATATTGCAAATACTATTTCGACATTAGACACAGCTTTAGGAAAAAGTGATACAGCATTGGCAAGTACAATAAAAGCATTAGATAGTACAGGCAAACTAACAACAAATATTGATACAGTATTAGTAAGCTTAGAAGATGATATAAACAAAATAATAAGCAAATTAGGTGGAGCAACACAAAGTGAGTTATACTTGAAAATATTGAATCTGTTAGAAAATAAGCCAAATGATGTAGCAGACTTTATCTCAACACCTATTGCTACAAACGAAATTGATTTATATGAAATAAATAGTTATGGTTCAAAAATGGCACCATTCTATACAGTATTAGCATCTTGGGTTGGATGTACATTGCTAGTATCAATAGTAAAAACAGATATTAAGAAAGACAAAAAACTAGGAGAAATAAAACCATATCAAGCATTTTTCGGAAGATTTATGACATTTGTAATTTTAGCTATATTACAAGGATTAGTAATAGGAGTTGGAGACATTATTATGGGAGTTCAGGTTGTAAATTATCCATTATTCTTATTAACTATTATGCTCACAAGTTTAGTGTTTATGCTTATTGTATATTCACTAACAATATCATTTGGAAAAGTTGGAGAAGCAACAGCAGTAGTAATAATGGTATTACAAGTTGCTGGTTCAGGAGGAACATTCCCAATAGAACTATTACCAGGATTTTTCCAAAAATTACAACCAATAATGCCATTCTATCCAGCAATGAATGCACTAAGAGAAACAATAGGTGGATTCTATGGAAATAATTATATAATGTACATAGGTGCGTTATTATTACATACAATTATTCCATTATTGATAGGTTTAGTATTTAGAAGACCAATTATAAGATTTAAACAAGAATTATCAGAAAAATTAGAAGAAACTGATTTGATAGTATAATTAGAAAATCGTTTAAAATTAAAAATCACTCTAAAATCTAGTAAAAAATTCAATATAAACATATTGAAAAACTAGACTTAGAGTGATTTTCTTCAATAATTTTTCTGTCTTCTAAAGAAAGATGTTTACCATTAAAACTCATAATTTACCTTCTTTCCCAAGAAGCATCTACACTTTAATTATACCACTATAATTTAATCTTACAATATCTATTGCTGTATAATTAAAATATATTCTAATTAAATCAAATAGAATGTACTTTTTTAATTGACGGGTATAAAAAATATACACAAAATGTGTAAAAATTATTGAAATAAAGAAAACGTTATGTTAAAATCAATTTAAAGTTTACAAAACTCGTATTTTAATGTCAAAAATACACGAATTGTGAATTTAATTATACAAATGAATGTTGTGATATTGCGGTGTTTTAGACGTTTTTATCACTTGGAAGGAGGAGTACTAAAGGTAATTGTATTATTTTTGAAAAATTAGAAATAATAAGAGAAATAGAGAGAAACTAAGGAGGATTTTATAATAATGTTGAGTAAAAAAAATAAAGGTATAACGCTTGTGGCGTTGGTAATCACTATAGTGATTTTGCTTATTTTGGCGGGAATTTCGATTTCTACGTTGACGAATACTGGTATATTCCAAAAGGCAAAAGATGCAAAACAAAAATCAGAAGATGCGGCATTAAAGCAAAATGAAGTATTAGATAGTTATGAAGAGGAAATAGGAAAAGTATCAGGTGCAAAAGAATATACATCTGCAAAAACGATAGAAGAAGCACAATTAGATGGTATGTTAACAAAGAAAGTAAATTCTGCAATAACAGATGATTATGGAAACAAAATAACTGTACCGGCTGGATTTAAAATTAGAAAGGATGATACAACAAATAATGCAATAACGGTAAATCAAGGAATAGTTATTGCAGATAAAGATGAAAATGAATTTGTATGGGTACCAGTAGGAACAATATATACTAGTACAGAACATACAGCGTCAAATACAAAAACAATTAACTTAAATAGATATACATTTGATTATGATGGAATACCAACACCTCAAAATGAAAGTGTTGTAGAAACATATTTTCAGGAATTAAATTCATTTAATAAAGAAAATACAGTAGCAAAAAACATATCAAACTTTAAATCAAGTGTAATAACAAATGGAGGATATTATATTGGCAGATATGAAGCAAGAAAAAATGTAACAAGTGGAAAATTAACAGAAGTAAAAACAGATACAGTATGGAATAATATAACACAACCAGATGCTGCAAAACAAGCACAAAACATGTACAATAGTATAAATTTTACAAGTGACTTGATGAATAGTTATGCATGGGATACTGTAATATTATTTTTACAAAGTTGTGGAACAAATACAAAATATTCAAGACAAAGTAGTTTAAATATAGATTCAATAGCATCAACAGGTACAATAAATGATAAACAGTGTAATGTATATGATATAGCAAGTAATGTAAGGGAATGGATAACTGAAACTTCTAGTTATCCTGAGCACCCTTGTGTTGGTAGAGGTGGTAATTACGTTTATAGTAATGATTATGCAAGTTATCGTACATACGATATTATTTCTTATAGTGCTGATCGTATTGGCTTTCGTCCAATTTTGTATATAAATGATTAAAAAGATAATTGAATAGGAAAAATTTGATAGATAAATTGAAAATCTTTAATTTTTTGTAAAAATATTTAGAAGAATACAAGGGAGGAATAATATTGATGTTAAAAAAATGTAATGGTATAACACTAGTTACACTTGTAATAACTATCATAATTTTGCTTATTTTAGCCGGAATTTCAATATCTGCATTAACAAATACAGGAATATTTGGAAAAGCAAAAGAAGCACAAAAAACAAGTGAAAATGCAGAAAAAGAACAAAATAAAACATTAGATAATTATGAAAAAGAATTAGACCAATATTTGCCTGCGTTTACTGGAAAAACAGTTGAGGAAGCAATTAAACATGGAAGAGTTCTAAATGTAGAAAATAATACAGAATTATATGATGTATACGGAAATAAAATAGTAGTACCTGCAGGATTTAAGGTAACCAATAATGCAAAGACAGTAGACAAAGGAATAGTAATAGAGGATGCAACAACTAACGCAACATCTGGAAGTCAATTTGTTTGGGTACCAGTAGGAACGATATATACTGATGAAGCCAAAACAGAGGATAATACTAAAAAAATAACATTAGGAAGATATAGTTTTGACACAACAACAGGAAATGAAGGGTCATATTCTGGTGATTTTGTAGAAGAAGATAGGGGAAATAAAACGCTATCATTAAAAAAATATGGAAATGAGATAGCAAAAAATTTGACAAATTTTAAAAATAGCGCAATTGTTAATGGAGGATATTATATTGGACGATATGAAGCAAGAAAAAATTCATCAGGAACAATTACAGAGGTTGAAACAGACAAAGTATGGAATAATATATTTCAACCGGATGCTGCTAAACAGGCTCAGGATATGTATAAAGAAGAACATAATTTTACAAGTGATTTAATAAACAGTTATGCATGGGACACAGCAATACTTTTTATACAAAAATGTACTACTGAAACAAATTATGCAAATAAAACAAGTTTAAATATAGGCAAAATTGCACAGAATGGTACAAATGATAAAACAAATTATAGTGGAACACCAGATGTGCAATGTAATATTTTTGATATTGCAAGTAATGTAAGAGAATGGGTAACAGAGACATCTGCTAATTCTTCTTATCCTTGCGTGTTTAGAGGAGGATGTTATGGAGATGGTTATGCATGTTATCGGCAATATTAACTATATTTCTTATAGTGATGGGAGTTTTGGTTTTCGACCAATTTTGTATATAAATGATTAGACATGTTTAAATATTTTGAAAAGATAATACAGAAAGAGTTCATATAAAAAATTTAGAATGAAAAACACCAAATACGAAGGAGGATTTTATAATAATGTTGAGTAAAAAAAATAATGGCATTACACTTGTTGCTTTAGTGATAACTATAGTGATTTTGCTTATTTTGGCGGGAATTTCAATTTCTGCATTGTCGAATACAGGGATATTTCAAAAAGCAAAAGATGCAAAAAAGAAAAGTGAAGAAGCAACAAAAAAAGAACAAAGTTTATTATATGGATATGAAGATGAACTTAGTAAATATACATCTAAAGATAGATGGGATGGAAAAGTAAATAAGCCAGAATTAATGACAGGAATGACAGCAATAAAATTTATAGAACCAACAGATAGTACAGAAGGAAAAGATGAAAAAGTAAGTGATAGCAGTAAAAATGATTGGTATAATTACAGTGAAAAGAAATGGGCAAATGCTCAAACAGAAGATGGAAGTATGTGGGTATGGATACCAAGGTATGCATACAAAATAAACAAAAGTAATCAAACTTTTGATGTTGTATTTTTAGTTGGAACAACAGACAATTACTATGATGCAGATGGTAAATTGCAAATAGCTAAAAGACAAACATCAGAAACGGATGTACCAGATGCTACAAAAGATTATGTAGTACATCCAGCGTTTACAAATGAAACAAGTATTAATTATACTAATGGAGGATGGAAAAAAGAGTTAGCAGGAATATGGGTTTCAAAATTTGAAGCAGGATTTGTTGATAAAAGTACATTTGATGCTGATAAGGAAAAATATTCAAGTTCTGTATATTATACACAAACTGATGGATGGACACCAGCAAATAAAAATGAAGATTCAAGAAATTACTTAAATGGAATATATGGTTCTAATGCAACAAAAATAACATATCCAACATTTCAAGGTGATAAATATTCTATGAATTATATAAATCATAGTGATGCATTTAGTATATCAAGAGCATTAACGGAAGAAAATAATGTATATGGATTAGAAAGTAGTTCAACAGATAGCCATTTAATAAAAAATAGTGAATGGGGAGCAGTAGCATATTTGGGGCAAAGTCAATATGGATTAAACGGAATAAATATTAGCATAAATAATTTGAATACAAATAATAGTGGAGAGTATGTATATGCTAAAACTGGATATGCGGCCCAAATTAATGATGCATCAGCTGTTACTTCAACTGCTGATGTATATAAATGGACAGAAAAAGGCGGAACAGCAGCAAGTTGTACAGGAACAATATATGGAGTATATGATATGTCAGGAGGAGCATGGGAAAGAACAGCAGCAATAGTAAATAATGGACATGAAAGTCTTGATATTTATGGAAAAGAAATGATGGATGCATTAAATAATGGAAAAAGTTCAGCATATGTTACTGTGTATCCAACAGGTGAAACAAAAGATCAATCTTTAGATGATGCAAGTAAATCTAATTATGCTGCGAACACAAAAATATATGGAGATGCTATACGTGAGATATCAACAGATGGGATAGGTGAGCTTTTATGGTATCAAGACTATTCTTATTTTGTATGTGCAGAGGGTCCTTTCTTTATACGTGGTGGTATTTATTGGGAGTCCAAAGGTGCCGGTTTGTTCTATTTTTCTCGTGCTGCCGGTCGTAGTTCTTTTTCTATTGGATTCCGTTCAGTGTTAGTCTCTCAGTAATGCTTTTAGAAAATTTAATAAAAAACAAAGGAGGATTTTATAATAATGTTAAGTAAAAGTAATAAAGGTATAACACTTGTGGCTTTAGTGATAACTATCATAGTTTTGCTTATTCTGGCAGGGATTTCAATATCTGCATTAACTAATACTGGAATATTTCAAAAAGCAAAGGATGCACAAAAAGTAAGTGAAAATGTGGAAAAAGAACAAAGGGAAACATTAGGTGAGTATGAAAAAGAATTAAATAAATATACTGCTCAAGACCTTGTCAAGATTAGTGTGTAAATTTTTTTATATCAAACAAAACGGCAAATTAGAGAGGAAGAAAACCATTAAATTATATAAGGAAAATTAGATATAAACAGGATTAAAAAAATAAAAATTTTTAGTCCTGTTTTTTTGTTGCAATTTACGGTGAACAAATAATAATTTTACGAACTGTAAATAGAACTTTTTTATATAGTATTGTTTCACATCATTGATGCCTATAGAAATTGTTATAAAATTTTTAATTTTTATATAGACTGATATCCACATTTTGTGATAAAATAATTTCAGAAACAATTTTAATAAAAACAAAGCAAAAAATAAGGTAATAGCTTTTAAATTTGTGGCAAAAAAATTTATGAAGGCTTAAAAGAAAAAAAGGGGAAAATTATGAATAAAAAAAGAATAAATCGTTTAGTTTCAATACTTAATATTATATCAATAGTAGCATTTTATATATTTGCTTTTTCCAAATCATACTTAATGTCAAGTATAATAACAGATGGAGAAAATGGTGGAAGATCAATATTTAATAGTTTTATAATAGATATACTATTAAGAAATATACAAATTATATTACCTTTAATGTATTGTGGAATAGGAGCAATCAATATCATTTGTGCAATTCAAAATAAACAGAACAAAAAAATATTTTTTTGGCAGTTGGTATTTGGCATTTATTATCTGTGGACAGGTGCTGGAATTATAATGTCACTTACATATATTGATGACGATATTATTGAATGGATAAATAGAATTTTATTCGGCATTATTCCAATAATATTAGCAATTATCAATTTAATTTTAATAAAAAAACGTAAATCTAAGGTAATACAAATCATTTCATATGTTGCTGTTGTAATACTTTCAGTATTAAATTTATTTGGAATTATTGGAACTTATTGGCAAATAATTGCAGTAGTTATGCAATTGATATACATACATTTTCAGGATAAAAACATAGAAGAAAGTAAATCTAGAAAAATTGTAAATATAGTTTTGTATTATGGTCTACAAATGATATTATCAGTTGGCTTTTTATTAATGGTATTATCTGCACTTTTGATAACAAAAGTAAATGAAGTAAAATGGGAAAAAGGCTTGAAAGAATTATACAATAACATTACAGAATTACAAGGAAGTACAACTGAAGAGTTGTATATTCCAGTTGAAAAAAATTATAAATTTGGATTTATAACAGATAGTGGAGCGGAAAAAATATCATGTGAGTATGATAGGGTGTCATATTTTAACGAGGTTGAAATTAATGGCAATAACTATTATATTTCACTAGCTAAAAAAAATAATAAATTTTATATCATTTCAAAAAATAATGACAGTATTGAAATAAGTGGTGCGTTAGAAAAATATATCAAAACTATAGATGAAAATCTTGACGATTCAATGACAAATATGTTTAATAAAAAGAAGGAGTATAGATTAGCATATTTGCAAGCATTTGAATTCTATTTACAAGTTTTTACAAGAGGAGAAATTGAATTAAGTCAACAAACAGTTGAAGAAGGCAATGATGAAACTGAAGTTGAAGTATCATTAACTGAAAAAAATTCAAAATTCACATACAAAAATGCAAATTATACAATGTTAATTGAACCTATAAGAGAGAATGTTGACGAAGATGATAACTATGATAATTATTACAAATATAGCAATGATATATCTTATGATGATGAAGATACCGATTATATGGACTCAAATGAAACAAAATATAAAGTTACAGTTAAAAAAAATAATGGAGATGTGCAATCTAAAATAGTGTACTTACCAGGTATAGATGAAGAAAATTCTAGTTTAGAAACTTTTACAAATGGATTTATAGAATTTAAAAGTGAAGACGAAGAACGTGTGGGCTGGTATGATGATAATGGAAATCAAGTAACAATACCTGGTAATTATGAAATTCGAGATATAAAAGATAATAAAATAATTTTACGAGTGGATAATAATGACGAAGAAGAAGAGGAGGAGTATGACGAAGATGAGGAGTATGATGGAAAACAACAATATGAAATGAACTTCATAATTATAGATATGACAGGAAAAACATTACTACAAACTTCGGCATTAGATATATATAGTAATATGTATTTAGTAAAGAATAGTAATAAAAAAATGGTATTAATGGATAAGAACCTAAAAGTAATATCAAATGAATATGATAAAATAATAACAACAGTACAAATGGATATATCTGCAAATTATAGTTCATATTATTAGAAAAAAGAAAAGTGAGTTGGAGAAATTCCAATTCACGCTTTGGTTTTAGAACAATTTTTTATATATAAATCACAAAAACTAAAAAATCAAATTTCTTGACAAATCCTACCCATATTGATATTATATAGATACCAAAAAACAAAAGAAAGAGCGCAGAAGGTTGGAAAATTTAAATTTTTCCCAACCAAGTTTGTACCTTGAGAAAGGAAAAATAAAAATGAAAAAAATATATCCAAATCTCTACTACAAAAAAGTAGAAGAAATAACAATAGAAACACTACTAAAAAATAAAATAAAACTACTAATACTAGACGTAGACAACACACTAATAGACTACTATAAAAACTTATCAAAAGAAGTAAAACAATGGGCAAAAGAAATGAAAGGACAAGGAATAAAACTATACATACTATCAAACACAAACAACAAAGAAAAAGTAGAAAAAGTAGCAAAAACACTACAAATACCATATAAACACTTTGCAATGAAGCCACTAAAAAGAGGATTCAAATACATACAAAAAGAAACAAAAATAAAACCAGAAAATATAGCAGTAGTAGGAGACCAAATATTTACAGACGTACTAGGAGGAAACAGAAGCAATATGTTTACAATATTAGTAGACCCAATAGACGAAAAAAAAGACTACTGGTACACAGCGTGGAAAAGACCAATAGAAAACAAAATAAAAAATACTTTTAAAGCAAAAGAGGAGAAAAATAAAGATGTATATTAATGAAACACACATAGCATATTATGCAGTATTTGCAATAATAGGACTTTTTGTAGGAATGTTTGTAGACTGGATGAACAAAAGATTGCCAGACTATAAAAAAGTCTTTTCAAAAGAATTATTTACAGAATATTTTGCAGAATTCAAACCAAATTATATATTAATGTTTGTAACTGCGGCAATATATGTAGCACTATTATATTTTTATGGAATAAAAAACACGTTCATAGCAAACTTAGATTTAATAAAATATCTAATATTAACACCAATGTTATTATCTGCATTTGTTATAGATTACAAATTACAAATAATACCAAATAGACTAAACTTAACAATGTTCGAAATAGGCTTAGTAATAGCATTTCTATATGGATTATCAGATGTAGCAATAACAATAAACATGGCACTGGGAATGCTTGCAGGAGGAGGAATATTCCTACTTATAACACTAATAGGTGGAGCAATATATGGAAAAGAAGCAATGGGATTTGGTGATGTAAAACTAATGGGAGCATTAGGATTATATTTTGGCTTATCAAATATAATTGCAATAACACTTGTTTCATTCTTAATAGGAGCAATATTAAGCGTAATATTATTAGCAACAAAAATCAAAAAAATGGATGAATACATACCATTTGGACCTTTTATAGTAATAGGAACATTCGTAAGTATATTTGTACCATTCGAAACAATAAAATATGCATTACTAATGTTTTTTACATTAGGACTATATGCAAAATAAAAATTAGGGATTTGGGGACGGGTCTTTAATCCCTAAAAAGTTCAAAATAAAACTTTTCAGGATTGAGGGATGGACCTTTAATTCCTAAAAAGTTCAAAAAAATTTTTCGGGATTAAAGACCCGTCCCCAAATCCCGAAAAATTAAAAAAGGGGGAAGTTTACAAATGAATCAAAAACTTCAATGGCTAAGAAATAAAATGTCAAGTTTAGACATGCAGGGAATAATAATATCAAATCCGATAAATATAAAATATCTAACAAACATAGATGCAGAGGGAACTTTAGTTATTACACCCAAAGAAAATATGTATATAACAGACGGAAGATATATAGAATATGTACATAGTATATTGACATTGTTTGACGAAATAATAGTTTATGATGTAAATGATTTATCAAAAGATGATTATGAAAATATCTTTATGTTTTGTGAAAATGTTGGTTTTGAAGAGCATTACATATCATATGCAACATATAAAGAATATATAAGAAAGTACAAAATACATAATTTTGTAGAAACAGAATATATAATTGAAAAGCAAAGAATGATAAAAGATGATGAAGAAATTAGCAACATTATAAAAGCATGTAATATTACAGATGACTGCTTTAAATATATTTTAAGTTATATAAAACCAGGGATGACAGAAAAGCAAATAGCAAAAGAAATTGATGATTATTATATTGAAAGAACAGACGGAACATCATTTGATACAATAGTTGCATCAGGTGAAAATTCATCAAAACCACATGCAGTTCCATCAAACAGAAAAATACAAGAACATGACATAATTACAATAGATATGGGATGTAAAGTTAATGGATATTGTTCAGATATGACAAGAACATTTTTTGTTGGCGAGCCGACTGAAGAAATGAAACGAGTTTATGACCTAGTTTTAAATAACCAAGAGTTTGCATTAGACCAATATAAAGAAGGTGCAAGCACAAGACAGGTTACAAAAATGGTAGAAAATGACTTTAAATTAAATGGATATGATTTAATTCATAGCCTAGGTCATGGTGTTGGTTTAGAAATACATGAGCCACCATATGTAGGAATTAGACATGATACAAATTTAAGAGAAAATATGGTTGTTACAGATGAACCAGGAATCTATATTCCAGGAAAATTTGGTGTTAGGATAGAAGATACAGTCCAAATAACCAAATTTGGATGTGTAAGTTTAACTAATTCAGAAAAAGGTTATGTTATTATTTAGTAATGCCATTTTTGGGGGATAATTTTACTAAAAAAAGTTTAAAAATGGACTATAAATTATAACCAATAGTGGTTTGGACAAAACGATATTTTCCCAAAAGGGTTGATTTTTCTTAGAATATGTAGTAAAATAAAAAAGTAAAAAATAAAAATTATGAGAAAGCAAAGCAAAAAAGACTTGGCATCCTAAGTGGATGGCAATGAATAGCAAAGCAAGAGAAGGGAGAAATAAAAATGGCAGGAGTATACTCAGCAGGAGATTTTAGAAACGGAACAACATTCGAAATGGAAGGAAACGTATTTAGAGTAGTTGAATTCCAACACGTAAAACCAGGAAAAGGTTCAGCATTTGTAAGAACAAAATTAAAAAATGTAATAACAGGAGCAACATTAGAAAAAACATTTAACCCATCAGATAAATATCCAGGAGCAGAAATTGAAAAGAAAGCAATGCAATATTTATATGCAGATGGAGATTTATATTATTTCATGGATAATGAAACATATGACCAAATGCCTTTAAACAAAGATACATTAGGAGATTGCTTAAAATATTTAAAAGAAAATATGGAAGTTACAATTCTTTCATACAAAGGTAAAGTATTTGCAGTTGAACCTCCAACATTTGTTGAATTAGAAGTAACATATACAGAACCAGGATTTGCTGGAAACACAACAACAACATCAGGAAAACCAGCAACATTAGAAACAGGTTTAGAGTTACAAGTTCCAATGTTTGTAAATATCGGTGATGTATTAAAAATTGATACAAGAACATGTGAATATATGGAGAGAGTATAGAATATGAATGAACAAATTGAAAAACTTTTAAAAGAAGTTGAAGAATTAAAAGAAAATCAAAAAAAGATGACAAAAAAAATGGATAAAATGCAACAAATTATAGACCAAATACAAGAAGATATATATGAATTTGGAGATCCATATGAAGATGAAGAAGACGGATGTGCAGGAAACTGTTGTGAATGTTCAGGATGTGAAGATACAGAAAAATAGGAATATAAGAGAGCATTAAAAGTATTATCGAAAATTTGGATAATGTTAATATAATATAAAAAGATTGTAAGTTAAATTTATATAGGCACTTACAATCTTTTTTTTAGAAATAATTTAATGGATTTACATATTCATTATCAATTCTAAAACCGTAAATGTAGATGGCATCCTGTTGTAGAGCCATTGGTAGGTTTTCCAGTACTATCTTTATATGGATTACCAGGAACACCATAAACATATTTTGGCCCAACATATCCAATAACTTGACCTTGTTTTACAAAATCACCAACTTTAACAATAAAATTAGGGGAAGCATGACAATAAGTAACTTTGAGATTATCAAAAGAAAGAGTAATGGTATAACCGCCCGCTCCAAGAAATGAACAGAAGGTAATTTCACCATCATTTATAGCAACAAATTTTGTACCTTCGGGTGCAGGGATATCTGTACCATGATGAAAACCAGAAGTACCGCCAGTCGGAGACTTCCTTGGCCCAAACGGAGAACTTATACTTGTATATCCTGGCAGTGGCCATAAAAAACCATCAGGATTAAAGCCAAGTATTTCTTTATTTGATGAATCTACTGAACTAATGTTATTGTTTTGGATTATTGGAATAAAAAATATTGATATAAATATTGAAAATAAAATAATTATGAATAGAATTTTTTTAAATAAATTTGTAATATAAATCACATCCTTTTTGTTATAATATTGTATGGTTGAAAAAATAATGAAGTGTGTTTGTAAAAAAATGTTTGTGGAAATTTTGAGATTTGAAGACTTGAATATAAAATACGTATATATTTATAACACAAAATTGGAGAAAAAACAAGAGAAAAATAATTGAAAAATATAGAAATTTTGAAGATATAAGGGATATAAGAAAATTGAATTATACAAAAAAATTACAAAACTATTAAAATTTTATTACAAAATAAAAAGAACTATAAAAATTTTTTGCATAATACTTGTCAAATGAAAAAAAGTATGTTAAGATAATAAATGTCTTCAGGAAAGACATTTATTAATTATAGGGGTATAGTGTCAATGGTAGCACATCGGTCTCCAAAACCGCCTGTGAGGGTTCGAGTCCTTCTACCCCTGCCAATGAGTATAAAAGGCTTGATTACAATTATAATCAGGACTTTTTATTTTTGTTCATTTTAAATTTGACATCTTAAAAAAAAATGATATAATAATATATATTGAACAGCAAACAAAAACGAGGAGGAAACCATGAAATTAGGAATAGTAGGATTACCAAATGTAGGAAAAAGTACATTATTTAATAGTATAACAAAAGCAGGAGCAGAATGCGCAAACTATCCATTCTGTACAATAGAACCAAACGTAGGAGTTGTAGCAGTACCAGACGAAAGACTAGACAAACTAACAGAAATGTACAAGCCAGAAAAAACAACACATGCAGTAATAGAATTTGTAGACATCGCTGGATTAGTAAAAGGAGCAAGTAGAGGAGAAGGACTAGGAAATAAATTTTTATCACATATTCGTGAAACAGACGCAATAGTAGAAGTAGTAAGATGCTTTGAGGACTCAAACGTTGTACATGTAGACGGAAGTGTAAATCCAATAAGAGACATAGAAACAATAAATCTAGAATTAATATTTGCAGACATAGAAACAGTAAATAAAAGACTAGACAAAGCAAGAAAAAATCTAAAAGCAGATAAAAAATATCAAGAAGAAATAGACTTACTAGAAAAAATACTAAAAGTTCTAGAAGAAGGAAAATCAGCAAGAACAATTGAATTTAACGAAGATGAACAAGTACTTGTAAAAGACATGTTTTTATTAACAACAAAACCAATTTTATATGTAGCAAATGTATCAGAAGACCAATTAGAAGATGCAGAAAATGACGAATTAGTAAAACAAGTAAAAGAATATGCATCAACAGAAAAAGCAGAAGTTATTCCATTATGTGTAAAAATAGAAGAAGAACTTTCTGGACTAGAAGATGACGACAAAAAAGAAATGCTAGAAGCATTAGGATTAGAAGAATCAGGCTTAGATAAAGTTATAAAAAGAAGTTATGACTTGTTAGGATTAATGTCATTCTTAACTGCTGGAGAACCAGAAGTAAGAGCGTGGACAATAAAAAAAGGAACAAAAGCACCACAAGCAGCAGGAAAAATACACTCAGACATAGAAAGAGGATTTATAAAAGCAGAAGTTGTATCATATGATGATTTAATTAGAGAAGGGTCAATGGTTGCAGCAAAGGAAAAAGGACTTGTTCGTTCTGAAGGAAAAGAATATATTATGCAAGATGGAGATATTGTTTTATTTAAATTTAATGTATAAAATTACTAAAAATTAGCAATATAAAAATATATAAACTTTGTAATAATTCTGTAATATTTTTGTGATATAAATGTAAAATAAAAATAGTAAAAACATATTGACTTATTAAATTAGAAAGTATAAAATTATATTAGTAGTTAAGAGGTTGCAATCAAATAAAAAAAGTGGTATAATTTCTTTTGATTGTAAAATAATATGAGTAAATAAAGGAGAGAATGGTATGAAAAAAACAAAAATAGTAAGTATAGTTTTAATAGTAATGATTGTAATAGCTATGTTGTTCACAGCAAAAAGTGTATTTGCTATTACAGATTTAACAGGAACAGCATTAGGTAATAATAACGTAGATGACAATAATATAGCAGGAACTGGAGGTACAGGAACAAGCAAACCTTCAAATAATGTTTTAAATAACACAACAAACAATCTTGTTTTAACAACAAACAACACAAGTACTTATAACAACTCATCATTACCAAAAACAGGTGTAGCAGATTCTATGCCAGTTGCAGTATTAGTAGTTGTATTAGGTATATCAGGAGTATATGCTTACAAAAAAATGCAAGAATATAAAAATATCTAATAAATATAAATGTATCCAAAATTACAATATATAATATAAAAAAGATAAAGGAATTTTACGAAACTCCTTTATTTTTTTTATTATTTTGTATATAATAGGAAAGAAAAAACAAAACTTTAATAAAATAATTGCAAATTTATTAAAAAAACACCAATGAACACAATGAAAAGGAGAGTTACAAAATGAATGAAAAACAAGCACAAAAAAGAATAGAAGAATTACGAAAACAAACAGAATATTATGCACAAAAATACTATGATGATGACGCACCAGAAATATCAGATTTTGAGTATGATATGTTAATGGTAGAATTGCGCAATTTAGAAAAAAATTACCCACAATTTTTATCAAAAGATTCATTAACACAAAAGGTTGGCGGACATGTAAAAGAAGGATTTGAAAAAGTAACACACGAGGTTCCACTTCAAAGTTTACAAGATATTTTTAGTTTTGAAGAAGTAGAAGAATTTTGTCATAAAATGGAAGAAAAGGCAAAGGAAAATGGAATTAGTAAAGTTAAATATGTTGTAGAAACAAAAATAGATGGTTTATCTTCTGCACTTGAATATAAAGATGGAAAATTTGTTAGAGGTGCTACAAGAGGAAATGGGCTAGTTGGAGAAGATGTAACACAAAACTTAAAAACAGTAAAAACAATCCCAATGGAAATAAATGATAAAATAGATATAACAGTACGTGGCGAAGTATTTATTTCTAAAAAAGACTTTGAACAAATGAATCAGGAAAGAGAAGAAAATGAAGAAGAGTTATTTGCAAATGCACGTAATGCTGCAGCAGGTTCACTTCGTCAATTAGACAGTAAAATAACAGAAACAAGGCCACTTGATATTTATATATTTAATGTTCAAAAAATAGATGGAAAAGACTTTAATTCACACTTTGATGAACTTGAATATCTAGAAAAACTTGGATTTAATGTAAATCCTGTACGTATACCATGTGAAACGATAGAAGAAGTAAAAGATGCAATTAGAAAAATTGGAGAAATGAGAGAGAACTTAACTTTTGGTATAGATGGAGCAGTTATAAAAATAGATAATTTAAAATTTAGAGAGATATTAGGAACAACAGCCAAAACACCAAGATGGGCGATTGCTTATAAATATCCACCAGAGCAAAAAGAAACACTATTAAAAGATATAGTATGTCAAGTAGGAAGAACAGGTGTAATCACTCCAATGGCAATACTTGAGCCAGTAAAACTTGCAGGTTCAACAATATCAAAAACAACATTACACAATGAAGACTTTATAAAAGAAAAAGGCCTAAAAATAGGTGATACAGTAGTAATACAAAAAGCAGGAGATGTAATTCCTGAAATAGCAAAAGTTGTTGAAGAAAAAAGAACTGGTAAAGAAAAAGACTTTGAAATGCCAAGAGTATGCCCAGTATGTGGAGCAGAAGCAGTAAGAGAAGAAGGAGAATCTGCAGTAAGATGTACAGGAATTGAGTGTCCAGCAAAACTATTTAGAAACTTAGTTCACTTTGTATCAAGAGAAGCAATGAATATAGACGGACTTGGAGAAAATATAATTCAACAATTATTAGACAGAGAATTGATTCATAACATATCAGATATATATGAATTAAAATTTGAAGACATTGCATCACTAAAAAAGAATGGAAAGAAATTTGCACAAAACTTAATCGACAGTATTAATGCAAGTAAGGAAAATGATTTATATAGATTAATAACAGCGTTAGGTATTAGACATGTTGGAGGAAAAGCATCAAAAATGTTAGCAAGAAAATACAGAACAATGGACAATCTAGCAAATGCAACATTTGAAGAACTAAGTGAAATAAAAGACATTGGAGAAGTAATGGCAAATAGCATTAGAGAATTCTTTATGCAAGAACAAACATCAGATTTGCTAAATAAATTAAAGTTAGCCGGTGTTAATATGAATTGCTTGGAAGAAGAAAGCACTGACAAAAGATTTGAAGGAAAAACTTTTGTATTAACAGGAAGTTTAGAAAAATATACAAGAAAAGAAGCAGAAGATATAATTGAAAGACTTGGCGGAAAAACATCAGGTTCTGTATCTAAAAAAACAGATTATGTTTTAGCAGGTGAGGATGCAGGAAGTAAATTAACAAAAGCTCAAAGCCTTGGAGTTACAATTATTTCAGAAGATGAATTTGAGAAAATGACTGTTTAATTACATTGAAAGAAATGGAGAAGATTATGGAAGAAAAATATACATTTGAAATGATGTGGGAAGACTTGAATAATGGGTATCAAATTTTTTACACATATGTACGAAATAGATATTTATTGTTTAAAACCGCACCAAATTGCTACACACAAAAGTTATTAACAGACCACAAGAAAAATCCACAACCTAAAATGTCAATGCTTACATTAAAAAGGGTTAAGGAGATGTTTCCTGATATGGAAGATATTGAATATAAGATAATAAGCGATAATTAAAGGAGAAAAGCGATGGCTGTAATTATAGATGGAAAAGAATTAGCAAAAAAAATAAGAGCAAACTTAAAAATAGAATGTGAAGAATTAAAGAAAAAAAATATAAACTCAAAATTAGCAGTAATAATGGTAGGAGAAGACCCTGCATCAAAAGTATATGTAAGAAATAAAAGCAGAGCATGTGAAGATGTTGGAATAAAATACGAAGAATATTTACTAGACTCAAAAATAACTCAAAAAGAATTAATAGAACTAATAGAAAAATTAAACAACGACAAAACAATAAATGGAATATTATTACAAAGTCCAATACCATCAAATTTAGATATAAATGAAGCATTTAGAACAATATCACCAGAAAAAGATGTTGATGGATTTAATCCAATAAATGTCGGAAAATTAGTTTTAAATCAAGACACATTTGTATCTTGTACACCATATGGAATAATGAAAATGTTTGAAGAATATGATATTGACTTAACTGGTAAAAATGTGGTAATATTAGGAAGAAGCAACATTGTGGGTAAACCATTAATACATTGTTGTCTAAATAAAAATGCGACAGTAACATCATGCCATTCTAAAACACAAAATATTGCACAAAAAGCAAAAGAAGCCGATGTGTTGATATCAGCAATTGGAAAAGCAAACTTTGTAACTGCAGATATGGTAAAAGATGGTGCGGTTGTAATTGATGTAGGAATAAATAGATTAGACAATGGCCAAATTACAGGTGATGTTGATTTTGAAAGTGTAAAGGAAAAAGCAAGTTATATTACACCGGTTCCTGGGGGAGTTGGACCGATGACAATTGCAATGCTTATGAACAATGTTATTAAGGCTACTAGAAGACAAAATGGAATGGTAGATTAAAATATTAATTGAAATAAGGCATTAAATAATAAAAAGTATAATAAGTGGGACACAAAATATTTGTGTCTTTTTTGCGTTTTAGAACAATAAGATTATTAAATGTAAGTTGTTTAAAATTTATTATTGTTAAATAACAGTGAAAGTAAAAAGAAAGGAAAATGAAAATGGAAGATTTAGAAAATAAAAAATATTGGATTTGGTTTAGTCTAATAAAAGGGTTAGGATGTGTAAGAAAAAATAATTTGCTAAAAATATATGGTACGCCAGAAGAAATATATAAATTGAGTAAGAGAGAACTATTAAAAGTAGATGGAATAGGTGAAGAAACAGTTACAAATATTATAGAAGCAAAAAACGAAAAAATATTAAATTATCATATTAAATATATGGAAGAAAATAATATTGATATTATCCACATCTGTGAAAAAAGTTATCCACAGGCATTAAAGCAAATTTATGATGCACCAGTAAGTTTGTATATTAGAGGGAATAAAGAAATACTAAATGGAAAAAATATTGGCATTGTGGGATGTAGAGAGTGTACAGATTATGGAAAAAAGGCGGCAAAATATTTTGCTTATAATTTATCAAAAGAAAAATCTGTTAATATTGTTAGCGGTTTGGCTAAAGGTGTGGATAGTTATGCACATTGGGGTTCAGTTGGAGCCAATATTGAATGTGAAAGTACTAAAAACTGTGGAAAAAAACAGGAGAGTTGTGGAAAAATAAATAATAACTGTGGAAAAATAAATGATGACTGTGGAAAATTAAAAAATGATTGTGGAAAAACAATTGCAATCCTTGGGAATGGCTTAGATATGATTTATCCAAAAGAAAATATAGAATTAGCAAATGAAATAATAAGAAACGGAGGAGCAATTATTTCAGAATATCCATGTGGTACTAAACCAGACAAGATGAACTTTCCTGCAAGAAATAGAATTATAAGTGGACTAAGTAAAGGAATAATTGTTATAGAAGCAAAAGAAAAAAGTGGAACATTAATTACAGTCGATTTTGCTTTAGAACAAGGAAGAGATGTTTTTGTTGTTCCTGGAAATATTAATTCAATAAATTCTGTTGGTACAAATGACTTAATAAAACAAGGTGCGAAAATGGTTACTTTCTATGAAGATATAAAATAAAAGCCACCCTTAGAAAGGGTGACGTAGATTTTGACTATTTACCGTAAATCAATTTTATAATATATATAACAATCAAAATGATAAATAGGATCAAAAAAGTAATGGCAAAAACTATAATAAAGGTTATTAAAAATGTAAAAATAACATTTCCATTAGTAGCCTTTGCTATTTCTGCTATGGCAAAGCAAAATGCTAAAATAGCAGGAAGAAGTATTAATAAAAAAAGATACAACTCCTTATTTCCCTTTACATCATCATTATACCATGCCCGAACAATTTTTATCATAATTTTTCCTCCTTAAAATTATTTGCCCTCCTGTGGAAGCGAGGAAACCTATAAAATAAGTTAAAAATATTATATCACAAAAAATAAAAATATCAACAAACATATGTTTACAAAACGAAAATAAAATGATATAATAATTATAGTTCAAAAATGTTACAAATTAAGAAAATTGTATAGGCAGAAATGTAATAAACAAATGGAGGTGGATTATGCAAAATACAGAACAACATATTTATATAGCAATAGACCTAAAATCATTCTATGCGTCAGTAGAATGCCAAGAAAGAGGGCTAAATCCATTAACAACAAACTTAGTAGTAGCAGACAATAGTAGAACAGAGAAAACAGTATGTCTAGCAGTAACGCCATCACTCAAACAATATGGAATAGGAGGCAGAGCCAGACTATTCGAAGTAGTACAAAAAGTCAAAGAAATAAATATAGAAAGAAAAATAAAAGCACCAAATCATAGATTTACAGGAACGAGTTATGATGATATAGCTTTAAAAAAGAATCCTGATTTGGAACTATCATATATAATAGCTCCACCGCGAATGAAGTATTACATGCAATATAGCACAAAAATATATAATATTTACCTTAAGTGGTTTTCAGAAGAAGACATTTATGTATATTCTATTGATGAAGTATTTATTGATGTAACACATTATTTAAAAACATATAATATGAGAGCAGGAGAACTAATAACAAAAGTAATTCAAGATGTTTATGACAATACAGGTATTACGGCAACAGGTGGAATGGGAACCAATTTATACTTGGCAAAAATTGCCATGGACATAGTTGCAAAACATGCGCAACCAAATAAAAATGGAGTAAGAATAGCGGGATTGGACGAAAAGTTATATAGAAAATTACTTTGGACACATACACCTATTACTGATTTTTGGAGAGTAGGAAAGGGAACTGCCAAAAAACTTGAAAAACATGGGATTTATACTATGGGCGATGTAGCAAGAACATCTATAAAAAATGAAGACTTATTATATAAATTATTTGGAATTAATGCAGAATTGTTAATTGACCATGCTTGGGGATATGAGCCAGTAACAATAAAAAGTATAAAAGCATATAGACCAGCATCAAATAGTATTTGTTCAGGGCAAGTGTTACATTGTCCATATAATTATGAAGATACAAAAGTAATTGTAAAAGAGATGACCGAATTATTAACATTAGATTTGGTGGAAAAAAATTTAGTAACAAATCAAATTGTATTAACAATTGGCTATGATGTTGAAAATATAACAAATAGAAATATTAGTTACAATGGAGAAGTAACAACAGATAGATATGGACGCAAAATTCCGAAACATGCACACGGAACTATTAATTTGGACCATCAAACATCATCAACTAAGATTATAATGGATGCAACAATGAAATTATATGAAAGAATTATAAATAAAAACCTAATTGTTAGAAGAATAAATATTACGGCGAATAATGTAATAAGTGTGAGAAATGCTGAAAATAAAAAAACATTTGAACAAATTGATTTATTTACAGATTATCATAAAAAAGAGAAAGAACAACAAGAAGAAAAAAAGGAAAGAAACTTGCAAAAGGCGGTAATTGATATAAAAAATAAATATGGTAAAAATGCTATTATTAAAGGAATGAATTTGCAGGATGCAGGAACTACTATTGATAGAAATAATCAAGTTGGTGGGCATAAAGCATAGAAGTGGTAAAGTAATGTGAATTTAGTTTTGGGCATTGGGAAAGGATTGAAATTATAAATGAAAAAGGATGATTACAGTGATATTATACATTTGCCTCATTATATTTCTAAAAAGAGACCACAAATGAGCATAGAGCAAAGGTCTGCACAATTTGCGCCTTTTGCGGCTTTAACTGGTTATGAGGATGAAATTGAAGAAGCGGGGAAAGAGTTTATTAAGAAAATGGATGAAAAATAAAAAGAAGTAGTTTTAAAACTACTTCTTTTTGTGGTGGCTCGAAGTGGAATCGAACCACTGACACGGGGATTTTCAGTCCCCTGCTCTACCAACTGAGCTATCGAGCCAAAAAAATAAATCTTATACATTATATATAAAAAAATGGCGACCTGGAACGGGCTCGAACCGTCGACCTCTAGCGTGACAGGCTAGCGTTCTAACCAACTGAACTACCAGGCCGTAAAAGAATGGTGGTCGTTATAGGGCTCGAACCTATGACCCCCTGCTTGTAAGGCAGATGCTCTCCCAGCTGAGCTAAACGACCATGTCCTTTCGACATTGACTAGTATACAAGATTTAAAATAAAATGTCAATACTTTTTTTAAAAAAAATAAAAAAATTTTTCAAAAAAAATTAAAAAATTTATAAATCCCTTGATTTTAAAGGAAAAATGTAATATTATATTTTAAGAAAAAAATACATATATTTTAAATAATAAAATATAATATATAAAATAAATTTTCTATGCAATATAAAAAAATATATGTAGGAGGAACAAAAGAAAATGAAAAAAGAAAAAATAAATAAAAAGAAAGTGGACAAAAAAGAAAAAGGTATAAAAGAAAAAAGTGAAACAAGTAAAAAAAATGAAAAAATAATAAAGCAGATAATTTTTAGCATATTAATAATTATGTTAACAATAGTTCTAATTTTTTTATTTAACCAGGTTTACAACAAACTAAGACGCAAGAAAGATTTTGAAAATGATTTAACATCATTTTCAAACAAAAACAAAGAAACAATATTTTCAATAGACAAAATAATATTTTTCAGTAGTTGTGATTCAAAAAATAAAAATACATCAAAAACAAACTTCACAATAGAAAATTTATATGCATACACAGACATAGCAATTTTTTTAAATAATGATGTTTCACAAAAAAGTGAGAAAAACACAACAGAAAACACACTAAAAAATGTAAAAATAACAAATATAAAATTTACAAAGCAACCAGAACTAGGAACAGGGAATTTATATTATAAAAACGTAAATGATTTTGCAAAAAGTGAAATAAACGAAAATAATAAAATTGAAAACGAATTACAATTTGAGACAACATCGACAAATGAAGTGGACCTTAGTAAACCAGTATTATATAATAATTGTGCTAACCCGATAACATTAAGCTATGTAAATCAAAATATCAAAACAGATTATACAATGACAGACACACAAAATCCAATAACATATAATGGCAAACTCTTAAAAAGATGCGGAGTTTCAGTAAAAGCAATAAATACATCAATATCATTTGATATAGAAATAGAAAACAACAAAAATCAAAAATTTAGAACAACAATATATTTTGATATACCATACGAAAGTGAAGAAAAATCAATAAATGATGGAAGCATAATTGTAGAAAAGAAAACAAATTTCAATTTTTATAGATATGAATAGAAAGGATTTTTAAATGAAAGAAAAATTAAAAATATCAGAAGAATTAAAACAAAAATATCATAAATGTGAAGAAGTAACAAACTTTAAACAAATACTAGATAGATCAGCAGAAATTTATAAAACAAGAACAGCATTTAAGTTAAAAGACAAAGATGGAAATATTTATAACAAAACATATGAAGAATTAAAAGCAGATGTAACTGTGCTTGGGACAAGCTTAATTGAAAATGGACTTTTAAATAAAAGAATTGCAGTTATAGGGAAAAATTCATATAAATGGGCAATATCATATTTGGCTGCTTCAATAGTAGGAGTTGTTGTGCCAATTGATAAAGAATTACATTCAGATGATGTAATTAATTTCATGAATGTTTCTGAAAGCAAATGTATTTTAGGAGATAGCAAAAATTTAAAGAAAATTAATGAAAATATTGAAAAATTAGAAAATAAAGAAACATTATTTATTGATTTTGATAGTAAAATACAAGAAGGAAATTCCTTATCATTTGCAGTTCAAATGGAAAATGGAAAAACCTTGGTAGAAGAGGGAAATACAGAATTTGATAAAATAACAGTAAATCCTGACGAATTAAACATATTATTATTTACATCAGGAACAACAGGAAATGCCAAAGGAGTATGTTTATCACAAAGAAATATCTGCTCAAATATTTTATCAATATATGGAATAGTAAAAGTAAAAAGAAGTGACTTATTTTTCTCAATTTTGCCATTACATCATACGTATGAATGTACAATAGGATTTTTATTACCATTATACAGTGGCGCAAGTATTTGCTATTGTGACGGCTTAAGATATATAACAAGCAATATGCTAGAATATCATCCATCAGTTATACTATGTGTGCCATTGCTTTTAGAAAAAATGTATCAAAAAATAATGAAGAGCATACAAAAAACATTGCCAAAAAAATATACAGAAAATCTAACAGAAAATGAAAATATAATTGATAAATTGCCATTCTATATAAAAGGAATAGTAAAAAGAAAAGTTAAGAATTCACTTGGTGGAAGATTAAGAGTATTTATAGTAGGCGCTGCAGCAGTAAATCCAGAAATAGCAGATACATTTGACAAATTAGGATTAAATTCATTGCAAGGATATGGTTTGACAGAATGTGCACCATTAGTTGCAGGAAACACAGACTTCTTTAAAAGGAATGATAGTGCAGGTTTACCAATTCCAAATGTAGAATACAAAATTGATAATCCAGACAGAGAGGGCGTTGGAGAAATAATAGTAAAAGGACCAAATGTAATGCTTGGTTATTACAATATGCCAGAAGAAACAGAAAAAGTTTTAAAAGACGGTTGGTTCCATACAGGGGATTTAGGAAAAATTGATGAAAATGGATTTTTATATATTACAGGTAGATGCAAAAGCGTTATAGTAACAAAAAACGGAAAAAATATATATCCGGAAGAAATTGAAGCATATTTAAATGATAGTCCTTTAATTTCAGAAGCATTAGTTATGGGAATTCAAAAAGAAAATGATGATGAGACATATGTCAATGCCCAAATTTTCCCTAATATGGATGCTATAAAAGAATATTTGAAAGGAACAGTTCCAACAAAAGAAGAAGTTAAGAAAATTATGGCTGATGTAGTTTCTGGTGTTAATAGCAAAATACCAAATTACAAGCATATTAAGAATTTTGCTGTTAGAGATAAAGAATTTGAAAAAACTACTACTCAAAAAATTAAGAGATATGGAGATAATATGAAAAAATAGGGATTAGGGGACGGGTCTACAATCCCTATTTTTTATTAGGAAAGTTTTAATTTCTATTTTTACAAAAAAGTTTACAAAAAAGTTGGACCGGAAAATGATTTCCAATCCAACTTTTTTAATATGTCTTATAAAGGATTAGCAACATCCTCTATTTCCACCGCAACAACAGCAGATTATTAATATTAATAGTATGATACAGCAGCAGTCATCACCAAATCCGAATCCGCCACCACAACCTCTATTCTCTGGCATAGTCTAGACCCCCTTTCCAAGCAAAAACTATTTTCTTTTTTTGTGTTTTTCCTTGTTTCCTTTGTATAATACATATTATGAAAAAATAGAAAATTGGTTACAAAAAATAAAATAAAATTTAGTATTGAATTTATAAAATAAATCGTATATAATGTGAAAAAACGAAAGAAGGTAAAGATAAATGGCAGGAATAAAATTAAATTTAAAAAACACAGGAATATCACAAAAGTCAATAATGGAATATAAAGAACAAGTAGAAAATATACACAAAGAACTACACAAAAAAGCAAATGACGAAAAAGACTTTGTAGGATGGTTAGAATTACCAACAAAATACGACAAAAAAGAATTTTTAAGAATAAAAAAAGCAGCAAAAAAGATAAAAAAAGAATCAGACATATTAGTGGTAATAGGAATAGGAGGCTCATATTTAGGAGCCAGGGCAGTTATTGAAGCATTAACAAACACATTTAACAACATGCTTACAGACAAACAAAGAAAATATCCACAAATATTATATGTAGGAAACAATTTAAGTCCTAATTACATCAATGAATTAATCGAATATATTGGAGAAAAAGATTTTTCAGTAAATGTAATATCAAAATCTGGAACAACAACAGAGCCGGCAATAGCATTTAGAATTTTTAGAGAAATTCTAGAAAATAAATATGGAATTGACGAGGCAAGAAGCAGAATATATGTAACAACAGACAAAGAAAGAGGCGCATTAAAAACACTTGCGGACAACGAAGGATACGAAAAATTCGTTATACCAGATAATGTTGGAGGAAGATACTCAGTACTAACTGCAGTTGGTTTATTACCAATAGCAACTGCTGGAATAGATATAGACAAATTAATGCAAGGTGCACAAAATGCACAAGAAAGATATGATGACCCAAATTTAAAATATAATGAATGCTATAAATATGCTGTTACAAGAAATATTTTATACAAATTATATAAAAATACAGAAATATTAGTAAATTATGAACCTAAAATGCACTACTTTACAGAATGGTGGAAACAACTTTTCGGAGAAAGTGAAGGAAAAGATCAAAAAGGAATCTTCCCAGCAGGCGTAGACTTTACAACAGATTTGCATTCAATGGGTCAATATATTCAAGAAGGAAGAAGAAATTTATTTGAAACAGTTATATCAATAGAAAACCCAAAATCAGATATAACAATAAATAAAGACGAAGATAATCTAGATGGATTAAATTATTTAGCAGGAAAAACACTTGACTATGTAAATAAAAAAGCAATGGAAGGAACAGTAAAGGCACACGTTACAGGAGATGTTCCAAACATAATGCTAACTATAGAGGATCTTGATGAAGAAAATATTGGTGAATTAATATATTTCTTTGAAAAAGCCTGTGCTATGTCTGGAATGATACTTGGAGTTAATCCATTTAATCAACCAGGTGTTGAGGAATATAAGAAGAATATGTTTAAATTATTAAAGAAACCAGGGTTTTAGGGAAGTTCCTTAAAATTCCTTTTTACAGGGAATACGGGACAAACCTTTGTTGAAAAAATGTCTCTCTGTTGCTTGAAAACAGAACTGAGAGGAAAAGAGGATAGTGAAATGATATTTAAAGAGCAATTTACAATGCAATTAAAAGATATAGGAAAAGAAAATTATATGAAAAATAGAGCAATATTAGAAATATTTGAAAACATAGGAACACATCACTCTGATATTGCAGGATATGGACCAAATGATATAAAAAGAACGGGAGTAACATGGGTATTACTAGATTGGAAAGTTCAAGTTCTAAAAAGACCTAAATATGGTGAAAAATTAAATGTATCAACGTGGGGCAGAACAATGAAAAGAACGTATACATATAGAGATTTTGAGATGTATGACAAAGAAAATAACTTGTGCGTGATAGGAACATCAAAATGGGTTTTAATAGATATTGAGACTGGAAAAATTGCAAAAATAACAGAAGAAATTTATGAAAAATATCAAATTGAAGAAAAAAGTGTATTTAATATAGAAGAATTGGATAAGTTGAAAGCACCAGAAGAATTTAGTAGTGAAATTGAATATAAAGTTTCTAGAAGAGATATAGATTTAAATGGACATATGCATAATTTGTATTATCTAGATATTGCATATGAGGCTTTACCAGAGGAGGTCTATGAGCAAAGACCTTTTGATAATTTTAGAATTCAATATAAAAAAGAGGTAAAATTAGGTGATGTTGTTAGATGTAGATATACTTTTAAAGATGGAGAACATATTGTATCTATTTTTAATAGTGATGGGAGTAGACCTCATGCAATTGTAATTTTGAAATAGATGTATAGTGTTAAAATTTTTCGGGATTTGGGGACGGGTCTTTAATCCCGAAAAAATATCGGGATTAAAGACCCGTCCCCAAATCCCGAAAAATTTTAAAAAAATGTTGAAAAATGGTAATTAGTTGTGATATAATAGATATCGGTTAAGAAAAAGGGAGGAATAAAAATGAAACAATTAAGAAAAACAAAAATAGTTGGAACAATAGGACCAGCAAGTGAAAACAAATTAGAAGAATTATTTAATGCAGGTCTAAATGTAACAAGAGTTAACTATTCTCATGGAAGCTGGGATGAACAATCTGAAAAAACAGAAAACATAATCAAATTAAGAAAAGAATTAGACATACCAGTAGCATTATTATTAGATATGAAAGGTCCTGAAATAAGAACAGGAATGTTGTACACAGGAAAAAATAAAAAAATTGAATTAAAAGATGGACAAAAATTCACATTATTCAATGAAGATATTGAAGGAAACGAAGAAGGAGTTTCTGTAACATACAAAGAATTATATAAAGATGTACAACCAGGTACAAAAATATTAATCGACGACGGAGCAATTGAATTAAAAGTTGACGAAGTTGCTGGAAAAGATATTGTTTGTACAGTAGTTCATGGAAATGGATTAGGAAGTAGAAAAACAATGAACTTACCTGGAACAGTAATCAGATTACCAGGATTAGCTGAAAAAGATATAGCAGATTTAAAAACAGCTTGTGAACATGATTATGATTTCGTTGCAATTTCATTTGCAAGAAACTTAGATGATATAAGACAAGTAAGAAAAGTATTAGATGAAAACGGTGGAAAAGATATCCAAATAATAACAAAAATTGAAAACGTTGAAGGTATATCAAACTTAGACAATATCTTATTAGAAGCAGATGCTCAAATGATTGCCAGAGGAGATATGGCCACAGAAACAGACTTTACAGAACCACCTGTAATTCAAAAAAGAATAATCAAAACATCTAACAAACTTTGTAAACCAGCTATAACAGCTACACAAATGTTAGAATCAATGACATATAACCCATTACCAACAAGAGCAGAAGCTAGTGACGTTGCAAATGCTATCTATGATAGAACAAGTGCAATAATGTTATCTGGAGAATGTGCTCAAGGTGATTACCCAGTAGAATGTGTTCAAACAATGGTTAAAATAGCAAACAGAGTAGAACCAGAAATCAATTACTGGAAAAGATTTAAAGAAAATGATAATATGGATTTATCAGATTTCGAAACAAAAGTTGCATATTCAACATGTGTTACTGCAATGAACATGGAAGCAGATGCAATTGTATGCTATACAAATTCAGGAAATTCTGCTAGAAAATTAGCAGGACTTGGAGCAGGATGCCCAATCTTAGCTATAACAGATAATAGAAAAACATTTAACCAATTAGCATTAGCTTGGAATGTAACACCAGTATTTGTTGAAAAAACTGAAAATATCGATACAACTCTTGAAAATGGAATTAAAAAATTACAAGATAAAGGTATCTTAGAAAAAGGTGATACAATTGTAATTTCAGGTGGACCAAGTATTTTAGCAAATGCAGAAGAAAGCAAAGTAGTTGCAAGTGTTGCAAAAATTTAATTTAAATATAAAATATTAGAAAGGGAAAATTTAGAAAATCTAAATTTTCTCTTTTTGAATGTTTGAATGAAAGTCAATAATTTTATGGGCTATGAATTGAAAAAAAAGAGTTGCCAAAGCAACTCTTAGAAAAAAATCTTAATTCTGGTTTTTTATTTTTTCTTTTCATCTTTTATAACTTCTTTAATAGCACCTAAACTTGAAAGTGCGCTTGTTGCTTCGAAAGGAATAAATACTTTATTTGCTTCTCCATCAGCAACTTTCTCTAATGCTTCAAGTGATTTTAATTGAACTAATTTTTCGTCTGGGTCTGATTTCTTAATTGCTTCATAAACCATTTGAATTTCTTTAGCTTTTGCTTCAGCAACTTCTTTAATTGCTTGTGCTTCACCGGCTGCTCTAGTAATTCTAGCTTCTTTATCTGCTTCAGCTTCTAGAATAGCGGCTTGTTTTTTACCTTCAGCAATAGTTACAGCAGATTGTCTTTGTGCTTCAGATTCAAGAATTAAAGCCCTTTTATTTCTTTCTGCATTCATTTCTTTTTCCATTGCATCCCTGATATCAGCAGGTGGTGTAATATCTTTGATTTCAACTCTATCAATTTTACATCCCCATCTATCAGTTGCTTCGTCAAGAACAACTCTTAATTGATTATTAATACCATCTCTTGAACTAAATGTTTCATCTAAGTCCATTTTACCAATGATATCACGAATTGTTGTGATTGCTAAGTATTCAATACCTTTTTTCAAACTTTGAATTTCATAAACTGCTTTTGCTGGGTCTGTTATTTGATAGAATACAACAGTGTCTATTGTAATTGTTACATTGTCTTTTGTAATAACTCCTTGAGGTGGAACATCCATTGTTTGTTGTTTTAAACTAACTACGCTTCTTACGTGGTCAAAAAATGGAATTATAATTGTAAGACCTGCATCTGCAACTTTGTAGAATTTACCTAATCTTTCAATTACATATACCTCCGCTTGTTTAACGATTTTAATTGATTTAAATGCTATAATTAAAATTATAACTAATAATACGATTAAAAATCCCATATTAAATTTCCTCCTTTTTCTACGATTTTTTTACTAAATTTTCAACTTGAATTTATGAAGATTGTTGATTATAGTATTTTATTTATCGTAGTTCTTTTATATAAATACTTAAAAAGTAATATTAAAAACTAAATTTTATTTTCAACTTTTATAGGTTTTACTATTGCTTTAACACCTTTGATTTCCTGAATTTCAACTTTTGAACCTTCTTCAATAATTTCATTGTTTTCGCTTTCTGCTGTCCAAACTTCACCATTTAATTTTATTTGACCAACTGAATGAATAGGGTCAATAGTTTTTATTACGAGTGCTTTTTTTCCAATTATTGAGTATACGTTTGTGTTTGTTTTTTTGACATCGACAAATTTCTTTACAAATGGTTTTGTTGCAAAAATTAATATTGTTGATGTTATTACAAATACTGTTGTTTGAATTATTATGTTTGATGTAAATAGACTAACTATCATTGCAATTAGTGCTCCTATTCCAAACCAGAATATTAAAAATCCAACTGTTGCAATTTCTCCTACAAAAAATAGTCCTGCTATTATTAACCATAATTTCCACATAGTAATTTCTCCTTTGTTTTTGAACTTACATTTATATTATACTATAAATTAGTTTAAAAATAAATACTTATGTAAAAAATAATTTTAAATGTTACAATAATATTACAAATTTGTAAAAAAATATAAATATTAAATTTTAACAAAAACCCCTTGTACTTTTTTAAATTTATTATTATAATAGATAAAGAAAAAACAAAAACAAGGAGTGACGTTATTGGAAAAGATTTCTAAAATTAGCCAAACAAACAAAATCCCCAAAAGACAACATAAGGAAAAAAATAGCCAATCAAATAATAGGTACAGTGAACCTAAAAAGAAAAAAGAAAATTTCAAAGAAATATTAGAAAATGAAGAAAAAATACTTGAAAAAAACGAAACACAACAAAATGTAAAAAGAGCAATAGATGCATATAAAGTTCAAATGCAAATATCGAGTCCAATAATAAAAAGAACACAAAAAAAAGAAGAAAAAAACATTGTAAAAAAAGAAAATTTTAACATTAAACAAGAGGAAAATATACGAGACTAAAAATAAGATCAAAATGTATAAAAAGAAAAAACTTTAAAATACTAAGGAGGAAATTAAAATGTATGTATTTAACAAAATAACGGTAAATCCACAATTACCAAAAAGAATAGGAAAGTTATCTGAAATAGCAAATAACTTATGGTGGTCATGGAATACTGAATTTTTAAGACTATTTAAAATAATAGATAGAGATTTATGGGAAACATGTGAAAAAAATCCAGTCAAATTTTTAAAAAGAGTATCTCAAGACAGATTAGAAGCTGTAGTAGAAAACACTGATTTTTTAAGAGAATATGATAGACTTGCAAAAGAATTTGATGATTATGTAACAAGCAAAAACACATGGTTTTCAAACAAATACCCAGAAAACAAAAAAGACCTAATTGCATATTTTTCTGCAGAATACGGATTAGACCAAACAATACCAATATACTCAGGAGGACTTGGAATATTGTCAGGAGACCATTTAAAATCTGCAAGTGACTTAGGCATTCCATTAGTAGCAGTAGGATTATTATATAAAAATGGATATTTCCATCAAAAAATAAATGGAAATGGAGAACAAGAAACAGAATATAATAATATTGAATTAAGTAATTTACCAATAAATCCTGTAAAAGATGAAAATGGTGAAGAACTAAAAATATATGTAAAATTTGAAAAAAGAAAAGTATATTTAAAAGTATGGCAAATAAATGTTGGAAGAATAAAACTATATTTATTGGATTCTGATATTGACGAAAATACACCTGAAGATAGAGAAGTTACATTACGTTTATATGGTGGAGATCAAGAAATGAGAATTAAACAAGAAATAATTCTTGGAATGGGTGGAACAAATTTATTAACAAGAGCTTTAGGCTTGAATCCAACTGTATATCATATGAATGAAGGACATTCTGCTTTCTTAATATTAGAATTAATAAAAAATATAATAAAAGAGAAAAAAGTATCATTTGAAGTTGCAAAAGATATTGCAAGTTCAAAAACTGTATTTACAACCCATACACCTGTACCTGCAGGAAATGACATATTCCCAATAGGATTAGTTGAAAAATATTTTAAAGAATTTTGGCCAAGATTAGGATTAGACAGAGAAGAATTCTTGAAATTAGGAATGAAACCATGTACAGAGTTAGAACCAGGATTTAACATGGGAATATTTGCTTTAAAAGTTGCAGGAAAGAAAAATGGTGTAAGTAAATTGCATGGAGCAGTTTCAAGAGAATTATTTGGAGATGTTTGGCCTGAAATTGCAGCAAATGAATCACCAATAACATATGTAACAAATGGTATTCATACATGCTCATGGTTGGCACCATCATTAAAAGAATTATATAACAAATACTTGATTCCATATTGGCAAGATAATATCTACAAAGATGAAGTATGGGAAAACATTAACAATATACCAAACCAAGAATTATGGGGTATACATCAAAAAAGAAAACAAAAATTATTTGATATAGTAAAAGAAAATACAACTAATAGATTAAGAAAATCAGGATATAGTTATGAAGAAATAAATGAAATTACATCAAAACTAAATCCAAATGCATTAACAATAGGATTTGCAAGAAGATTTGCTACATATAAAAGGGCAACTTTGATATTCAAAGATTTAGAAAGAATAACACAAATTTTAAATAATGCAGATAGACCTGTTCAATTAATATTTGCTGGAAAAGCACATCCTGCAGATAAAGAAGGGCAAGATTTGATAAAAAGAATACATGAAATATCAATGATGCCACAATTTAAAGGAAAAATATTCTTACTTGAAAACTACAATATTGCAATGTCAAGATATTTAGTAAGTGGCGTTGATGTATGGCTAAATAATCCAAGAAGACCAATGGAAGCATCTGGAACAAGTGGACAAAAAGCATCTGTAAATGGTGTAATAAACTTTAGTGTTTTAGATGGTTGGTGGGCAGAAGGATACAACCAGGAAAATGGATGGACAATTGGAACAAATGCAGAATTTACATCATATGAAGAACAAGATATTGCTGATAGCCAAAGTATGTATCGTACATTGGAAGAAAAAATAATACCAACATATTACGAAAAAGATGAAAATGGAATTTCAGAAAAATGGATGAAAATTATGAAAAATTCAATAACATCAACAGGCGGAAAATACAGTACTTCAAGAATGCTTGTGGATTATACAAATAAATTATATATTCCATTATGTAATTTAACCAAAAAATACTATGAAAATATTGATAATGTTGCGGAATTCAATTTGTGGAAAAAGAATTTATATACAAATTGGAAAGATATAAAAATTACACAAAAAAATAATTTAAATAATATTACAATGGATGCAGGAAATAATATTGATGTTAAATGTGAAGTTCAACTTCCAAACGTTGATGTAAGTAATGTTATGGCACAATGTTATTATGGTAAGATTTTGGATAATGGAATTGTTGAAAATGTAAGTATTATTCCAATGAAATTATCATCAAAAAATGAAGAGAATAAAACATATGAATATACTGCAAAAATAGAACTAAAAACAGGTGGAAATTATGGCTATACATTTAGAGTTATGCCAAAACATGAAATGTTGCTAGATTCAGAAAATTTAAATTTAGTAAAATGGATTACAGATTAAAATAGAGAAAAGCAGATATTTATATTATAGGAGGTTCGGAGAACTTTCTTGTAATATTAAAAAGTGAACATTATAATTGATGTTCACTTTTTATCCTTTTATTATTCCATTTTTAAAATCCAAATTAGCAAATGAGTTATTTTTAAATCCTAAAGAATATACATTAGTTGCAAAAATATCTTTGTTAAGCATAGTTTGCAGGCTAGTATTAGAATTATTATCAACAAACTTTTTAACAGAAGTAATTAATGGTTGATTTGGATTTTTATCCATAATTTTTGATATTAATTTTTTTCCATTATCATTAAAACCAAGAACTCTGATATATGGAGAATAAACCTCTTTAGAAAGTTTCATATCTTTTTTTGAAATGTCAAGAAGTGCATATAATAGAATTCTTTGAAGTCTAGTAATTGTATATCTTTTAGATTTTATTGTATTCAAAAGTTCAGTAAGAGTATTGCAAGAATTTACTGCTTTTTTTATTAAAAATTCTAATCCTTCAGATACATCTGGAAGATTTGATATTTCTTTAATTGACATTTTTCTTAATACATAAATTATTTCTTTTTCAAAACAATTTAAATCAGGAATTATACAACCGGAATTTATGCAATCTGCTAAAATTGAATAAGATTTTTCAGGTATAACGGTTTTGATAGTATTGAAATTTTTATTTTTAATAAGTTCTCTAATTGCAGTTGCACTTGCAATTGAAGTATTAATTGAAATATCAGAACTATTGTAATCTGCTACAGACCTTTTAATACAAATAGGTTTTATGGAACTTTTATATTTTTTTAAAGCCTTTAGATATTCAATTCCTAAAATATTATTTGGTGAAGATAGAATGTTTTTGTAATTATCAAAATTTGTATTAACATCTTCAAAATTTTTTATATATTCAAGCAGTGCATTTTCACGGGCCTTAGGAAAAGATAAACCAGTATCTAAGTAATTAGATAATATTTTTTTATACTCTTTTGGCTCATCATATAGAATATTAGCAAAATTATTTAAAATTTTGATATCTGATGTTTCAGAGCCAAAAGATAGAAAATCTATAATTCCTAAAGAATTCAATATTTTAATAGAGCCCTCTGCAAAGTTTTCACTACTTGAAATTGAATATAAAACAGGAAGTTCTATAATTAAATCAACACCATTTTGTAATGCCATTTCAGTTTTTTTCCATTTATCTATAATTGAAGTTGAGCCACGTTGTGTAAAATTACCACTTATTATTGCAACAGTATATTCTGCACCAGTTGCTTTCTTGGACTCTTTTAAGTGATATAAATGACCATTATGAAATGGATTGTATTCTGCAATTATTCCTAAAACTGTGCTCAAATTAACACCTTCTTTCAAAAAATATTAAAATACTTGTTATTTTTAAACTATATTGATATAATAACATAAAATAAAAGAAAATACAAGGAAGGTAAGCATATGGAAAAAGTAATTATATATACAGATGGTGCCTGTTCAGGCAATCCGGGCCCTGGAGGATGGGGTGCAGTTTTAATGTACAAAGGTACAAAAAAGGAAATATCAGGAGCAAAGAATAATACAACAAATAATGTCATGGAACTTACTGCGGCATTAGAAGGACTAAAAATGTTGAAATTTCCGTGTGAGGTTGAATTATACAGTGATAGTGCATATTTGGTAAATGGATTTTCACAGGGGTGGATTTATAATTGGCAAAAGAATAATTGGCAAACGTCAAATAAGGAACCAGTAAAGAATAAAGAGATTTGGCAGGAAATATATAAAATGACTCAAACACATAAAGTAAAATTCATTAAAGTAAAAGGACATGCGGATAATGAATTTAATAATAGATGTGACGAACTTGCAAGAAATGCAATAAAGACACTATAATTTTACAAATATTACAATTATATTACATTTGGAAATAATATTGCAAAATTAAATACTTTACATTATAATAAAAGTAATTATGAAATATGTAGGGGGATAAAGATGGAAACATTTGCGGATTACCTTTTAGGCGAACAAGATTTAATAAATAAAATGGACATTCTAAACAAGTTACAAAGAATGCTAAGAGAAAAAAGAGGAATATCAATATTTTTTAACAATACAGTTATATTTAAAGCAGAAATAGCAAGAATGTTTTTAAAATATACAGATGTCGGAAAAGAAGTAGATTCTAATCTAGTATTAACAGCATGCCTTTTATGTAACTGCAAAAAAATAGATGGACCACAAAGTTTGGAAAGTTTACATAGTTATGCAAAAAAAGGAGCAGAATTTTTATCAACATTAGGGTTTGATAACAGATTTTGTAAAATATGTGAAGAAGTAAATAGATATAGTGGAAGTGAACCAAGAGAACCAGAAAGTGATATTTTAGAATTAGTTGATAATTTTGGAGGTATGTTACTAGATAGACCAGAAAGGGCAGGGTTTACACCAGAAAAAGCAATTATGCAATTAGAATTAGAAACTTTTAAAGTACATAAAAATAGATATTTTGAACAATTTAAAGAATTTGTAAAAATGATGCAGGAGGTAGAAGTGTAATGGATTTTAGTGGAAAAATTGGTGCAGTTAAGATGCCATTATTTGAAGCATTAAAAAAAATGATAGATAATTTTATGCAAAATGCACTTGTAGGTGGTGGAAAACTAAAGATATATGAAACAGTATCAGATCAAGCGGAAGAGGAATATATAGAACAGAAAAAGTTGATAGAAAATGTTTCAGACAACAAAGCAATGTTTGCTAAAGATGTACTAGAAGATGTATTAGGATATGATACAAAACAACAAAATCAAAAGATTAATGTGGGTACACAAAATATCGAAAATGTTAAAGATAAAAATGAAACATATATTATAGAGGAAGAAGAGGAAATATTAAGATAATTCTAATTTGTCAGACGGCTTTAAAAGTCGTCTAAATTTTTAGAGATATTAGTAGAAGTAACATTGAAACGTTAATTTTTAAATGCAAAATATAATAAACAAAGGAAAGAGGAACAAAAAATGTATGAAGTATTTGCAGATTTACATGTACACATAGGAAGATCAGAAAATGGAAAACCAATAAAAATAACAGCAGCAAGAAGTCTTAATTTTGCAAACATAGCAAAAGAATGTGCAGAAAGAAAAGGAATAAACATAGTAGGAATAATAGACTGTGCATCACCATATGTAATAGAAGACATAGAAAACTTCTTAAAAACAGGAGACGCATATGAATTAAAAGATGGAGGAATTATTTACAAAGACAAAGTATGTATACTTTTAGGAAGTGAAGTAGAAACATCAGAAAAAGGCAGAAACGGAAAATGTGGAGCAGCCCATAATGTATGTTTCTTCCCACATTTAAAAGACATAAAAGGCTTTTCAAATGAGATGAGCCATCATATAAAAAACATAACATTAAGTACACAAAGGTCAAACGTATCAGGATATGAACTAATAGATATTGTTGAAAAATATAATGGAATATTAATACCTGCACACATATTTACACCATTCAAAAGTTATTATGGAAATTGTACAGACAGACTAGAAAATATATTTAAAGAAAAATATGATAAAATATTTGCAGTTGAATTGGGACTAAGTTCAGATACATTTTTGGCAGACGAGATATCAGAATTGGAAAATAAAACATTTGTAACAAATTCTGATGCACATTCATTACCAAAAATTGCCAGAGAATACAACAAAATGCAAGTAGAAGATATATCATTTAAAGAAGTTGTAAAAGCACTAAAAAATGAGGATGGAAGAAAAATAATTGCAAATTATGGATTAGACCCTAAACTTGGAAAATACCATAGAACATATTGTGATAACTGTAATCAAACAATAGAAACAAAAGAACCTGTAGAAGTTTGTCCATATTGTGGAAGCAACAAAGTAACTTTTGGTGTTTTTGATAGAATAGAATTAATCAAAGACAAAAAAGAAACTAAGAGCCCAGAAAATAGACCACCATATATTTATCAAGTTCCACTAGGATTTATACCAGGTGTTGGTGGAAAAACAATAGAAAAATTATTAGACAATTTTGAAACTGAGATGAATATATTACATAAATTATCAAAAGATGATATAGAAGCAGTTGTAGGTGAAAAAGTTGCAAACTCAATAGAAAAAGCAAGAACAGGAAATGCAAAAGTTCAATCTGGTGGTGGAGGAAACTACGGAAAAATTTTATAAAAAATCTAAGTTTCTAATAGTAAGAATTCACTATATAATAGTTCTAAAAATCTCTTTATCGAATACACATTATGTATAAATGTGAAAAAGATAAGGAGATTTTTTATGAAAAGAAACAAACGATTAAAAATTTGGGATACAATAGTAAACCATGTAATAAATAACAAAAAAGAATATATATTAGTAACATTATTATTTTTAGTAGGAATATTTTTGGGAGTAATGTTCATTAACAATAGTAAAGAAACACAATTAACAGAAATAACAAACTATATGCAACAATTTATAGAAAAATTAAAAAACACTCAAAATTTAGAAACATCAACATTGTTAAAAACAACAATAATGCAGAATATAGTACTTGCAATAACATTATGGTTTTTTGGAACAACAGTTATAGGAATACCGATAGTATTTGGAATAATAATGTATAAAGGATTTTGCTTAGGGTATACAATAGCAACAGTAATTGCAACATTAGGAACTGGAAAAGGAATAATATTTATATTGATAGCACTAATATTGCAAAATATAATACTGATTCCAGCAATATTAGCAATAGGAGTAAGTGGATTTAAATTATATAAATCAATAGTAAAAGATAGGAATAAAGAAAATATAAAAGTGGAAGTACTTAGACACACAATATTTTCAGTGATTATGTTATGCTTTTTATGTATCTCTGCAATGGTAGAGATATTAATATCAACAAATATTTTGAAAAATTTTATTAAATATTTTTAAAAATCTATTTACTTTTTTGCAATTGTTTGATATAACATATAAAGAATTTATGTAAATAAAATATTTTGAATATAGGGGTAGGGAAAAATGGAAAAACAATTAAAACTTTTTTTTGAATTTTTAGAAAATGACAAAAAATTATCAAACAACACATTACAATCATACAAAAGAGACTTAAAACAATTCAGAAGATATATAGAAGGATGCGAAGTAGCATATAATAAAGTTGATGAAGAAGTCATGCACAACTATATTGAATATTTAGAGGAATTAGGCAAAAAACCTTCAACTATTTCAAGATGTATCGCTTCAATAAGATCTTTTTATCAATATGTATTAAAAAAAGGAAAAGTAAAAAAAGATCCAACAAAAAATATACAATCACCAAAAGTAGAGAAAAAAGCACCATGTGTGTTAACATCTAAAGAAGTAGAATTATTACTAGAACAACCAAAAGACATAGACTTAAAAGGAATAAGAGATAAGGCAATGCTAGAATTTGCATATGCAACAGGAATGAGAGTTACAGAAATTATATCATTAGATATAGATGACATCGATTTTAAAGAAGGTTTTGTAAACTGCAGAAAAGCAAATAAACAAAGAATAATACCATTAGGAAAAATGTCATTAAAAGCATTAAAAGAATATACAGACCATGCAAGAGAAATACTATTAAAAGATGATAACGAAAAAGCATTATTCGTAAATGTTAATGGACAAAGATTAACAAGACAAGGTTTTTGGAAAATTATAAAATATTATAAAGAACAAGCACATATAGCAAAAGACATAACACCACATGTTTTAAGACATTCATTTGCAACACATTTATTACAAAATGGTGCAGACTTAAAATCAATCCAAACAATGCTTGGACATTCAGATATATCATCAACACAAGTATATATGCAATTTCAAGATGATGGAATAAAAGATATTTATAAAAAAGCTCATCCAAGAGCGTAAAAATGTAATAGGTTGAAGAGTAGTCAATAAAAATTTTGGCTACTTTCCAACCAAATTTGTGCATTAGGAGGGAAAAACAATGATTAAATTAACATTAAAAGATGGTTCAATAAAAGAAGTTGAACAAGGAAGCACAATATATGAAGTAGCAAAACAAATAAGTGAAGGACTAGCAAGAGTAGCAACTTGCGGAATAGTAAACGGAGAAGTAAAAGACCTAAGATATGAATTACAAGAAGACTGTAACTTAAGCATAGAAACATTTGATAGCAGTCTAGACGGAAAAAAAGTATATTGGCATACAACATCACACATAATGGCACAAGCAGTACAAAGACTATTTCCAAATGTAAAATTTGCAATTGGACCAAGTATTGAAAATGGATTCTACTATGATTTTGATGTAGAAAAACCATTTACAGACGAAGACAAAGCAAAAATAGAAGCAGAAATGAAAAAAATCATTAAAGAAGATATAGAAATAGAAAGATTTTCTTTACCAAAACAAGATGCATTAAAATTAATGGACGGACAACCTTATAAACAAGAGTTAATAAATGATTTAGCAGATGGAGAGGAAATTAGTTTCTATAAACAAGGTGATTATACAGACTTATGTGCAGGACCACATTTGATGAAAACAGGAAAAGTAAAAGCAGTTAAAATATTATCATCATCAGGTGCATACTGGAGGGGTGATGAGCATAATAAAATGTTACAAAGAATTTATGCAATATCATTCCCAAAAGCAAGCCAAGTTGACGAATACATGCAAAAACTGGAAGAAGCAAGACAACGTGACCACAGAAAAATAGGAAAAGACCTAGAATTATTTATGACAAGCCCATTAGTTGGTTCAGGACTTCCTATGTATTTACCAAATGGTGCAACAGTAAGAAGATTATTAGAAAGATATATTCAAGATAAAGAAGTAGAAATGGGATATCAACATGTATATACACCATCACTTGCAAATACAGAATTATACAAGGTTTCAGGACACTGGGACCACTACAAAGAAGATATGTTTCCTGTTATGAAAATGGATAATGAAGAAATGGTATTAAGACCAATGAACTGCCCACATCACATGTTAATATACAAAAATAAAATGCATTCATATAGAGATTTACCAATAAGAATTGGAGAATTAGCACATGACTTTAGATATGAAGATAGTGGAAGTGTTTGCGGTTTAGAGAGAGTTCGTGAAATGTGTCAAAATGATGCGCATTTATTTGTAAGACCAGACCAAATTAAAGATGAAGTTGGAAAAGTTGTACAATTAATCTTAGCAGTTTACAAAGATTTTGGATTTAAAGATTATGAATTTAGATTATCATTAAGAGATAAAAAAGATACACATAAATATTTTGATGATGATGAAATGTGGGAAAAAGCAGAAGGACAATTAAGAGAAATCTTGACTGAATTAGGAATAAACTTCTACGAAGCAGAAGGAGAAGCAGCATTCTATGGACCAAAACTAGATGTTCAATTAAAATCAGCAGTTGGACATGATGTTACAGTATCAACTTGCCAATTAGATTTCTTATTACCAGAAAGATTTAAACTAGAATATATTGGGGAAGATGGAGAAAAACATAGACCAGTTGTTATCCACAGGGCAATTTTAGGTACATTTGACAGATTTATGTGCTTCTTAATTGAAGAAACAAAAGGTGCATTCCCATTATGGCTTTCACCAACACAAGTAAAAATATTACCAATTACAGATGCACAACATGATTACGCTAAATCAATTGAAGAAAAATTACACAAAGCCGGAATTCGTGTTGTTTTAGATGACAGAAATGAAAAAGTTGGATATAAAATACGTGAAGCCCAACTTGAAAAAGTTCCATATATGTTAGTTGTTGGGGCAAAAGAAGTTGAAGAAAATACAGTTTCTGTTCGTTCAAGAGAAAGTGCAGAAAATGAAACTATTGATACTGATACATTTGTAGCAAGAATAAAGGAAGAAGTTGAAAATAAAACAAAATAATTTTTAAAGAATAGTGAAGATTTATATTTTTGCTATTCTTTTAACATTTTAACAAACACTTGACAAAAAATAAAAAATACATAATAATATACAATATAAGAAAAAACGGATGGTAAAAAAATGAAAAAGAAAAGCAAAATAATCAAAAATGCAATAATATTTATATTGCTAATAATATTAACATTTTATATAATACTAAAAGATCAAAACATAGGAGAAATGTTCCAAATATTAGGAACAGTAAAATTGCAATACATATTAATAGCAGTATTATGTATGTGTATATATGTATTAGGAGAATCAATAAATATAGGAAGGACACTAAAAGCACTAAACGAAAAAACAACATTTTTTCAAAACATAAAATATGCATTAATCGGATTTTTCTTCAGTGGAATAACACCTGCAGCAAGTGGCGGGCAACCAATGCAAATATATTATATGTATAAAGACAAAATATCAGTAGCAAATTCAACACTTTCTTTATTAATAAACTTAAGCAGTATGCAAGTAGTAACGATATCTTTAGCACTAATAAGTGTAGTAGTAAACCATAGCATTATGAATACTGCACTAATATGTTTTTTTGTAATTGGAATATTATTAAATGCAAGTGCACTAACTTTATTAATAATAGCAATATTTCATAAAAAATTATTACAGAAATTAATCAATTTTGTTGTAAAAATAATGAAAAAAATAAAGATAAAAAATGTAGATAAAAAACAAGAAAAAATAGAGAATGAATTAAACAAATATCAAGCAAGCAGTGATTATATAAAAGAACACAAGTTGGTAATGTTAAAAACAATATTTACAACATATATTCAATTTTTGGCATATTATAGTGTGTCATATTGGGTTTATCGTTCATTTGGTCTAAATGAGTATAATATATTAAAAATAATAAGCATACAATCAGTACTATATGGAACAGTTTCTGGAATACCATCACCAGGAGCAGTTGGAGTAACTGAAGGTGGATTTATTGAAATATTTAAAACAGTATTTCCCAAAAACAGCATAAATGGAGCGATGATATTAAACAGGGGAATCAATTTTTATTTACTAATAGTTATAAGTGCAGTAATTACAATGACTAATGCAATTAAATTCCAAAAAATGGAAGAAAAAAATACTGAAAATAACGAAGAAATAAGTTGAAAAAAACAAAAAAATAATATATAATGTTGAAGATTTTAAAATATAGGGGAAAAATTATGAATATACTTTTATGTGGAAATGGAAAAGTTTTTGATGGAGCACTAACAGAGCTAATATCAATTACAAATAAAACAAAAGAAGCTATAACGGCATATATATTCACAATGGATTTATCAAGAATAAAACCAGAATATACATCAATAAAAGATGAACAAGTGGAATATCTTGATAAAGTTGTAAAAACAAAAAATTCTGAAAATAAAGTATTAAAAGTTGATGTAACAGATATTTACGAAAAAGAATTTGGACATTGCAAAAACGAAGATGCATATTGCACACCATATACTTTATTAAGATTATTAGCAGATTTGGTTCCAGATATGCCGGAAAAATTACTATATCTTGACATAGATATGATGGCAAATGGAGATATATCAAAATTATATAATACTGATATCACAGAATATGAATATGCGGCCGTAAAAGAAAAATATGGTTCAAAAATCTTGTATACAGATTATATAAATGCAGGAATGCTTTTATTTAATATGAAAAAAATAAAAGAAACAGGATTGTTGGAAAAATCAAGAGAATTAATAAAAAATAGAAAATTATTATTTGCAGACCAAAGCGCAATATATTACTCAACAACAAAAAAATTATTATTACCACGTATATATAATGAACAATCAAAATTTAATAAAGAAGACACTGTAATATGTCATTTTTGTAAAAGATTATTATGGAAGCCATATCCACATACAGAAAACTTTAAACAATGGCAAATAGAAGAAGTTCATAAGATTTTAAAATGTCATGCATTTGATAAAGACCTAGAAGAATATGTAGAATTAAAAAAACAATATGAAAGTAGAAAAGGAGAAAAAATAAATGAATAAAGAAATACCAGTATTTTTTGCAGTAGATAATGGATATATACCATTCTTATCAGTTGCATTAAGATCATTAATAGACAATACATCAAAAGAAAATATATATGCAATAAAAATACTATATACAAATGTAACAGAAGAAAATAAAATAAAAATAAAAAAATATGAAACAGAAAATATAAGCATTGAATTTGTTGATTTAAATAAACAATTAGAAGAAATAAAAGAAAAATTATATACTCGCAATTATTTTTCAAATACAACATATTACAGATTATTTATACCAGAACTATACCCAGAATATGACAAAGCTGTATATATAGACAGTGACACAGTATGCTTATCAGATATAGCAGAATTATATAATACTGATATGGGAGACAACTTAATAGCAGGAATACCAGATGGCGTAATTCAAGCAATTGATATATTTAAAGATTATGTTGAAAGAGTGGTAGGGGTTGCAGATTACAACAATTATTTTAATGCTGGTGTAATAGTAATGAATTTAAAAGAATTAAGAGACTACAAATTCGAAGAAAAATTTATATATATGTTAGAAAAAATAAAATTTGAAGTTGCTCAAGATCAAGACTATTTAAATAGATTGTGTAAAGGAAGAGTTAAGATATTAGACTATTCTTGGAATAGAATGCCAGTAATGGGAAAAACAGAAGGAAAAATAAATTTAATACATTATAACTTAGGTGCAAAACCATGGTATTTTGACAATGTAGTATATCAAGAATATTTTTGGGAATATGCAAAAAAGACAGAATTTTATAATGAAATAAAAGAACTAGGAACTAAATATACAGATGAAGATAAAGAAAAAGATGACTCTAACAGTTTAAAACTTATGGAATTAGCAAAAAAAGAAACAGAATGCGTTGGAGATGATAGAATAAATAGGAGATAGTTTAATGAAAACAAGAGGAAAAATATTAGTCAAAATAAGAAGAAATAAACAAGAAGATGTTCAAGAACCAATAGAAAAATCTCAATATAGACAAGAAGTTTTAAAGAAAATTGAACAACTTGAAAAAGAAGGAAAGTTTGATATTGATGTAGAAGACGATCCACCAACAATTGTTTTAACACCAGAAAATGTTGATTATCTTAGAAAAAAAATGACTAGTAAATTAAAAAGAATATTTGCAAATGAAGTTGGAGAAAGGTTTTTAGATAATCTTTTAAAAAACAATAAATTAATAATAAAAGAAGTAAAAGGTATAGAAAATCTAAATAAAATTTCAACAGGTGCAATGGTTACATGTAATCACTTTAATCCTTTTGACTGTTTTACTGTAGAAAAAGTATTCAGAATGTCAGGAAAGATTGAAGAAAAAAGATTGTATAAAGTAATAAGAGAGGGAAATTACACAAATTTCCCTGGATTATACGGCTTCTTTTTTAGAAACTGTGATACATTACCATTAAGTTCAAACAAAAGAACAATGGTACAATTTATGAAAGCAGTAGATACTTTGTTACAAAAAGGAGATTTTATATTAATTTATCCTGAACAAAGTATGTGGTGGAATTATAAAAAACCAAAGCCATTGAAACATGGAGCATTTAAAATGGCTGCAAGAAATAATGTGCCAGTTATACCAATATTTATAACAATGGAAGATAGTGATAAAATTGATGGAGAGGGATTCCCAATCCAAGAATATACTGTAAATATTGCGGAACCTATTTTTCCAGATGCAAATTTATCACAAAGAGAAAATACGGAAATGATGCTTAATAAAAATTTTGAGGCTTGGAAAGAAATATATGAAGATTTTTACGGAATTCCACTAGAATATACAACTGAATGTGATAAAGAAAATGTAAATGTTTAAAAATAAAAAAATTGAAAAATACTAATTACAAAAGGGTGTGGTTTTTATTATATCATGCCCTTATTAGATTATAAAAATGTTTATATAAATTTACGTTAGAATATTATGATAGATAGTTGTGAAAGGAAACAAAATGAAAGAACAAAAAATAATATATTATAAAGATGAACTAAATGACGAATTTTCAGGAGCAGAAATAACACCTAGAAAAATAGATGAAAATTATAAATATATTCATAAAAATGTAATATGGAATGTAACATCATTTATATTACAGAATATATTAAGTCTGCCAATAAAATACTTATATTCACATTTAAAATTAAAAATCAAATATGTTGGTAAAGAAAAATATAAACCATATAAAAAACAAGGATATTTTATATATGGAAATCATACACAAGTATTTGCAGATACCTTTATAACAAGTAATGGAAACTATCCAAAAAGAAATTATTTTATAGTAAATCCAGAAAATGTATCTATGAAATTCTTAGGAAATGTTGTAGAAATGCTAGGAGCAATTCCAATACCAGATAATAAAGAAGCAATGAAAAATTTTTTGGATACAATAAAATTAAGAATAAAAAAGGAAAATAGCATAACAATATTTCCAGAAGCACACATTTGGCCATATTATACAAAAATAAGACCATTTAAAAATGTATCATTTAAATATCCTGTCCAATTAGATGTACCTGCATTTTGCGTAACAAATACTTATCAAAGTTGCGGGAAAAATAATGATAAAGTTCGTTTGGTTTCTTATATAGATGGTCCATTTTTTCCAGATGAATGCTGTAATAACATGAAAGAAAAACAACAAAATTTGAGAGATAAAATTTATAATCAAATGGTGGAAAGAAGCAAAATGAGCAATGTGGAAGTTATTAAGTATGTAAAAAATAGTTCTTTAAAATCATAAAAAATAGTAATGGTATAAAAAATTCAAACCTCTCCCATCTAAAAAGAGTAACGAAAAATAAATTTTTCGACTCTTTTTGACGGTCCCCACGACGGTTTGTTTTTTTATATTTTTATACCATTACTCTTTTTATAGTATTTACAAAAATTTTTGACACTACAAGAATCACATTTTGGTTTTCTAGCAACACATGTATTTCTACCATGCCAAACAAATAAATGATTAATATCCTTCAAATATTCTTTTGGAAAAATTTTAAGTAAATCTAGTTCAATTTTAACAGGGTCAGACTCATTAGAAAGACCAATTAAATTAGAAACTCTTTTAGCATGAGTATCAACTGCAATGCCTTGAGGTTTATTAAAGGCTTCAAGCATAACAACATTTGCAGACTTTCTACCAACACCTGCTAAAGATTGTAAATCTTCCATATTATCTGGAACTTTACCTTCAAAATTTTCAAGAATTTGTTTTGCACAAAGTTTTATATTTTTTGCTTTATTTTTGTAAAAACCACAAGGGTGTATAATTTTTTCTAATTCATTAATATCTATATTGGCAAAATCCTGAATTGTTTTGCATCTCTTAAAAAGAGTAGGTGTGGTTTTATTTACTCTTTCGTCTGTGCATTGTGCGGAAAGCATTACTGCAATGACCATTTGAAATGGTGTTTCAAAATCTAAACTACAAGTGGCATCAGGATATGTTTTTTTTAGTATTTCTACAAATTTTATGGCGTCTGTTTTTTTCATAAATTTGGTTTCCTCCTATTAATACATTTAAATTTGAATAATAATTCATAAATTATGAATTATTAATATGAAATTAATGATTTATTTATTTTTTGTTGCCCCATTCTAAAAATTCTAACAAAAGTTTAACAACTTTTGAGAATTTTTGAATTATCAAAGTACAAATATATTATAATGGGAAAATTAAAAAAATTCAATACATAAAATTTAGAAATAAACATAATAAGGAACAATAAAACTCAAAAATTAATATAATATATAAAAACTAGGAGGTAATAATATGTTTTGTGCATTAAAGAAAACTATAGGTGTTGTACTAATTGGAATTGGACTTGGCATTTTACTTGTATTGTTGCTTCCACTTACAGGTTGGCTATTTATAATAGGAGTTGCACTTGCTTGTGTTGGCTTGATGTGGCTTGCTTGTTAAATAAAGGAGGGAGTTACATATGACTATAGTTGTAAAAAAAGTTCCAAAGTGTTTACGTGGATTTGTAAAATTCATTTTTGGAATTAAAGATTAAAAACAAAAAGGACAGTGAAAGGAAGTCTTATGTGTTTATTAAATTTTTTTGAAAGAATTATCACTAATATGAAAAAAAAAAGAGCGTTTTGTTATGCTCTTTTAATTTTTCCATCTTTTAAACATTTTGCGCAAACGTGAACTCTTTTTGTTTCACCGTTTTCCATTATAGCTTTAACACTTCTTAAATTTGGTTTCCAAGTTCTTGGACTTCTTTTACTTATATGTGAACGAGTTATGCTAAGCTTATTTCCATTACTTTGTGATTTACCACAAACTGCACATTTAGCCATTATCTTTGCACCTCCTAATTTTTAATTAACTGACTGACAATAAGTTTATCATAAAAAAATAAAAAAAACAAGTATTTTTTGAAAAAAACCTTGCAAATTAGGAAAAATATGATATAATAAGAAAGCGATTGATTGTACAAAGGTTGCAATTAAAGCGTTACAACAAAATATGAAAATTATAAATTTTTTATAAAATTTATAAAACAAAAAAGAAAGGATTGAAAAAAACAATGAAATGTAAAGTTGAAAAAACAGAAAACGCAAATGAAGTAAAATTAGAATTAACAATAGAAGCACAAAAATTTGAAGAAGCAATAAAAAAAGTATACTTCCAAAGTGCTAAATACTTCAATATTCCTGGATTCAGAAAAGGTAAGGCTCCAATGAATATTGTAGAAAAATATTATGGAAAAGAAATCTTCTACGAAGATGCATTCAACCAAGTAGTACCAGCAGAATTAGAAGAAGCATTAAAGGAAAACAATATCGAAGCAGTTAGCAGACCTGAAATTGATGTTACACAAATTGAAAAAGGAAAAGATTTAATATTTACTGCAGTTTTCCAAACAAAACCAGAAGCTGAACTTGGAAAATATAAAGGTATAGAAATACCAAAAATAGAGTATACTGTATCAGACGAGGATATCAACCATGAATTAGGACATATGCAAGAACACAATTCAAGATTAATATCAATAGAAGATAGACCAGTAGAAAAAGGTGATATAGCAGTAATTGATTTTGAAGGATTTGTAGATGGAGTAGCATTTGAAGGTGGAAAAGCTGAAGGTCACGAATTAGAAATAGGAAGCAACACATTTATCCCAGGATTTGAAGACCAAATAATTGGAATGAAAATCGATGAGGAAAGAGATATAAAAGTTAAATTCCCAGAAGAATACTTCTCAAAAGACTTAGCTGGAAAAGATGCAACATTTAAAGTAAAAGTTCATGAAATCAAAAAGAAAGAATTACCAGAATTAGATGACGAATTCGCAAAAGATGTTAGTGAATTTGATACATTAGAAGAATTAAAGAAAAGCATCAAAGACAGATTAGAAAAAGATAATGAACAAAAACAAAAATATGAAACAGAAGATGCTGTTATAAAAGCAGTATGCGAAAATGTAAAAGTTGATATTCCATCTGGAATGATAGAAACAGAAACAGAAGATATGTTAAGAAATATTGAAACAAAACTTTCTTACCAAGGATTAAAACTTGAACAATATCTTCAAATGATGGGTAAAACAGCTGAAGAAGTTAAAAAAGAATATGAACCTCAAGCAATAGAAGCTATAAAATCAAGATTAATGTTAGAAGCAGTTATAAAAGCAGAAAAAATTGAAGCAACAGAAGACGAGATAGTTGAAAAAATGAAAGAAATGGCTAAAAACTATGGAAAATCAGATGATAAAGAATTTATGGAAAATGAAAATGTTAGAAAATACATAAAAAGTGGATTAGAATCTGAAAAGGCTTTAGAATTTTTAGTTAAAAATGCAAAAATGAAAAAATAAATAATGAAAGGTTGGGGTGAAAAAAACAAATATTTTCATGCCAACTTTTTGTGTTTTAAAGGAGGAAAAGTTATGTTTGAAAAAGATAGTTTAGTACCTTATGTAGTTGAACAAACAAGTAAAGGAGAAAGATCATACGATATATTCTCAAGATTATTAAAAGACAGAATTATATTTTTAGGAGAAGATGTAAATCCTACATCAGCAAGTCTAGTAATAGCACAATTGTTATTTCTAGAATCTGAAGATCCAGATAAAGAAATTTTTCTTTATATAAACTCACCAGGAGGATCAATAACAGATGGTATGGGAATTGTAGACACAATGAATTACATCAAATGCCCAGTAACAACAATATGTGTAGGTTTAGCAGCAAGTTTTGGAGCAGTTCTTTTAGCAAATGGAGAAAAAGGAAAAAGATTTGCAACACCAAACTCTGAAATATTAATACATCAACCATTAATAGGTGGTCAAGGTGGAGGAATTTCAGGTCAAGCAACTGAAATCAAAATTCACGCAGATCACATGATAAGAACAAGAGAAAAATTAAATAAATTATTAAGTGAAAAAACAGGGCAACCAATTGAGCAAATTGAAAAGGATACTGAAAGAGACCACTACATGTCAGCACAAGAAGCTTTAGAATATGGTTTGATTGATGGTATTATGGATAAAAGAATTTAATAAAGGGTAAAGATGGAGGAAAATTATGGCTAGAAATGATGTACCAAAAAATGTAAGATGTTCATTTTGTGGCAAATCACAAGATAGTGTAAAAAAAATAGTTGCTGGACCAGGTGTGTATATTTGTGATGAATGTGTAGACTTATGCACAAGTATAATAGATGCAGAATGCTATGAAGATGAAGATGTAGGATACACATTAAATGAACTAGATAAAATACCTAGTCCAAAAGAAATAAAGAAAATTTTGGATGACTATGTAATTGGTCAAGAAGAAGCAAAGAAGACTTTATCAGTAGCAGTTTATAATCATTATAAAAGAATAGCTCACGAAGAAAGTGAGAAAAAAGATGATGTGGAAATACAAAAAAGTAACATTTTACTTTTAGGACCAACAGGATGTGGAAAAACATTACTTGCTAGAACACTTGCAAAAATATTAAATGTGCCATTTGCAATAGCTGATGCAACAACACTTACAGAAGCAGGATATGTTGGAGAAGACGTTGAAAATATCTTATTAAAACTTATTCAAGCAGCAGATGGAGATATCCAAAAAGCAGAAAAAGGTATAGTGTATATAGATGAAATTGATAAAATAACAAGAAAATCAGAAAATTTATCAATTACAAGAGATGTTAGTGGTGAGGGTGTACAACAAGCATTATTAAAAATTGTTGAAGGCACGATTGCATCAGTACCACCTCAAGGAGGAAGAAAACATCCAAATCAAGAAATGATACAAATAAATACAGAAAACATCTTATTTATTTGTGGGGGAGCTTTTGAAGGACTAGAAAATATTATAAAGGATAGAACTGGTAAAAAGAGTATAGGATTTGGAACAAAAATCGAAAGTGCAAAAGAAATCAATAAATATGAAGTGTTCCAAGAAATGTTACCAGAAGATTTATTAAAATATGGTTTGATTCCGGAATTTATAGGAAGATTACCAATTATTGCAACACTTAAAGACTTGGATAAAGATGCCTTAATAAAAATAGCAACAGAGCCAAAAAATGCATTGGTAAAACAATATCAAAAATTATTAGAAATGGATGATGTAGAACTAGAATTCAGAAAAGATGCATTAGAAGCAATTGTTGATAAGGCAATTGAAAGAAAAACAGGCGCTAGAGGTTTACGTTCAATTATTGAAGAAATAATGAGAGATATTATGTTTGATGTTCCATCAACACCAGACATTGCAAAATGTATAATAACTAAGGAAACAGTTTTAGATAAAAAGGCACCGGAACTTATTATAAGAGAAAAAACAGAGGAACAACAAAAAAATAAAAAAGATAGACATATTCCTCAAAATAGTAAGGAAACGGCATAATATATAGAAAAAAGGCAGATTTTAGTCATCTGCCTTTTTTAGGCGCTATATATAGTACCTGTTAGAGGAATTATTCATAAATCCGATTGCCAATTGCTCTTAGATTTTGATAGTTTGCTCTGCTATCTGTAGGTAAAGCATCAATATTTTCTAAAAAAACATTAAGTGCTATCATTGCATCATAAGCAGAATCAAATTCGGTACTTAAAAGAACATCTTTTGTCATAATGCATTCCTCCTTTCAAATGCGTATTTCATTTGGTTGTATAGAATATTTTAAAACTGTTTTAATAAAAAGTCTGTCGAAATGGCACCTAAAATTAAAATGCCTAAATTATTTTTGTATATTTCATCAAATTGGGTAATAGGTAAAGGATTTTCTCCTAAACCTGCCTCAATTGTATAACCAGGTCTATTATAATCTTGAATAAACCAATCTTTATAACCTGCAAAACTTGAATTATAAGGAACATCAGTTAGAATATATCCACTCGATTTGGCAAATTTGGTTCCAATCTCATATCCTAGTGGAGGATTGATATTTTGAAAATTCCAATATATTTCTTGACCTTGAGTGTGAAAGGAAATTGTTAATTCAAAATTATGAGCAAGAGTGAAATTATAAATTGCAATAGATTCTGGTTCTGTTAAAGGGCCGAAATCCAACAAAATCTCTAGGAGCAGGTTTATTAAATCCTTGAGAATATTTGATTTGTTTTGCACTTTCCCAACCCGCAGGAAACTGTAAATTTAAATCTGTACCGAAGAATATTTGCTTTCCATCCGATTTGGAAACGGAATATCAGGAAAATTCTTACTGATATTTTTAGTATAAATAAAAGAATTGGACGTTTTGGGTATATTACCAGTAACTAAATCAACACCATCAGGATTGACCATTGGCATAATATAAATGGTAACATTATTAAATAATTTTTGAACAGAATAGTTATAGAGGGTAGAGTTATTATTATATGATATGCAATAATCTTCAATAAATTTCATAAGTAAAGTGCTTGTTATCCATTCATTTGCGTGTATTGAACCTGAATAGAATACTTCTTTTGGGCCATTCCCGTAGTTTGATTACATAAATATTCTTTGAAAGAATACTTTTTCCGACTATTTGAATTGATAAAAAAGGATAAAAGCTTTTTAAAATTGATAAGTTTTGTTGCATTAATGAATAGTTATAATTAATTTTTGTTGGAACAATAGACATATTTATCACCTAAAATATAGTATGTTATAAATTTATAAAAGTTGTTAAAAATTGCAGTCCAAAAAAATTAAGGCTTGTGTATTGTAATAATTGTAACTATTTTTACTAAAAATAATACTAGGAAATATTGATAAATATAAATGTATATGGTATAATAAAAAGCACATGGGGACGTAAAGGTTTCGACATATTACTAGAAAAATAGATAGCAAGTAGTGGATTCTCGTTGGCCACTTAAAAAAACGGGAAACTAAAAATAAACGCTAAAAACGAAGAATTAGCATACGCTGCCTAATTGTGGCGTCATCCAAACTAAATAGCCTACTGATTTAGCAAGGGTGTTATAACTAAAGTAGGAAACAAATCTACTTTTGTTTTAGGAGTAGAGGGTAATTTTATAAAACTATATTATTAATTAGCGTGTTTATCCGCGAATTAATAATGAATAAAAAAGATAAAATAAACTTGTAGAGGTCTATTTGGAAGGTATTATGGACAGGGGTTCGACTCCCCTCGTCTCCACCAATGACATTTCTGTTCGAACTAATAGAACAGATAGATATGAAAATCAATCAGTAAAATGGTTGATTTTTTCTTTTGCAAAAAATCATCCTAAAATTACAATGAAAGGATGGTGCAAAAAATGAAGATAATTAAGCAAGACCTAGAATTTGAGGAATGTCTAAAACAAAGACTTGAATTTATATGTAAATTTTCTAAAGTCACTCCTACTTTTATCAATGGTAGCATTAGGAAATTAGAAAAAACTAATCTTACATATATTGAGCCACATAAAGTGATTATTAAAAGTATTACTTTTTTAGTTTTCAATTATTCAAATGATGTGTATATTTCAAACTTATCTAAAAAGATAAAATTATCAGAGTTAGAAGAATATTTGAAAAAAAATATAAATTTGTAAATATTTGACATTTCTTGAAATTGGGATATAATATAGCCAATTAATTGCATATAGCTGTTCGTCAAAAGCTATATGTTTATGAGCACTTTGAAAAATTTATATTATATTACAATTATATTGTATTTTGTTAAACGGATTTAAGAGATGTCAAAAGTACTCGTATTGTACTTTGATGTCTCTTTTTTGTTAGAGTGGAGGTTTGAAAATTGAAAGATGAAAAGAAAAAATGTGGCTTATATATGAGAGTATCAACAGAAGACCAAGCAAGAGAAGGCTTTAGTCTTCCAGAACAAAAAGAAAGATTAGAATCTTTTTGTAAATTTAAAGGTTATGAAATAATAGATTATTATCAAGATGCTGGAATTAGTGCTAAGACTGGTAATCATAGACCAGAGTTTGAGAGATTAAAAGATGATATAAAAGCTAAAAGAATAAATACTATTGTTGCTTTAAAGTTGGATAGAATAACAAGAAGTATTTATGATTGGGAAAATTTAATGACATTTCTAGATGAAAACGATGCTTATTTGGATTGTGTAAATGATGTAAAACAGGTATGTGATTCTCAAAATAATATAGCTTGTGAAATTATAATAGAACTTGGAGATATGGATTTTTGGAATGATAAAAATAATGAATATAGGCTAAAAATGATTGATGTATATAAGGAACAAGTAAAAGATTTAGTAAAAATTGTACCAACTTTTAAAGTAACAAATGCTACAATACATTTTGACGAGACCTCTCCTCATATGCACATTGTAGGGGTTCCAATAATAGAAAATTGTACTAGAGGAATGAAAAAGCAAGTTGGAAAAAGTAAATTATTTATAAAAACAACACTTACTGAAATACAAGATAAAATGAGAAGTGCTTGTATTAAGTCATATAACAAGTTTTATGAGGTTAATACTAGACTAAAAGAAAAGCAAAAAGGTAGAAATCAAGAAATCAATGTTAATGAAATGTGTAATTACAGAGAAATAAAGAAACAACTAAAACAGAAAGAACAAAAACTTGAAAAAGCAAATAATCAAACAAAAATACTTGATAATACCAATAAAGATATAGACAAAATTTTAGACAATTTAAAACCTACTAAGCTAAACAAGAATAATATGGTTATTTCAAACGAGGATGTCCAGAAATTAAAAAAATATACAGAAGATGTAAAAGATATTACCCAGACAGTAAGAAACGTAAATGACTTAAATATGACAATTAAAGATTTTGAGCATTCTGCTTTTGAAATAGAAAAGGAAAATTGTTCACTTAAATATGAAATTGAACTAAAAGATAATGAAATTAGCAGTTTAAAAAAGGAACTATCTACTAAAGAAAAGATTATAGGCAAGTTACAAACCGAAAAAGAAAAACTAAAACAAGAATTACAGAAACTCAAAGGCTTTTGGTATAGTATTATGAGCCATTTTCACAAAAGAATTTGCTATGATAAAGATAATAACTATAAAATTGTTAGTGATGACTTATATAAAAATGGTATATTTGATGATAATGATAATGAGATAGCAAATAACATTTATAGAAAAGTAACTATACCAAACGAAAACAAAAATAGAAAAAGAAATAATGATATAAGATTTTAATATGGAGGTAATTAGAATATGGAAAATAAAAAAGTACAATATTTAATCAATATAATAAATGATATGGATTTAAAAGATAAATTAAGGCTAGCGATATGTATGAGCCAAAGTAAATGATCAGGTCTTATATACAACACTAAAGAAAATTATGAAAAATTTGATAAAATTTTGAAAGAAGTTGATGAAGAATATAGAACTACACTTATAAATTTTTCAAAATATAAACTCGTAATGTTTGCAATGGCTAAAATTATGGAAATGACGAAGGAAGAACAAAATCAAGTCGCTTTATTTTTATTTAATGCAGTAATTTTAGAATTTAATATGAAAAAAACATTTTAGGATTATGAAAGCATTAAAAATTTTCTATAATTGTATTATAAATTTAGTAAAAAGAAGAAAAGGCTAACCACAGTTGTAGTTAAGCCTTTTTCACTTTTGGGATTAAATCCCCATCAGCATCATTGCGTGGATATACTCATGTTCCTCCGTTTTTGTCATGGAACCTTCATAGGAGCAACAGCCACCATGGAAACCTTTGTCGAACTTGAGTTCTTTGCCAGTACTCAAAGTTACTGTGCAGTGTCTCAAAATCCGAGCAAAAAGTCTTGCGATAGGGCTGGTGTAAAGAGCATACATGTTAATTGTCATAATAAAATCCTCCTTGTTTTACAAAACAGTTTTTATGTTCAAATGGTTAAAAATAACCTACTTAAATTATAACATAAATCAACATAAAATGCAAATTTCACGCTTTTAAAATTTTAAAAATGGTATTTGACAAAATAAAAAAAAGTCTGTATAATAAAGATAGAAAATGAGAGCCACAGAAATGTGTGCTACCATATAAATTACGATAAAACACCACATAGCTCGGCAAAGCATAATGTGGTGCTTTTATTATTTGCTCAAAATTACTACTATTGCAATAATCAAGGCAAATGCTATAATAGTCATTCCTACTAAACCGTAGAAAAGTAAGTATATTATCATTAACATAGCTTGTTCTACCATATAGCACCACCCCCATTCTCACAGTCAAAACTGTGTATGTAAAGTGGTAGCACCCACACTGCTTATTCTCATTTCCTATGAATACTAATATACAACAATATCTAATAAAATACAAGCGAACAAAACAAATTTTTGAAAATATTATTTTAAATTTAACTATTGCAATTTATTAAAATTATGATATACTTTAATAAATTGATTGATATTTGTATCGGTCGTTATGAGAGTCGAAAAAAGTTGTAGATATCTACGTTGTTCGCACCAATAAAAATATAAGCATTAAAGACAAAATAGGAGAGACTTTAAATGTTAGAAAAAATAAATTCGCCAGAAGACGTAAAAAAATTAAAAAAAGAAGAAAAAGAAAAATTAGCACAAGAATTAAGAGAATATATATTAGAAACTGTTTCAAAAAATGGAGGTCATCTAGCATCAAATTTAGGAGTCATAGAACTAACAATTGCGTTACATAGTGTATTCAATACACCAAAAGACAAAATAGTATGGGATGTTGGTCACCAAGCATATGCACACAAAATAATAACAGGAAGAAGGGAACAATTCAAAACATTAAGACAATTAGACGGCTTAGCAGGATTCCCAAAAACAAGCGAATCAGAATATGATAGTTTTAACACAGGACATAGTAGCACCTCAATATCTGCGGCACTAGGAATGGCAAGAGCAAGAGACTTAAAAGGCGAAAAAAATCAAGTAATAGCAGTAATAGGTGATGGGGCATTAACAGGTGGAATGGCACTAGAAGCGTTAAATGATGCAGGATTTAGCAAAACGCATATGACAGTTATATTAAATGATAATGAAATGAGTATATCCAAAAATATTGGTGGTCTTAATATGTTTTTGAGTAAACTAAGAACAAAAAAATTATATACAAAATCAAACATATCAGGAAAAAAAATAATTAGTAAAATACCAATTATAGGAAAACCAATAGTTAAAATAGTTCAAAGAGTAAAAAGAAGTATAAAACAATTGATAATACCAAAAATGTTTTTTGAGGACATTGGATTTACTTATTTAGGACCAGTTGATGGGCATGATATTGAGCAACTAGAGAATATAATGAAACTTAGTAAACAAGTAACAGGGCCGGTGTTGATACATGTATTAACAAAAAAAGGGAAGGGCTATAAAATAGCAGAAGAAAATCCTGATAAATTTCATGCAACTGCACCATTTGATATTGAGACAGGAAAAACAAAAAAAGAAAAAAAAGATGACTATTCAAAAATATTTGGAGAGAAGTTAATAGAACTAGCAAAAAAAGATAAAAAAATAGTAGCAGTTACAGCCTCTATGAAAGATGGAACGGGGCTTACAAAATTCGCAAAAGAATATCCATCAAGATTTTTTGATATTGGAATTGCAGAACAACATGCTTTAACAATGGCTGCAGGAATGGCAATAGAAGGAATGATTCCATTTGTGCCTATTTATTCATCATTTTATCAAAGAGCATATGACCAGGTAATACATGATATAGCAATGCAAAATTTGCCTGTTATAATGTGTGTTGATAGAGCAGGAGTTGTAGGAGCAGATGGAGAAACACATCAAGGTACACTAGATATGGCGTTTTTTAGACTTGTACCAAATTTAACAATAATGGCGCCAAAAGATTTTAGAGAATTAGAAGATATGATGGAATTTGCAGTAAAATTAAATAAGCCAGTTGTTATAAGATATCCAAGAGGTGGGCAAGATGAAAATATCAAATTTGAAAAACATCAAAAAATTGAACTTGGAAAGGCAGAAATTTTAAGAGAAGGACAAGATGCAAGTATTATTGCAATTGGAAAAAGAGTTGCAGATGCAATGAAAATGGCAAATAGACTTAAAACAAATGGAATTGAAGCAGACGTTATAAATGTAAGATTTTTGAAACCATTAGATGAGGAAATAATAAAAAAATCAATAGAAAAAACAAAAAATGTTATTACAATAGAAGATGGCACAAAAATTAATGGATTAGGAACGGCAATAGAAGAATTAATTGTAGAAAATAATTTACAAGATATTAAGTTTGAAAAACAGGCGTGGCCAGACGAATTTTTGAAGCAGGGTACAGAATGGAGGAAAGATGGATAAACAAAAAATATTAAGTGACTACAAAAAACAAGAAGATAAAATGTTATTAGCACAAATACTTGACAAAATCGAATTCTCAAAACAAAGAGAAAAACTAGAATATACAGATTTCTTAGATATGTATCAAGTTGCATTAGCTAAGACATTTATGAAAAAAATTGAATTTGAAAATTATATATTATATGGTGGCTTTGAAAATGCGGAAAGAAATGTACTTATAATATATCCTGAAAAATACAATATGAACATGGTAGAAAAGAATTATTCAAAAATTATCAAAGTTATAAGAATTTCACTTGGAGATGAAGAAAAAGGTAAGTATTCACATAGAAATTATTTAGGTGGAATTGTAAAACTTGGAATGAAAAGAGAAAAGGTTGGAGATATTCTTGTTTCAGATGATGGAGCAGATATTTTGGTAAAAGATGAATCAACTGAAACATTGAAACAGGAATTAGGAACATTAACAAGATTTGAAAATGCCAAAATAGATATTGTTGGATTACAAGAATTAAAAGAACAAGAAATCAAAGTTGAGGAATTAAATATTATTGTTCCTTCTTTAAGACTTGATAATTTTGTGTCTGATTTAGCAAGAACTTCTAGAAGTAAGGCAGTTCAAATTATTGATAGCGAAAGAGTTTTTATAAATGGTCAAAATGAAACAAAGGCTTCTAAACAAGTTAAATTGGGAGATGTTATAACTATCAGAGGAAAAGGCAGATTTATTGTTAAGGAATTTGGTGGAAATACTAGAAGCGGAAGAACAGTTGTGAAAGTTGAAAAATATGTGTAAAAAATGTCCTTTTGGAAGGTGAGGTCCTAAATAGAACTGTCTCCCAAAGGACATTTTCTTATAGTTGTTTGCTCATTATAATAGCATCACTTTCTCCATTATAGTATTTTTTTCTAATTCCTAATTTATCAAAAGAAAATTTATCATATAAACGAATGGCAGAAAGATTATTTTCATTAACTTCTAAAGTGATAGTTTTTAAATTTATATTTTTTGAATAATTTATTAAATTTTCTAGTAAAAGTGAGCCAATACCATGATGCCTAAAATCTTTTTTTACAACAATATTCATAATGTCTGCTTCATCCAAAATTACTTTTATACCTGCAAAACCAACGATAGTGTTATTGATATCTCTGGCGGCAATAACATATGAATTGCTACATTCTAATTCTTCTTCTAAAATATCAAAACTCCAAAAATTATCAAAATCTGTAGTTAAGATATTTTTAATATTTTTTAAGTCTTCAATAGACATTTTACTAATTTTAAAATCCATAATTACTAATATTCCTTTCTTAAAAGGCACAAAATTTGATTAAAAATATTGTTTTACAAACTTAATTTTCTAAATTTTTGCTTTTAATTTCTCTTCTAGTTGAATTTGTGCTTGAGGCTTTTTTAAATATAAAGGCAATATTTCTTCACCTATTTTTTTGTTATTAATAAATTTTTTATAACCGGCAGTTCCCAAATTTTCAACATTTAGATAAGATGATATTATATTTTTGGTAACTTCTGAATCTGCATTATTATTATAAATACTATGCAATTTTTCACTAGGAATACCATCACCAACAAAAGAAATACATTTGTTATAATATTGAGAATTTAATAAATCCAACACATCATTAACAGACTTTGCACAAGGCTCTATAAGAACATTGTAATTTCCTGAATTTAATTCATATAAAGCAAAATAGCAATTATTATTTTTACAATCAATTGTGCTACAAATAATACCGTCATTTTGGATGTTATATGCTAAAACTTCAAGACTAGAAATTCCAACACATGGAATATTTAAACTGTCTGAAAAAGCCTTACAAGATGAAACACCAATTCTAATTCCTGTAAAAGAACCAGGCCCAATATCAGAAACAAGTAAATTAATATTATTTAAACTTAATGAACATTCATTCAATAATTGTTGAATTAAAGGCATTAATGTTTCAGAATGTGTTAGACCATTGTCTAATTCTAATTTTTTTATTAAATTTTTATCTTCTAAAATTGCTACACTGCACAATTTACTAGAAGTATCAACTGCTAAAATTTTCAAAATTATTCTCCTTTCAAACTTTCAATAATATTATCATATTTTTCACCAATAGATTTAATATTCAAAACTCTCTCGTTTTCATTCAAGTCATTTCTTGAAAAATCAATTTTAATGTATTCATTGGGTAGTGCATCTTGAATTAACTCGCCCCATTCAATTAAGCAAATACCATTTTCAAAATATTCATCTCCACCGATAGCATAAAATTCGGAGGAATCTTCTAATCTATAAACATCAAAATGATAAATATTGATATTGTTTTTTTTATATTCATTAACAATAGTAAATGTAGGACTTGAAATCTCATTTTCTAAGCCAAAATAAGTTAGAAAACCTTCTGTAAATTTTGTTTTTCCTGAGCCTAAATCACCGCAAAGTACTAGAACATCACCTTTTTTTAGCATAGAAGCCATTTTAAAGGCTATTTTTTTTGTATCATTTTCAGATTTTGAATTATATATGTAATCTTTCATTTGAATCTCCTAAAAATTTTATATTAAATATTATAATGTTATCATTTACAGTATAATAGTATATATAATGAAATTAATGATTTATTTATTTTTTTGTTGCCCCATTCTAAAAATTCTAACAAAAGTTTAACAACTTTTGAGAATTTTTGAACGGTCCCCCCGAATCACTTCAAAATAAATAAATGATTAATTTCATTAAAAATAAATTATAAACTGTAAACTATAATTATTATAATATAAAAAAATAAAAAATTCAATCAAATCTATTGATAAATTTTGCAATTTGTAATATAATCGTAACGAAAATGTAACAAAAGTGAAACAAATAAAATAAAGAAGGGAAGAAGTTACATGTTAAAATTTGGATTTGGACAAGACGTAGGAATAGATTTAGGAACTGCTACAGTAATAGTATATATAAAAGGAAGAGGAATAGTACTAAGAGAACCATCAGTAGTAGCAGTAGATAGAAACTCTGGAGATGTACTTGCAGTAGGTGGAGAAGCAAGAAGGATGATAGGAAGAACACCTGGAAATATCATAGCAACAAGACCACTTAGAGAAGGCGTAATATCAGACTACACAGTAACAGAAAAAATGTTAAAACACTTTATAGGAAAAGTTTGTGGAAAATCAATATTTGCACCAAGAATAATGATATGTATACCATCACAAGTAACAGAAGTAGAGAAAAAAGCAGTAATAGATGCAGCAATACAAGCAGGGGCAAGAAAAGTATATCTAATAGAAGAACCAATTGCAGCAGCAATAGGAGCAGGAATAGATATATCAAAACCATGTGGAAATATGGTAGTTGATATTGGTGGAGGAACAACAGATATAGCAGTTATCTCTCTTGGAGGTTCAGTTGTAAGCACATCATTAAAAGTTGCAGGAGATAAATTTGATGAATATATAGTAAAATATATTAAGAAAAAACATAACATTGCAATAGGAGAAAGAACAGCAGAAGACCTAAAAATAAATGTTGGATGTGTGTATCCAAAAATTCAAGATGCAGAAATGGAAATAAGAGGTAGAGATTTATCAACAGGATTACCAAAAACTGCAACAATACATTCAAGCGAAATGTTAGAAGCATTGATAGAACCTGCAATGATGATTGTAGATGCAGTTCATAGTGTACTAGAAAGAACACCACCAGAACTTGCAGCAGATATTAGTGACAAGGGAATTTATATGACAGGTGGAGGATGCTTAATAGATGGATTAGATAAATTATTACAAGAAAAAACTGGAATAAATGTAATGATTGCTCAAGATTCTATATCATGTGTTGCATTGGGAACTGGAAAAGCACTAGATAACTTAGATACATTAGATGGAAGATCAAAATAAAAACATAAACATACAAGGACGTTCTTTAATGGGGTGAAAATTCCAAAATACAAATGGAACGTTCTTTAATTGATTAAAAAATGAAAGGAAAAAAATGAGTAAAGTAGTAAGATTCGTAACATTGGGATGTAAGGTAAATCAGTACGAAACAAATGCAATGGCACAAAAATTTTTAGAAAAAGGATATCAAATAATTGAAGAAATAACACCAGAAAATGAAGATATAAAACCAGATATATGTATTATAAATACATGTACTGTGACAAATATGTCAGACAGAAAATCAAGACAAATGTTAAGAAGAATGAAAGAAAAAAATCCATCAACAATAGTTGTTGCAGTTGGATGTTATGCACAAGTTGCAAAAAAAGAATTAGCAAAAATCCCGGAGATTGATTTAGTTTTGGGAAATAACGAAAAAGTTGAAATTGTAAAACATGTTGAAGAATACATAAATAATCACATAAATAATGTTGAATTAGACGATGTAATGTACTCAAAAGAATTTTCAGATTTTGGTGATGTTACATATACAGAAAAAACCAGAGCAGTTATCAAAATTCAAGATGGGTGTGATAGGTTTTGCTCATATTGCATAATACCATATGCACGTGGAAGAGTAAGAAGCAGAAAACCAGAAAGTATAATTTCAGAAATTACACAAATTGCATCAAAAGGAATAAAAGAAGTTGTAATAACTGGAATCCATATAGCTTCATATGGAAAAGACTTTTTAATGAGTAAAGATAGCAAATTAACAAATTACAGATTAATTGATTTATTAGAAGAAATAAACGAGATACAAGGAATCCAAAGAATAAGATTAGGGTCAATAGAGCCTCTACTTATAACAGTAGAATTTGTAGAAAGACTTAAAAAATTAGAAAAAATATGTCACCATTTTCATTTATCATTGCAAAGTGGATGTGATGAAACTTTAAAAAGAATGAATAGAAGATATACAACAGAACAATTTAAAGAGATTGTACGATTATTAAGAAATGCGTATAGTGATGTTAACCTAACAACAGATATAATAGTTGGATTCCCAGGAGAAACAGATGAAGAATTTAATAAAACATATCAATTTTTAAAAGAAATTAAATTTTATAAAATGCATATTTTTAAATATTCACCACGAAAAGGAACAAAAGCGGCAGTAATGCCAAATCAAATAAATGGTGATATAAAAGAAGAAAGAAGTAAAAAATTAATTGAATTATCTGATAGAAATGAAATTGAATATAACAAGTCATATATTGGAAAAGATGTTGAAGTATTATTTGAAGAAGAAAAAGATGGAATGTATAAAGGACATACACAAAATTATATAATGGTATATTGTCAATCAAAAGAAAAATTGGACAATAAAATTATAGATGTAGTGTGTGAAAAAGCAGAAAAAGAACATATTATTGCTATTATGGAATAATGTAATAAAAATGTAATATTTATGTAACAAAAACTTAATACAAAAAAATGGCAAAAATCTTGATATTTGTATTAAAGTATAGTATAAATTATGTAGAGATTATTAAGTACAAAGGAGGAATTAAAATGGCTGAAATAAATCAAGAATCAGGTGTATTTGGTGGAATATCATTTGAAAATAATATGAATCAAAGTGGTGTTGTTGAAAATGCTGGAACAATCAGAAATGAAGCATTGCCTGTAAAAACAGGATTCTGGCAAAAATTTAAGGCTTTTTGGTTACAAGATATTGATTGGAACAAAGAAATTAGAGTCGAATTAACACCTGCTCAACAAAAAGTTGAAGATGAAATAAATGAATTTTTACATCAAGAAATTACTTGGGAAAAAGTACATGATTTCTTATTCCAAGAAATTACTTTTGGAAAGAAAAATAAATAATGTTCTTAATAATATTTAAAATAAAAACCAAAACTAAAAGAATAGTCTTGGCTTTTATTTTTTTTGCTTTATGTGCTGTGAACTGTAAAAATTCGATTTTACAAAAAATAAATTGTTAAAATTTACTTGATATTTTGCATAAATTTTAGTAAAATATATAACGTAAATAACTAAAAGAAAGAGAGTGTGAAAAATTGGAAAACAAAGAAATATTAGAAAACTTAGAAAAAATAATCACAAAAGAAAGAATAAAACAAAATGAGCCAATGAGTAAACACACGTCATTCAAAATAGGAGGACCTGCAGAATTCTTTATAAAAATATTATCAATAGAAGAATTACAAAAAATATTAGAATTTGCAAAAAAAGAAAAAATAAAAATCACAATACTAGGAAATGGAAGCAATATACTTGTATCAGATAAAGGAATACAAGGAATAGTAATAAAAACAAACTTAAAAGAAATAACAATAAAAAATAAAGAACAAAATAAAGTAGAGATAACAACAGATGATGCTGTACCAATAGGAATGCTAGCACAAAAATTATTAAAACAAGAAATAACCGGATTCGAAGAAATATCAGGAATTCCAGGCACAATAGGTGGAGCAATATTAATGAATGCAGGTGCACATGGAAAAGAAATGAAAGACATAATAACAGAAATTACGGCAATTGACTATAATGGTCAATTACATACATTTACAAATGAACAAGCGGAATTTACATACAGAAATAGTATATTTTCAAGTGGAAAATACATTATTTTACAAGCAAAAATGATGTTGGAAAAAGGAAATACAAAGGATATAAAAGCCAAAATGGATGAATATGCACAATATAGAAAAGACAAACAACCAATAGAATATCCATCTGCAGGAAGTACTTTTAAAAGAGGAGACAATTTTATAACTGCAAAACTAATTGATGAAGCAGGACTAAAAGGCTATTCAATAGGCGGAGCAAAAATTTCAGAGAAACACGCAGGATTCATAATAAACACAGGAGGTGCTACGGCACAAAATGTTTTAGATTTAGCAAAATACGTTACAGATAAAGTTTATGAAAAATTTGGTAAGAAAATAGAATTTGAAATTAAGGTGTTGGGATTATAATATCCCATTGGAGGTAGCAAAAATGAATGGTTTTATAAAATGGTTTGATTCAAAAAGCAAATTAAAGAGATGGATGTTATTAATACTAATAGGGATTGCGTTGATATGTTATGGAACTGCAGAAATATTGGTCCTAAAAGAAATGTCATTTGCACAATTAGCAAAAATAATAGTCACATTCGTAATTGGAGTTTTAGCAGTAATTTTTGGATTAGTATGTTTAAACAAGAGAACATTAGAAATATTGATAGAATCAACAGATGATAGGATGAATGATAAAAGTAATGTAAATGTTAAATCATTAATATTTAATAAAAAAGTATATCATCAAGGACCTAATATTGTTGTAATAGGTGGTGGAACGGGATTAAATACTGTTCTTACAGGTCTAAAAAAATATACAGACAATATAACTGCAATAGTTACAATATCAGATTATGGAGAGACAGAAAGTGAATCCAGAAGAGAACTTCAAAATATGCCGTTAGATGATGTGAAAGGTAGTATTGTCTCTCTTTCTGCTCAAGATGGGCAAATTGGAAAATTATTTAATTATAAATTCACAGAAGGAAGGCTTAGAAATTTAACATTTGCAGATATATATTTTAATGCAATGAGAAATATAAATAAAGATTTTTCTGATTCAATAATGAAAAGTAATGAAGTACTAAATATTATAGGAAAAGTTTTGCCGGTAACATTAGACGAAATGAATATTACAGCTGAACTACAAAATGGATATTTGGTAACTGAAAAATCTAAAATTGCAGAAGTGGTATATGATAAAGTAACAAAAATAAATAGAATATATTTAAACCCTACAAATTGTAGACCTGCACCGGGTGTTTTAGAAGCAATAAAAGAAGCGGATTGTATAATAATTGGACCTGGTAGTTTATATACAAATGTAATACCAAATTTATTAGTAAATGGTGTTGCAAAAGCAATAAAAGAATCTGCAGGATTAAAAGTTTATATAAGTAATATCATGACAGAACCTGGCCAAACAGACGAATATAGCGTATCAGACCATTTAAATGCAATTATTGAACATTGTGGAAAAGGTATAATAGACTATTGTATATATGATACGGGGGAAGTTGTTCCAGAATACATAAAAAAATATAATTTAGAGGGACAAGACTTAGTTGATAGCAATGTTGACAAGGTAAAAGGAATAACATTTTTACAAAGAAATTTATCAATGATATCAGAAGGTTGCATAAGACATGACCCAGAATTAGTAGCAGAATCAATAATTGGACTAATATGTGATGATTTGAAATATCAAGATAAACAAAATGATCCTCAATATTTAATGTTAAATAATAAATTAAGAGAAGATAAGAGAATAAATAAAATAAAAAAACAAATGGCTAAAGATGCAAAAAAAGGTAAAAAAGAAAATAAAGTTGCGCATAAAAGCAAATTTAGAAGCAAATATAATGATAGAATTGAATCTATAAAACAAGCAGATGAAATGATAAAACTTAAAGAACAAAAAATGAGAAAAGAAGCAAGGAAAGCAAAAAAAGCAAAAGAAATAAGAGAAAACAAAATAAAAAAGGAAAATGTGAATTTTCAAGAAGACAAAGAGGTTCTAGAGTTTAGAAAAGAATATGAAAAAAGTATGAGACAAGCAACAACAACGACAAAGCCTCAAAGGGTTCTTCCAAAAAGTCAAAGGGGAAGACGAAGAAAAACTACAGGAAAATAAAAATTTTTGATGAGTAATATTAATCATTAGGAAGGAAATAGAAATGAAGTTTACAAAAGAGGATATTAATTTAGAAAATGGATTAAAGAGAGAATGGCTAATAACCAATGGAATGGGTGGGTTTGCAAGTTCTACAATTATTGGAGCAAATACAAGAAGATATCATGGATTATTAATTGCTCCATTAATGCCACCGGCTCAAAGATATTTAATTTTATCAAAAGTGGATGAAAGTATACAAATTGAAAACGAAAAATATGATTTATATACAAATGTGGGAGAAAATTATATTTCACAAGGATATAAATTTCAAGAAAGTTTTGAAAAAGACATTTTTCCAATATTTAAATATAATGTTGCAGGTGTAAATATTGAAAAGACGATATGTATGGAATATGGAAAAGAAGTTGTCGGAATTTGTTATAAAATAAAAAATATAAATAAACATTCTTTATTTACAGTGGCTCCAATAGTTAATTTTAGAGATTTTCACTCAGTGAGTACAAAGTATGAGTTTGACATAAAGCAACAAATAAATAATACGAAGGTTAAAATTATTGTTGATGAGAACCAAGAAAATCCAATATATATGTATGTATCTGATGGAAAATATACAGAATATAAAAATAATATTTTTAAAGATATGTTTTATATAGAAGAACAAAAAAGGGGATTTTATCCAAAAGAAAATCATAGTGTTGTTGGAGTATATGAAATTAATTTACAACCCAATGAAGAAAAAACGATATTTTTTACATGTGGACTTGAAAGTAATATAGAAAATATAAATGTTGATAATATGTTAAAAAATGAAAAAAATAGAATACAAAAAATAATACAAAATGCAGAAGCATCAACAAAAACAGAATTTGAAACAGAATTAATAAAAGCTACAGACCAATTTGTTGTATATAGACCTGCTTTTGAATTACACACATTAATAGCAGGATATCCATGGTTCTTAGATTGGGGAAGAGATAGTCTATTGTCATTAGAAGGATTATTGTTAAAGACAAAAAAATATGATATAGCCAAAGAAGTTTTACTAACAATGGCTAAAAATATCAAATGTGGTTTAGTTCCAAATGGCTATTCTGAAAAAGATAATAAACCTTTATACAACAGTGTAGATGCATCATTATTATTATTTGAACAAATACAAAAATACTTGAATTATACAGGAGATTATGAATTTGTTAAAGAACATATATATGATAAATTAAAAGAGATAATAGAAAATTATAAAAATGGAATCGATTTAGATGATAACAATATAAAATTAGATAAAGATTTTCTTATATCTTCTGGAACTGCAAATACACAAAATACATGGATGGATGCAAAAACATATGGAATAGCGGCGACTCCTAGAAATGGAAAAGTTGTTGAGATTAATAGTTTATGGTATAATGGCTTAATGATAATGGCAGATTTGGCAGAAAAATTTGAAGAACAACCCAATACAAAAAAATACAAAGAATTAGCAAGAAAATGCAAAAAATCTTTTAATGCAAAATTTTATAATTCAAAAAGAAAATGCTTATATGATGTTATAACTGACGAAAAAAATAAAGATGGAAAAATACGCCCAAATCAATTATTTGCTTTAAGTTTAACATATCCAATAGTAGAACCAAATTCTATTGAGGCAAATAATATAATCAATGTAGTAGAGAAAAAACTATTAAATAATTATGGACTAAAAACATTGGCTAAAGGAGAACCTAACTATGTTGATATATATGAAGGAGACGCGTTTAAAAGAGATATGAGTTACCACCAAGGGATAACTTGGACTTGGCTTTTAGAATTATATTATGAGGCTTTAAAAAATATGGTAAAATTTGAAAAAAGAAAAACATATAAGACAAAATTAGAGACAAAATTAAAAGATTTTGTTGAAAAGGAAAAACAAGTTTTTGAAAAAGAAATTAACCAAAGAGGATGTGTGGGAAGTATAGCAGAAATCTATGATTCTACAAAACCATATGAACCAAAAGGCGCAATTGCACAGGCTTGGAGCGTAGGAGCAATTTGTACAATGATTTTATAAAATTATATGTGCCATTATAAGGGTTTCTATATATAGAAAAACTATAAGAAGGGATTAAATATGACGATTGATAATTTGGAAAAAGAATTAAAATTAGGTCAATTACATTCTTTATATCTTCTGTATGGAGAGGAATTGTATTTGTTAGAAAGCAATTTAAAAAGAATTAAAAATTTATTTGGTGAATGCATTAAAGGAATAAATTTTATAATGATAGACGAACAAAATGTATCTGAAATAATATCAGATATAGAAACTCCGAGTTTTGGATATGAAAAGAAATTGATAATTGCAAGAAATACAGGGCTTTTCAAAAAAGAAGGAAAGAGAAAAACAGGTGATACTACTAAAATAAAAGATAAATTATCAAAATATATTGAAGAAAATATGGAAATAATAGATGAGTCTGTTGTTTTAGTATTTGTTGAGGAAGAAGCGGATATTAAATCTGCTTTGTATTCTGCAATTAATAAAAATGGAATTGTATGCAAATTTGATTTCCAAAAGGCTAATCAAATAGAACAAAGAATAAAAACTATTTGTAATGGATATAAGGTAAATATAGATGCTCAAACACTTAGATATTTTATTGAATGTTGTGGAACTAATATGCAGGATTTAATAAATGAAATTAGAAAATTAATTGAGTATGCAGGAGAAAATGGAACAATAAAAAAAGAAGATATTGATAAATTATCAATTAAAAAATTGGAAAGCGTTATATTTGATTTAACAGATAACCTTGGAAAAAAGGATATAACAGGTGCTTTACAGGTTTTGCAAAATTTAATATATGCAAAAGAACCATTAGCAAAAATTTTAGTTACACTTTATAATCATTTTAAAAAATTGTATATAACAAAAATGGCATTGAATACAAATAAAGATTTGGCTTCAAGTTTAAATTTAAAACCTAACCAAATGTTCTTAACAAGTAAATATAAGGTACAGGCAAAATATTTTAAAGAAAAAGATTTAAGGAATATGTTACAGGATTTAACAGATTTAGATTATAATTTCAAAAATGGAAAAATTGATTTACAAGTTGGAATGGAAACTATTTTGTGTAGATATTGTTCCAATTAATAGTAACATTGTAGCAGAAAAATGTATAATAAAACCATTTATTGATAAAAATATTAGAAAGAAAAATATTTTTATTGATAGGTGGTTTTTTATGTTAAAAATAAAGAGAAATAAACTTTTGGCAATAATTGCAATTTTAATGGTAACAGTGATGTCATTATCTATATTTGTATATAAAAATAACAAAGAAAATTTGGCAGTAGAAACTTTATCAAAATATGGTTCAAGAGGTTCTGAAGTAACACAAATTCAAACAAAATTAAAAAGGTGGGGATATTATTCTGGAAGTGTTGACGGAATTTATGGAACACAAACAGTAAATGCAGTAAAATATTTTCAAAGAAAAAACGGTTTGACTGTAGATGGAATTGCAGGGCCTGCAACATTAAAGGCAATGGGAATAACATCATCTTCTTCAAGCAGTTCATCATCTTCTAGTTATAATAGTAATTTAAATTTACTTGCTAGGGTTATTTATGGTGAAGCAAGAGGAGAACCATATACAGGACAAGTTGCAGTTGGTGCAGTAGTAATGAATAGAATAAAAAGTAGTTCTTTTCCTAATACGTTGGCAGGTGTTGTGTATCAGTCTGGAGCATTTGATGCGGTTAAAGATGGTCAGGTTAATTTGACACCAAATTCTACCGCAAAAAAGGCTGCGCAGGATGCAATGAATGGATGGGATCCAAGTTATGGAGCAATTTATTATTTTAATCCTTCTACTGCTACAAATAAATGGATTTGGTCTAGACCTATGACAGTTACTATTGGTAAACATAGATTTTGTAAGTAATTAAAAATGTTTTTGATTTAAATAAAACACCCTAAAACTCTGATGTATGATTATACATTAGAGTTTTTGAGTTGACTTTAATAAAAAAAGATAATATAATACAGAAAAATGTTCTTTTTAAGACAGTGTTCTAAATAGAATTGTTCTAAAAAGGACAAAAATAGAAAGAGAGAAAAATAATGTCAAAATTTGTACACTTACACATACACAGTGAATTCAGTTTATTAGACGGAGCAAATAGAATAAAGGACTTACCAGTAAGAGCAAAAGAATTAGGAATGGACTCAATAGCAATAACAGACCATGGAGTAATGTTTGGAGCCATTGACTTTTATAAAGCATGTAAAAAAGAAGGCGTAAAGCCAATAATAGGATGTGAAGTATATGTTGCACCACGTTCAAGATTACAAAAAGAAGCAGGAATTGATAACCATTACTATCACTTAATTTTGCTTGCAAAAAATAATGAAGGATACAAAAATTTAAGTAAATTGGTTTCATTAAGTTTTGTTGATGGATATTACTATAAACCTCGTATAGATAGAGAAATATTGGAGAAATACCATGAAGGTATAATATGCCTAAGTGCATGTCTTGCAGGAGAAGTAAATCAAGCTTTATTAGCAAACCAAACTGAAAAGGCAGAAGAAATAGCATTATGGCATAAAAAAGTTTTTGGTGATGATTATTATATAGAAATTCAAAACAATGGATTAAGAGAACAAGTTTTAGCAAATCAAAAATTAATTCAATTAGCAAGAAAACTTGATATTCCATTAGTTGCAACAAATGATGCACATTATTTAAAAAGAGAAGATGCATATAATCACGAAGTTTTGTTATGTATTCAAACTGGAAAAAGAATGAGTGACGAAGACAGAATGAAATTTGACACAGACGAACTATATGTAAAATCACCAGAAGAGATGTCAGAATATTTCAAGGCATTTCCAGATGCAATTGAAAATACTGTAAAAATAGCAGAGCAATGTAATGTTGAATTTGAATTTGGACACACAATATTGCCAAACTATGATGTATCACCAGAATATCCAACACATTATGACTTCTTAAAAGAATTATGTGATAAAGGTCTAGAAAAAAGATACGGAAAAAATTTATCAGAAGAAATACAAAAAAGAGCAGAATACGAATTAGGAATAATCAAAAAAATGGGATATGTTGATTATTACTTAATAGTATGGGATTTTATACATTATGCAAAAACAAATGGAATACCAGTAGGTCCAGGAAGAGGTTCAGGTGCAGGTTCTATTTTGGCATATGCAATTGAAATAACAGATATTGACCCAATAAAATATGGATTACTATTTGAAAGATTTTTGAACCCAGAAAGAATAAGTATGCCTGATTTTGATGTTGACTTTTCAGATGAAAGAAGACAAGAAGTTATAGATTATGTTGCAAGAAAATATGGACATGACCATGTATCACAAATAATCACATTTGGAACAATGGCTGCAAAAATGGTAATAAGAGATGTGGCAAGAGTTTTGGACTATCCATATGCAGAAGCAGATGCATTGGCAAAAATGATTCCAAATGAAATTCATATAACAATAAAAAAAGCCTTAGAGCAAAACAAAGAATTAAGAGATAGATATGAATCAGATGAGCAAACTAAAAAAATATTAGACATAGCAATGGGACTTGAAGGAATGCCAAGACAGGCATCAACACACGCATGTGGAGTTGTTATAACAAAAGACCCAGTAGATACATATGTTCCACTTTATGTAAGAGATGGACAAATCAACACCCAATACATAATGACAACACTTGAAGAATTAGGACTTTTAAAAATGGACTTTTTGGGATTAAGAAACTTGACAGTTATTCAAAACACAATAGATATGGTTAAAGAAAATCACGGAATTGATGTAGAATTTGATCATGATATGTCAGATCCAAAAGTATACAAATTATGGCAAGATGGAAATACATCAGGAATATTTCAATTTGAATCACAAGGAATGACAAACTTTATGAAAGAATTGAAACCAGACTGTTTGGAAGATTTAATAGCAGGTGTTTCTTTATATAGGCCTGGACCAATGGACCAAATACCAAGATATATTAGAGGAAAACAAAACCCAGGGCACAATGAATATACGCACCCAAGTCTGGAGCCAATATTAAACGTAACATATGGATGTATGGTTTACCAAGAGCAAGTTATGCAAATAGTTAGAGACTTAGCTGGATATTCATTAGGAAGAGCAGACTTGGTTCGTAGAGCCATGGGGAAGAAAAAACTTGATGTAATGGCAAAAGAAAGAGAAGTATTTATACATGGACAAGTAGATGAAGATGGGAATGTAGTTGTACCAGGATGTGTAAGAAATGGAATAGATGAAGTTTCTGCAAATAAAATATTTGATGAGATGGCAGAATTTGCAAAATATGCATTCAACAAATCACATGCCGCATGTTATGCAGTTGTATCATACAGAACAGCATATTTAAAAGCATATTATCCTGCAGAATTTATGGCTGCAACTTTAAATAGTTATTTAGGAAATTTAGACAAAGCACCTCAATATATTGACGAGTGTAAAAGACTTGGAATTCAAATTTTAAAACCTGATATAAATAAAAGTTTTGAAAAATTTACAGTTGAAGTTAACAATTCAGAAGCGGTCGGAAAAATTCGTTTTGGACTTGGAGCAATAAAAAATGTAGGAAAAACTCCAGTTGAAAATATTGTAGCAGAAAGACAAGAAAATGGAGAATACAAAAACTTTACAGATTTTTGTGAAAGAATAGCAGACACACAAGTAAATAAAAAATGTGTAGAAAGTTTAATAAAAGCAGGAGTATTTGACGAGTTTGAACAAACAAGAGCAACATTATTAGCTTCATTTGAAACAATTATGGACACAATTCAAAGTGGAAAGAAAAAAGGTTTAAATGGACAAGTTTCAATGTTTGATATAGGAACAGAGCAAGAAAAAGAAGAAATGGAAAAACAAAAATATCAATTTAATGAACATCCAGAAAAGCCTGAAAAAGAATTACTTTCAATGGAAAAAGAAATGCTCGGAATTTACATTTCGGGACACCCACTTGAAAAATTAAGAGAACAAATTATGCATTCAACAAATATCAATAGTATGGATTTAGTCCAAATAAGTGAGCAAAACTTGACAAATAATGATGATGGTGCTAATGGAGATGAAATGGCAAATGTTCAAGCAAGAAATAGTAAGCCTAAATTTTTGGATGGACAAAAAGTAAAGTATGCCGGAATAATTACTTCAATTAAGAAAAAATATACAAAAAATAATAAAATTATGGCATTTATTACAATAGAAGATTTGTATGGAACTGCAGAAGTACTTGCTTTTGAAAATGCAGTTATAGGAGCGGGAAGAAGTTTAGTTGAAGAGAATATTGTTTTAATTGATGGTCGTTTGAGTATCAGAGATGACCAAGAACCAACTATAATTGCAAATGAAATTAAAGATTTAGGAGAACAAAAACCAAAGGTTGTGACTTTTGATATTACTGATTTTACTGAAGTGCAAAAGGAAAAGTTGAGATGTGCTATTAAGTATTTTTCTGGTGATAAGAATAATATGAATGTTCAGGTTAAAATTGGCGATGATATTAGACCTTGTGGGGCTATTTATTATAATGATGAGATTAAGAAGATTTTTGATGGGATATGTGAATAATTAATTTAAAACTTGAGTTATCAATTTGTCAATTGATAATAAAGTAAGAAATATCTAAATATAAATTATTTGAAATATTTATAATATAGGAGAAACTATGAAACAGAATATTTATGATGATAAAAAATTTTATAAAAAATATGATGAACTTAGAATTGATAAAAGAGGATTAAATGCAAATGATTTAATTGAAATACCAGCATTTAGAAATGTTATGCCTGATGTTAAAAATAAAAAAATATTAGATTTAGGATGTGGATACGGTGAAAACGACAAATATTATAAAGAATTGGGTGCAAAAAGTGTCTTAGGTTTAGACATTTCTACGCATATGATAGAGATGGCAAATACATACAATAAGTTAAGGAACATAAATTATAAAGTAGTACCAATGGAAGATATTGATAAAATTAATTATAAATTTGATATAGTAATTTCATCATTAGCATTTCATTATGTAAAAGACTATAATAAATTAATAAAAGATATATATAGTTTATTAAATAAGGGTGGTTATTTGATTTTTTCACAAGAGCATCCATTTACAACATGTATAAAATATACGGAAAATGTTAATAAGGGACATACAGTAATAGATGGAAAGTACTTTGGTTTATTTTCGGATTATAATAGACCTGGTATAAGGGCCAAAGAATGGTTTGGAAAAGATGTAATAAAATACCATAGAACTTTTACTGAAATTATCAATGTACTTGTAAATAATGGATTTTCTATAGAAAAAATAGAAGAACCTGTTGCAAGTCAAGAATCGATAGTTAAAAATCCAAAATACATAAATCAATTTGATAGACCATTTTTTTTAATAGTTAAAGCAAAGAAAATATATTTTTTTATAATAACATTCACTTCGCAAAAATAAAAATATTTGCTTTTTGCGAAATGAATGTTAACTGTACAAAATAATAGTTTAACAAAATTAGATGTATAAAAATTTGTGGGAATAAGTATAAAGATACAATATCTTCTTTGATTTTCATACCAGTGTCAGGGGTCTGGATTAATAAAGATATTTACGAGAGCAAGAATTATAATAGTTGAGGAGAAGAACATAAATGGAAAAAAATAGATATAAAAATATTCAATTAACTCGGAGAAATTACAAAGGCAAATTGTATAACTCATTCTGGAAAATTTCATGTGGATGATGTTATTTCCACAATATTTCTTAGTAAAATTAATAAAGATATTATTTTGATAAGAGTACCATCTATAAATGAAAAATGGAATTTAAAAAATAAAATTGTTTATGACATAGGACTTCGGAGAATTTGATCACCATCAAAAAAACAGAAATGGACAGAGAACAAATGGAATTTTTTATTCATCAATAGGATTATTATGGAAAAAATTTGGAAAAAAATATTTAAAGGATTTAAAAATTAAAAATATAAATAAAGTTTATGAATATATAGATAATGAATTAATACAATACATAGATGCAACAGATAATATGCAAATGGAATATTTAAAAAATAAGACATCACCTGATTTTATTAAATTATGTAATCCTGAATGGAATGAGAATATAACGGAAGATGAGGGATTTATTCATGCTTTAAAATTAGCAGATGAATTTTGGAATATTTATCTAAAACATGCGATTGCAGAAGTTGAAGCAACAGAGATGATTATAAAAGCAACAAACGAATCCAAAGAAGAATATGTTGTATTTGATAAAGAATTACCATATAGAAAGGCAATTGATTTTTTAGAAAATAAAAATATTAAATATTTAATTTTTAAGTCAAAAAGAAAATGCTATGATATTAGAATAGTAAATGCAAAATTAAATTTTAAAAAGGAAATTGTTATAGAAGATATTGAACAAGCAAGGAAAATATCAAATATTAAAGATTTATTGTATGTGGATGCTTATGGAAAATTATGTTGTACTAAAACTTTAGAATCTGCAATAAAATTAGTAAAATACAATGAAATATAATATTATATATTATTTATAAAATATTAAAAAAATGGGAATTAAAACAAAAATCAGTTACTCAAAAAATTAGAGTAAGTGTAATATATAAAAAACTCTAACCTAGCAAGTGCCGGGTTAGAGTTTTAATGTTAATTAATGATAGATGTTTTTCGATTTCTGCTATATGCTATTTCTCACAATGTATAACTTGTTATAAATATATAATGAAACATAAAGATAATTCATATTATCTTTATGTTTCCTAAAAATTATTTATATTATCGGATTATTTTTCGAAACTTCTTGACACCAATTATTATTATTGCAATTTACATAAATTGACATTGATGAAATAAAATAGTATAATAAGAATGTAACATGTAGGTAATCTTCTTAGAGACAAAAGTAATTTTTACAAAATGACGCTAATAGCAGGAGGAAAATATGGATTTAGAACAAATTAAAGAAAAAATGGAGACGATTTCTTTAGAGGAAATTCTTAATTATCTAGAATATCAAGAAAGACTTAAAGGTATAGAAATGGCATCAAAGATTGGAGTGAGTCAATCAACTTACTCAAAAATGAGAACAAATGAAAGACAAAAATTAACACTACAACAATGGAATCTTATTGTTTTTGACTACATGAAATATCTGTCTAAAGATATGAACGAAGTACAACTTAATCCTAAAATGGATTGGGTAAAACGTATTAATGAACTAAGTGAAAAACTGAAGCAGATTGATAATGAAAGAATAAAAGAGTGTTTATCAATGCTAGAAATTCACGAAAGTGATAACACATTTGAGATTAGGTACAAAGAAGTAAGATATAATCCAATAAAAAAATCAGGTAGATCTCATATTGTATTTTTATCAAATGTTTTATTAGATTTTCTTTCAAAAATACTAAATATTTTGAATGAAGAAAAAAATAAAATAATGATAAAGGAAGAATATGGAGAAAATTTCCAAAAAGTAATGAAAGCGTTTATTTATGCTATGGACTTAAAAAGTGATATTCTTTCATACTAATCCTAAAAAAGAGGTCGCAATTTGCGACCTCAAAACTTTTCAGATATCTATATTGGGTTTATACTTTTCAAGCCACATATTAACCTGACACAAATAAGCCATAAGTTGAGGACCAGTCCTTGGATGTCAGAAAACAATACGGACAGCTAACCGCTGATACTGTAAGAAAAGTAGAAAATACACAATCTGCAAAAATGAGCGTTTTTTATAAAAATAACGAAAAATAATATAAAATATGTGATTACTGAAATAAATTGTTATTAAATAACAGTTTATTATGATAATATAAAATAAAATTATACTTGACAGTCAATACTACATAATATATAATACAAATATATTTATTAGTAAATATATACATAAGCGAGAACGGAGTGGTATTATGGAAAATGCTGTTGAGAAAATTAATACAAATGATAAAATAGAATTAGCACAAAATTCATCAGAGAATATTAAAAATTTAATTTATACTATTAGAGGAAAGCAAGTAATGTTAGATAGTGATGTTGCGATGTTATATCATTATGAAACGAAAAAAATAAATCAAACTGTCAAAAGAAATATTAATAGATTTCCAAAAAAGTTTTGTTTCAGATTGACAAAAGATGAATTTGAATTTATGTGGTCACAAATTGTGACCACATCTAAGTTAAAAGATAATAAATATAGAAGTGCAAAATATTTGCCATATGTATTTACAGAACAAGGTATAGCGATGCTTTCTGGACTTTTAAAAAATGAAATAGCAGTTCAAGTTAGCATAAACATAATGGATGCATTTGTAGAAATGCGAAAATTTTTATTATCAAACGGACAAGTTTTTGATAGATTATCAAATGTTGAATATAAATTATTAGAACAAAATAAGGTATTAACAGAACATGAAGAAAAATTTGAAAAAGTATTTGATGAATTACAAAAAAATGAAAAAGAAGAATTCAAACAAAAAATATTTTTTGATGGGCAGATATATGATGCTTATAGTTTGATAATTGGTATTATAAAAAGAGCGAAAAACAAAATTTTAATTATAGACAATTATATAGATGACAGTATTTTAGAAATGCTACAAAAGAAAAACAAAAATGTTGAAGTTATAATTTTAACAATACAAAATAACAAATTAACCAAATTGGATATTCAAAAATTTAATAAACAATATCCTACATTAAAAATTGCATATACAAATAAGTTTCATGATAGATTTATAGTAATTGATAACAAAGAGTTATATCATTGTGGAGCATCACTTAAAGATTTAGGAAAGAAATGTTTTGCAATTTCTAAAATAGAAGATATTGAATACATAGAAAAGATAAGTTGTGTAGAAGAAGTCAAAACACAATAAAATAATATAAAACATGTGATTACTGAAATAAAATGTTAGTTAATGGCACTTTATTTTTTGCATATTTATTGTAATAATTTGGTATTTATGATAATATAAAATAAAATTAAGAGGCATACAAGAAAAAATCATTATGTGTACAATCTTTAAATTATGTATGTGAAGCTATTTATGATTTTTATATGGTTCATATTATATTTATCATCATAGTTGGTTTATGGTATTAGAAGATTTAATATTATTAATTACTGGAATAATAGCTGTATATAAAAATGATATAAAGAAAATACATAATAATAAAAGTTATAAAGAAAGGTAGGAAAGAATATGAATACTTTTGTTAATTATGCACATAGAGGAGCATCAGCATATGCACCAGAAAATACAATGGCAGCTTTTAAAAAAGCATTTCAAATAGGAACAAACGGAATAGAACTAGATTTACAAAAGACTAAAGATGAAAAAATAGTTATATTTCATGACGATAAAATAGATGAGAAGTCAAATGGAACAGGAAAAATATCGGACTATACATATAAAGAACTATTAGAATTTGATTTTGGAAGTTGGTTTAGTGAAGAATTTGAAAATGAAAAGATAGTTCTATTTGAAGATTTTATGAAAGAAGTATCAAGCAAAGATTTAATTTTAGCAATAGAATTAAAAGAAGAAGGGATAGAAAAAGAAACCTTAGAAATTATAAAAAAATATTATAATAAAGCCAATGTTTTTATTACTTCATTCATATATAATGCATTATTAAATGTTAGAAAATTAGACAAGACTATAAAAATAGGATGGCTTATTAAAGAAGATATAAATCAAAAAAATATATTAGAGTTTATGAAAATTTCTGGAAATCAAATATGTCCACCAGCTGACTTAGTTTCAGAAAATGGAATTAAATTAGCAAGAAAAAATAATCTGGGTGTTAGATTATGGGGAGTTTCTAATGAAAATATAATGTTAAAAGTATATAATTTAGATATAGATGGAATGACTGTAAATTTTCCAGATAAATTAAATGAATTAATAATGAACAATTAAAAATACAGGAATTAATATACGAACATCCAACCGCAATGTTAGATCAATGTGAAATAAAATTTGAATAGCATTTTTAATATAAAATAAAAATGAACCCTCCTTCATGGAGATATTATAAGTACAAATGTTATGAAAGATAAAAATAATAAATTATGGATTATAGATTTTGCAGTTTCTAATTATATTCCTAGAATTATTGACTTAGCAGTAAGTTCTTGTAATTTATGTTTAGATGCAGAAAACAAAGAAAACACAAAGAAAAAAGTAAAAATGATTTTAGAAGAATATCAAAAATATAATAAATTAACAGATTATGAATTAGAACAATTTCCATTATTTTTTGATATTGCAAATGCAATGGGAATTTTGCAAATTAGTCATTTGAATACCCTAGGAGAATTATCTGAAGAAGATAAATTTTGGTATGATGAAAGTGAAAAAGGGTTAGAATTTAGTAATAAAGAATTTTGGAAAGATATTTATGTAAAAAAATGATGTGAAAGACAATTTATAAATTATGAGGTGAAATAATGAAAATATTAATAGCTGGATTTAAAGGAGATGATAACTCCGCAAAAATATTATTAGACTATATAAAAAAAGTATGTAATGAAGATATTTTATATTTGGAAAATGATTTTGAAATAAGTAGTAAACAAATAGAAGAAAAATTATTAGAAAATTATGATAATGTTTTGATTTTTGGTCAAAAACCAAATACTACCAATATTTACTTTGAAAATAATGCTATATTAGAAGGAAAAAAAATAGTAACAGATTACTATTATGGTGCTTTAAAAGAAAATTTAGAACAATATGCTTACCAAGTAATGAATTCGTATGATGCTGGAAAATATTTATGTAACAATGTATTTTTTAGAGCATTAAATTTTAAACAAGAAAATAATTTAAAATCAAAAATTGCTTTTATACATATTCCAACTATTGATAATATTGAAGATATGAATCGTTTATCAAGTTCTATAAAAGATTATATTGAAACTTTATGTGAGGAGAAAAAATAATTCTCAAATGTATAACGAGTTTTTATCATTAAAATAGTAAAATTGTATACGATGTAAAAATAGAGATTCTTCACAGAACCTCTACTTTTACTTAAATTTCAATCTTAGGCTGATACCTCTCAAGCCACATATTAACCTGGCATAGATAAGCCATCAATTGTGGACCAGTCATAAGTTGCCCAAACCAAGGGCGAGAAAAAGCAGAACCATCAGTATTCAAAATCTCCAAAATATAATCTCGATTAAGAAGGCTGTTAATAGGAGCATTTTTATACTTCATAATATCGGCAAGCATGCCCTTAACTTTAGCCAAATAAGAAGGATTATGAGTCTTAGGATAAGGAGATTTTTTTCTATCAACAATTTCATCAGGCAAGAAATCTTTGCAGATATATCTAAGCAAACCTTTTTCACGACCATTCAAAGCCTTTATTTCCCAAGGGATATTCCAAACATATTGGGCCAAACGATAATCACAAAAAGGAACACGAAGTTCAAAACCATTATACATAGCCATTCTGTCAGAACGGTCCAAAAGAGTTTGCATAAACCAATTCAACGTAAGGTGTGAAATCTTTCTTTTTTCAGCTGTTTCAGGAGAATCTGAATCTAAAATTTCAACTTCAGACAAACTCTCATTATATCTATAATCAATATAACTTTTTAAATTAACCTTTTGACCAATAGATGGATTCAAAAGTCTTTGCCTTTCATCAATTGCAATAGACCAAGGAAAAGTTCCACTATTTAAAGCATCTTCACGAAAGAACCATGGATATCCGCCAAAAATTTCGTCAGCACATTCACCAGTAAGAGAAACAGTCATTTTCTTTTTTACATTTTTACAGAATAGCAATAAAGAAGAATCAATATCTGCCATACCAGGCATATCACGTGCAATCATAGCATCTTCTAAATATTCTGCAAGTTCAGGAGTATCAATAACAATTTGATGATGATTTGTGTGTAAATCTCTATTCATTAAATTGATGTAATAATTATCTGAATTCGGTTGAAAATCGCTTTTAACAAAATTTTTATCATTATCCACATAATCGATAGAGTAAGTATCTAAAGGCGGTAATCCATTATCCTTACAATAATTAGAAGCAAATTTTGTAATAATACTTGAGTCAAGACCACCAGAAAGGAATGTACATAAAGGAACATCAGAAACAAGTTGTCTAGTAATAGCATCATTCAACAAAAATTTCACTTTTTGACAAGTAGTTCCAAAACTATCTGTATGTTTTTCAGATTTTAATTTCCAATAGCGTTCAATGTGCAAACCATAACTATTAAAAGTAGCACAATGAGCAGGTTTTAGCTCATAAATATCTTTAAAAACTGTAGTCCCAGGGGTATGAGCTGGACCAATTCCGAAAAGCTCACAAATGCCTTGATTATCTAGTTTTTTTTCAATTCCAGGATACTCGAATAAAGCCTTAATTTCAGAGCCAAAAATCAGACTACCATTTTTCATTGTATAAAATAGTGGCTTTACTCCAAAATGGTCACGAGCCATAAAAAGTTCTTTTTTTCTACTATTCCAAATAGCAAAAGCAAAAATTCCATTAAGATGATGAACAACATCATTTCCATAGTGAATATAGGATTTTAATAATACTTCAGTATCACAATGACCATTAAAAGTAAAACCATTTTCAGATAAAGTTTCTTTCAATTCTTTAGTATTGTAAATTTGACCATTATAAACAATAACATATTCACCATAAGAATATTTTTCTATCATAGGTTGCTTTCCACCGTTCAGGGTCAATAACAATTAGACGTTTATGACCTAAAGCAACATTTTTATTTATGTAATATCCATCTTCATCTGGACCTCTTTTAGCCAGAGTGGAATTCATATTTAATAAGATATTTTTCTTAGAAGAAACATCATTTTTAAAATCAACAAAACCAACAAAACCACACATATATAAACCTCCGACTTTGATAAAAGTAGCCAATAAAATATGATGACAATTAAAAAAGTGCAAATTTTAACAATATTTATTAGCATCTTTAATAGTATATGCAATTTTTTCAAAAAGTTGCTTTTGAAAAAAATATGTGATAAACTAAATATGTAGTAAGAGGAGATGAAATATATGTACTTAAAAAATATAGTAGGACATTTTATGGTAATAACAAGACACAAATGGGTAGTATTCAAATTATGCTGCAAAGTAGGACAACCTTGGAGAGGTTTAGTTCATGATTTATCAAAATATTCGCCTACAGAATTTTGGGAAGGAGTAAAATATTTTAATGGAAAACATTCACCAATAACAGATGCAAAAAAGGACAAAGGATATTCACAAGCATGGCTACATCACAAGGGTAGAAATAAGCATCATACAGACTATTGGGTAGATTTAAGTGCACCAGATAAAACTCCAATTATTCCATATCAATATGTGGCAGAAATGTTATGTGATAAATTGGCTGCGGGGATGGTGTATAAAGGAAAAGACTGGACTAAGGAGTATGAACTAGATTATTGGTTGAATGAGAGAGACAAAACTCTTGTTAATGACCAGGTTGAGGCATTGATTACTGAATTTTTGACGCAAGTTAGTAAAGATGGAATTGATAAAGTATTAACTAAGAAAAATGTAAAAGCGTTATATAAAAAATATTGTTCTCCTGAACGACGAAATGAGGTTACTAGGGAATATGCGAACAAAGAGTAATTTGATTGTTTTAGATTAATCATAGAATATGCGAACAAAGAGTAATTTAATTTGACAATTTACATAATTTCTTGTATAATGTTAGATGTAACTTGTAAACATATCAACAAAGTAATTTTGGAGGTAGAAAATGAATGGAGTGTTTTGGCTAATGAGATGTGGCGTGGTAGAGTCATTTGATCGGAAGAAAGTAAGTAAAAAACTAAAAAAGGGTTTGTTGAAATATAAAAAAAAGGATGAACAATTTTCTATGATACTTAAAGAAATTATTGATGAAATGGAATATAATGATACTGTTAAAATTAAGTGTATCGGAGAAGTTCAAGTAGTCCTTGATAACAGAACACACTCTTGGGATAGTAAGGAAAAAATTCGGACTCTTACTTTTAAAGGTGAAAATGCAATACGACTTAATGAAATCTTTTTTTCAGATGAAGAAAAAAGTAATAGAAACAAGAAAAAAATTATGAAAAGAAAATATGGATTTTTTGTTATTGATAATGATGAAAAGATCAAATTTGAAGGTATCATTGTTTGTATGCATGAATTTCTAAATGATACTATTCAAGTTAAAAGAAGTTCCTATGATAATATCAATGGTAAATATGTTCAAAAGGACGTATTGATAGTTGATTATCTAAAAGGAACTGGAATGGAAAAATTTAAACAGTTTATTACAACAGTTGCTACAGATAGGCTAAAATGTGGCTTTCAAATGCCGGAAATGGCCATAACGAAAGATGCAATGGACTTTATTGAAAAATAAATGTCTGTTGTTAACAAAGAGATAGTAGTGCTATAATATGGCGCTACTATTTTTCTGTGTATTAGCAAAGATATAATTTTAAAAATAAAAAATGAATAATCTGTAATATTTTATCAAAAAAATACACTTATAAAGTGAAAGGAGGAAAATGTTATGCAGAATATAGAAGAAATATATAAACAACATTCAAATGCAGTATATAAATATTTATTCTGCCTAACAGGTAATGCAGATATATCAGAAGAACTAACACAAGAAACTTTTGCAATAGCAGTAAAAGAAATAAAAAAATTTAAAGGAAACTGCAAAGTATCAGTATGGCTATGCCAAATTGCAAAATATTTATGGTACAAAGAATTAAAGAAAAAATCACGAAAAAATATATCAATAGAAGAAATTGAAGAGGTAGAAGAAACAAAAACAGTAGAAGATATTATTTGTGATAATGACGATAAAATAAGGCTTTTTAAAGACATACAAAAATTAGATGAAAAAACAAAAGAAGTAGTTTATTTGAGAATAACAGGGAATTTAAGTTTTAATGAAATTGGAGAAGTTTTAGGAAAAACACCTAATTGGGCAAGAGTTACATTTTATAGAGCAAAACAAAAATTAAAGGAGGTAAGAAAAGATGAAAAAAGAAATTGAATGTAAAGTAGTTGAAGATTTATTATTTGGATATGTTGATAAAACTTTAAATAATGAGTCTAAAAAATTAGTTGAAAATCATTTGAAGGATTGCAAAGACTGCAAAGAAAAACTGAATGAAATTCTAGAAGAGAATAAACAAAATGAAAAGATACAACAAAGAGAAATTGACTATTTAAAAAAAATAAAAACTAAAAGCAGAATAAAATCAATATTAATTGCGATTGGAATTATAATATTAATTTTAATTTTATTATATTTAATAAAATTTATAAGAATTTCTAATATAATGAAAAAAGCAGAAAAAAGTTTAAAGTCACAAAATTATTATTGTGAAAAACAGGAAAATTCTGTCGAAAATAGTGTTTCTGTATCCAAAACATATTATAAAGATGGAAAATATAAAATAACAAATGAAATATATTCAGATAATGGTAAAGAACTTATTTCTACTGAATATGGAGAAGTGGAAAGTGATGAAAGAAAAATAGTAAATGAAAGAGAAAAAATTGTTACAGTATATAAAGGTGATATCTCAGAGACTTTTAATAAAGAAGAAAATGTAAAATTTGATAGATTTCCATTAGAAGAAAGAAAAATGGTTTATGCAAATTTAGGTAAGGCATTTTTGATGTCTATAGAATCAGATTCATATGATTCAAATAAAGAGTATTATATTTTAAGATATAAGTTTGATAAGAGAAATACATGGGAAGTATGGTTAGATAAAGAAACTGGTCTTGTTATTAGAGAGATAAATAGAGGTGGTTCAATAGTATATATTCCAGGTACAGAAATTGTAAAAAAGGAGAGTGATATTATTGAAAAATATAAATATGATTTTGGTATTGTAAATGATGAGGATGTGAATGTACCTGATTTTTCTGGATATAAAGTTGAGTATCAAAATTGGAATATGAGTGATATTGGGGAGTAGATAAATATAAATTGACATTGACAATTGGAATAGGTTTTTGTATAATGTTAAAAGTAACAAGGTAGTAATATCAACAAATATTTTGGAGGTAGAAAAATGAGCGTGTACGTAAAAATGACAAAAGAAAAAATAAAAAAAGAAAGTGATTTTGTAATATATAATTATATTGCATCACAGGAAAATGTAACAGAGAAACAACTAAAAGAGGATTTACGGGGAAAATATGGACTTCAACTTAATATAGAAGAAATCCAGAAAATTATATTAGACTATGTGAAATGTGGAATCCTATCACCTAGATTTAGATATTATAAAGTTAAAAGTTGTTGATGAAAAATGTAAGAAGAGAAGTGCCAAACTTCTCTTTTTGCGTATCACATTAATTTTGTATTGAAACAAAACAAAACTTGTGATATATTCATATGGAAAAACATAGGAGGAATAAAAGGTAAATAAAAACACCTTAAAAAAAGAAAATGTACTATACATATATGATAAGATGTGAAGATAATTCAATTTACACAGGAATGACAAATGACTTAGACAAACGTTTTAATGAACACAAAACCAAAAGTAAAAATGGAGCAAAATATACAAAATCACACAATGCAATTAAATTAGAAGCGGCATGGAAAAGCAAAGACAAATCACTAGCATGTAAATTAGAATATCAAATAAAGAATTTAACTAAAAAACAAAAAGAAAACTTAATAAACGGAGAAAAACTATCAACATATCTGCACGGAAAAATAGACTGTAGAAGATATAGAAAATGTCCTTTTGGTGATGGTTTTCAAAAGGATATCCAAAAGGACACATGGAAGGAGAAATAAAAAATGCCTAACTGGACAAAAGAACAAAAACAAGCAATATATGAAAAAAACTCAAATTTATTAGTGGCTGCAGCAGCGGGAAGTCGGAAAAACGGCGGTATTAGTAGAAAGAATTATAAACAAAGCAATAAATGAAAATATTGATATAGACAAATTATTAGTCGTAACATTCACAAATGCGGCGGCATCAGAAATGAGAGAAAGGGTATTAGATGCAATATACAAAAAATTGGATGAATACCCGGAAAATGAAAATTTACAAAGACAAATAACATTATTAAATATGGCAAGTATTTGTACAATAGACTCATTTTGTTTAGATGTTGTAAAAAACAACTTTTATGAATTAGAAAATGTATCACCTAATTTTAGAATTGCAGATACACCTGAGATAGAACTTTTAAAACAAGAGATTTTGGACGAATTGTTTGAAAATAAATATCTTTCAGAAGATAAAGACTTTACAAAACTTATAAATACATATACAAGTTACAGAGATGATACACCTTTAAAAGACTTAATTTTAAGCATTTATAGTTATATAAGTTCAAGCCCATATCCACTAAAATGGCTAAATGAGAAAATAGAAATGTTTAACATAAAAGATGAACTAGATAAAGATTTTAGTCAAACTCCATGGGGAAAAGTGTTATTGGAAGAGATGGATGAAGAATTAACAGATGATTTAGCTATACTTGAAGATACAGTAAAAGGAATGGAATATGAAAAGGAGCTAGAAATTTTCAAGCAAATAATGGAGTCAGACATTAAGCAATTATCAACATTAAAAGAAAATTTAAATAATTGGAATAAAGCATATGAAATCGCACAAAATATAAAATTTACGGCATGGTCAAGAAAAAAAGTAGAATCAGAAATAAAAGAAGAAGCAAAAAATGTAAGAGATAGTGTAAAAGATAAATTCAAGAGAAAAACAGGAAAAATATTTGTATCAGATTCACAACAATCAAATCAAGATATATTTGATATGTATGATATTTTGAAAAAATTAGAAAAATTGATTATAGAATTTGATGAAATATTTTCAAAAAGAAAAAGAGATAAAAACATAGTTGACTTTACAGATATAGAACATTTTGCTTTAAATATATTAGTAAAAGATGTAGAAACAACAACTGATGAAAACGGAGAAAAACACAAAAAGATAATAAAAACAGAAGTTGCAAAAAAATACACAGAAAAATTTGAAGAAATTGCAATTGACGAATATCAAGACAGTAACCTTGTACAGGAATTTATATTATCTTCAATTTCTAGGGGAAATAACATGTTTATGGTTGGGGATGTAAAACAAAGTATTTATAGATTCAGACAGGCAATGCCAAAACTATTTTTAGATAAATATTCTAATTACAAGCCAGTTGAAACAGACCCAAATTGTTCAGGAAGAAAGATTCAACTATTCAAAAACTTTAGAAGTAGAGATAATGTACTTGATTTTACAAACTTAATTTTTAAAGATATTATGAGTGAAAAATTAGGGGAAGTTGACTATAACGAAGATGAGTATTTGAATTTTGGTGCAGAAGATTACAAAAAAATAGAACAAAATTTAAAAACAGAAATTGATATAATAGATGTAAAAACAGAGGAAGAAAGCGAAGAAGATAGCCAAGAGTACTCAAATAAATATTATGAAAATTCAGATTATGACGATAATGATGGAGAAAATGAAGAAGAATTAGAACACTTGGAAAATATTGAAATTGAAGCAAAATATGTTGCAGATAAAATAAAGAAATTAATAGATAGCAAATATCAAGTATATGACAGAAAAAAAGAAATATTTAGAGATATAACATACAAAGATATTGCAATTTTATTGAGGTCCACAAAAGACAAGGCAAGTATATATGAACAAGAACTTATAAAACTTGATATGCCTGTATTTGCAGATAGTAACCAAGAATATCTAGACTCAATAGAAATTCAAACAATTATGAGTTTACTAAAAATAATAGACAACCCTATGCAAGACATTCCACTTGTAACAGTTTTAAGGTCAAACATAGGAAAGTTCACAGATAATGAACTTGTGGAAATTCGTTTATCAGACAAATATGACAATTTCTACAATTGTATGCAAAAAGCAAAAGTTGATGTTGATGCACAATTAAAAGAAAAAATAGAAAAATTTTTAAATCAAATTGATACATGGAGAAAAGAACAAGAATATCTAGCATTAGACGAATTGATTTGGAAAATTTATTCAGACACAGGATATTACAATTATGTTAGACTAATGCCAAACGGTAATTTAAGACAGGCTAACTTGAAAATATTATTTGAAAGAGCAAAAAAATATGAAACTGCCAGTTTTAAAGGATTATATAATTTTATAAACTTTATAGAAAAATTAAAAATTAATTCAGGTGATTTAAGTTCTGCAAAAATAATAGGTGAAAATGATGATGTTATTAGAATAATGAGTATTCACAAGAGTAAAGGACTTGAATTTCCAATTGTATTTTTGGTAAATACAAATAAACAATTCAATGAACAAGATATAAGAAAAAATCCGGTTCTATTGCATCAAGACCTAGGAATAGGTGCTAAATATATTAATTACAATGCACAAGTTCAATATGATACTTTAACAAGAGAAGCAATAAAAAACGTTATTAGAAATGAAAATATCTCGGAAGAAATGAGGATTTTGTATGTTGCTTTAACAAGAGCAAAAGAAAAATTAATAATAACAGGAATTTCTAAAGATTATTCAAAACAATTAGAAGATATTGAACAACAAAAAAATATTTATGCAAGAAAAAATGGAAAAATAAATCCTATTTTGGTAAAAAAATATAAAGACTATTTAGATTGGATATTGCTTGTATATTTGTATGAACAGTCTAATACAGAAGATTTACTTGAATTGAATAGGATAGAACCAAGTAGCGTTTTTGAAAATAAAAAACAAGAAAATGAGCAAGAAAATACATCTCAAAATGTAATTGAGATGTTAAATGAAAATTCTAATAAAAAGGATATAAATCAAATTAAAGAACAAATTGAATATGAATATCCTGATAAATTATCTATTGATATTCCGACAAAAAGTTCTGTTACAAAAATTAAGAAAATGAAACAAAAACAATTGGATGTTGATTTTGAGAGTTTAGATAATGAAGAACCTGCAGATACAAATGCCAAGACAGGTGAAAATAATGACAATACTGATAAAGCAAATGTTACTTTTGAAAAGCCTAAGTTTTTACAAGATGAAAAAGAAACTAAAATAACATCAGCACAAAAAGGAACACTTACACACTTATGCTTACAAAAATTAAATCCAAAAGAAGAGTATGACTTAGAAAAAATCAAAACACTAATTCAAAATTTGGAAATGAATAAAATAATAACAGAAAAAGAAAGCAAAGCAATAAATCCAAACAAAATAGTACAATTTACTAAATCAAAGATTTGGAAACAATTAAAAAATGCCAAAGAATATTATAAAGAAAAGCCATTTTATATTAATGTTCCAGCAAGTCAAATTTATGATGCTGATATAAAGGAAAATATACTTGTTCAGGGTATTATAGATTTATATTTTGTTAATGAAAATGGGCAAATTGTTTTGGTTGATTATAAGACTGATTATGTTGAAAGTGGTAAGGAATTTGAACTTGTTGAAAAATATAAGAGTCAACTAGATTTGTATAAACAGGCTTTGGAGAGTGCTTTGGGTACAAAGGTGGAGAAGGTTTATATTTATTCTGTTTATTTGGGAAAAGAAATTGAAATTTGACAATTAACATAACATAATGTATAATGCTAATGTGGCAAAATGTAATAAAATACAAACAAATAATTTTGGAGGTATCTAATATGAAAGAAAATAGTCAAGAAAAGTATATGGAAATTATACGGCAACTAGTAGATTTGGGTGCATATTCAACAAATACCTTGAATGAAGTATTACAATTAGCAGTAGAAGGCGGATATACAGAACTAGTTAAATTCCTTATAGAAAGAGGAGCAGATGTAACAGCGGATGATAATCAAGCTATTATTATAGCGGCAAAGGGAGGAAATAATGAGGTTATAGAATTATTACTTGAAAAAGGAGCAGATGTAGAAGCGAGACATAATCTAGTTATTTATAGAGCAATTCAAAGTGGAAAAATAGAAGTAGTAAAACTGTTGTTGGAAAAAGGAGCAAATTTAGCAGAATGTTATACGGTTGATCTTTTGTTAAGTGCAGTAGAAATAGGAAATAAAGAAGTTGTAGAAGTATTACTTGAAAATGGAGCAGATGTGACGGAATTATTGCCCTATGAACTTTTGGAGAGTCCCGTAAATTGTGGAAATATAGGATTAGTTAAATTACTGATAGAACATGGCGTGGTTGAAACGGATTGCTTTTCACTCATTCTTGATGCAATAAATGGAGGATATGAAAAAGTTGTAAAAATTTTAATTAAATATGCGGATGAGGAAACGAAGAAAGATAAAGGTCTTCTTGAGGCTGCAATAGAAAACAAAAATCTGAAAATAATAAAAATTTTATTGGAAAATGGTGCAGATATAGAACTTCTAAAACAAAAAGATATGCAACTTGCGTTGTTGTATGACCCGAATATAATATTAAAGGACATTATAAAATACCTTTTATAAAATACCTTTCAACGTCTATTAATTAAAGTACTTTCAAATAAAGAGGATATTCAATGAGTATCCTCTTTTGTGGTTAATAAATCATAATATAATTTGTTCTACTAATTTTCAAAATTAGTTAAATGTACCAAAAATATTGAAATTTCAATATTTTTCTGTTATAATAACAACATAAAGTAGTAATAAAAGGAGAAGTAACATGGATAGAATGAAAACGTTTTTTAAATATGCGATGTGGATAATACTATTTTACATATTTTCAAACATATTGATATATTTAAATTTAGAAACAACATATCAAAATATAGGAAGAAAGGACAATTTGCCACAAGTAACAGTGTATCAAGCACAAGCAACCAAAATAAATGGACGTATAAAAGGCAGTATTTACAATAGTTCAGAACATAAAATTACAAATAAATACTTAAGAATAGATTTGTACTCAGAAAGAGATGTATTCTTAGGAAGTAAATACATAGATGTGTCTACAATGAGAGATGATGAAACAAGGAATTTTGAAGAGTATTTTAAAGTACAAGATGTAGATTATTACGAAATGAAATTTGTTGATGAAAAAGAAGAAGGAGAACTACCAGAAATGTTGAAAGATTTAACAAGAGAGCAAGTAGTTTGGGGTACATTCTTAACATTTTTAATATTCTGGTAAAAAATAAAAGTTGTCAAGAGGGAATATTCCCTTTTGATAACTTTTATTTTTTAATCAAATTTTTAAATATCTATTGCATATATAAACTTTTTATGTTAATATAATGATATTATATTTCAAACGATATTTTATTAATTCAATTTATGGCAAATCTGCCAAAGTTTCAAGAAAAAAATTAAATATAGAAAGAAGGAATGCAACATAGTAAAATTATTAAACCCGAAAAACGACTATGTCTTCAAAAGAATATTTGGACAAATTGGAAACGAAGACATAACTGCTTCATTAATAAGTTCAATAGTTGACAAAGAAATAACGAATGTTGAATTAGACAATAATACAATACTTGAAAAAGATTTATTTGATGATAAAGTAGGAATTTTAGATATCAAAGCAAAAATAGACAGTAATATTAATTGTGATATAGAGATGCAAGTAGTAGATAAAAACGATATAGAAAGAAGATTATTATTTTACTGGAGTAGATTATTTAGTAAAAGTATAAAAGCAGGAAAAGACTATTCAAAATTAGAAAAAACAATAGCAATACTAATAACAGATTATGAATTAGAATCATTAAAACAAATCCCCAAATATCAAACAAAATGGCAAATAAGAGAGGAAGAATACCGCCAGGTTATATTGACAGATGTCATGGAATTGTATATAATTGAATTACCAAAGTTCATAAAATATAAAGAAAATAAAAAGAAACAAGTGGACTCTTGGTTAAAATTTATAGAAAATCCAGAGGTGGTAAATATGGATGAAAATGCAGCAATAAAAAAAGCACAAAAAGAATTAGAAAAAATAAGTAGTGATGAGCATGAAAGATATTTAGCAGAATTAAGAGAAAAATACATAATGGACCAAAAAGCAACAGAAGATGCAGGATATTACAAAGGGATAAAAGAAGGAATGATAAGTGTTGCAAAAAAATTATTACAACAAAAAATATCAATTGAAGTAATAAGTAAAGCAACAGGTCTTACAAAAGAAGAAATAGAAAAATTAAAAATCTAATTGAAAAATCGTTTGAAATATAAATGAATTTTGTAATAAAAATATTTGAATGTAAACAGGATAAAAGAGATAAAACTCTATATCCTGTTTTTGCGTTATCATAACTTTTTAAGGTTACAGAATTCGTTACAAAAAATGTAACGAAAATGTAACAAAAGAAAAAAGCCTAGAGCCAAGCCGACAAAAAAATGCAAAAAAATCTTTTTCATAAAATGTTGCAATTGCAACAGAAAAACTTTCCGGATGATATATAATAGGTGCATACTTAATCAAGGGGAGGATATGGAAATGAAAATCATAAAAAGAGATGGATCAATAGTAGACTATAATCCAGAAAAAATCAGAATAGCAATTAAAAAGGCTAACAAAGAAGTATCAAGAAAAGAAAAAGCAACAGATGCAGAAATTGATGAAATAATAACTTATATTGAAGATCTAAAAAAATCAAGAATATTAGTTGAAGATATCCAAGACATAATAGAACAAAAATTAATGTCATTAGAAAAATATCAATTAGCAAAAACATATATCACATATAGATACACAAGAGCATTAGTTAGAAAAGCAAACACAACAGACCAATCAATAAAAGAATTAATCGAAGGTGAAAGTGAATACTGGAATAACGAAAACTCTAACAAAAATGCAACAGTTGTAACAACACAAAGAGATTACCTAGCAGGAATAACAAGCACAGATATCACAAGAAGATTTTTATTACCAGAAGATATAGTAAAAGCACATGATGAAGGAATAATTCATTTCCACGACGCAGACTATTTTGCACAAAATGCATTAACAAACTGTGAACTTATTAACTTAGAAGATATGTTACAAAATGGAACAATTATGAATGGAGTTATGATAGAAAAACCACACAGATTTATAACAGCATGTACAATAGCAACACAAATAATTTTAGGTGTTACATCATCAACATATGGTGGAGCAACAATATCATTATCACATTTAGCTCCATTTGTAAAAAGTAGTTATGATAAATATTATAAAAAATACAAAGACAGAGGATTAACAGAAAAACAATGTGAAGATTATGCAAAACAAGATACAAGAAAAGAAGTATCTGACGGTGTTCAAACATTTAATTATCAAGTTAATTCAATGACAAACACAAATGGACAAGCACCTTTCTTATCAGTATGTATGTACTTAGGAGAAACAGATGAGTATAAAGAAGAATTAGCAATGATTATAGAAGAATTCTTAAAACAAAGAATAGAAGGATTCAAAAATGAAAAAGGTGTATATGTAACACCAGCATTCCCAAAATTGTTATACGTATTAGAAGAAGACAATATTAATAAAAACGGTAAATACTGGTATTTAACAGAACTTGCAGCAAAATGTACGGCAAAAAGAATGGTGCCAGATTACATATCAGAAAAGAAAATGAAAGAATTAAAAGTTGACAAAAATGGAGAAGGACATTGTTATCCATGTATGGGTTGCCGTTCATTCTTAACACCATATGTAGACCCAGAAACAAACAAACCAAAATATTATGGTAGGTTTAACCAAGGTGTTGTAACAATAAACTTAGTTGATGTTGCATTAACATCTGGAAAAGATAGAAATAAATTCTGGAAAATATATGATGAAAGACTTGAACTATGCCATAGAGCATTACAAGCAAGACATGAAAGATTAAGCAAAGTAACGAGTGATGTTGCACCAATTCTATGGCAACACGGAGCATTTGCAAGATTACCAAAGGGAGCACCAATTCATCCATTATTACATGGTGGATATTCAACAATATCACTTGGATATGCAGGTTTATACGAATGTGTTAAATATATGACAGACAAGAGCCACACAGACAACGGAGAAGGAAAAGAATTTGCAATTGAAGTAATGAAAAAATTAAATGAAAAATGTAAAGAGTGGAAAGAAAAAGAAGATATAGACTACAGTGTTTATGGTTCACCAATTGAGTCAACAACATATAAATTTGCAAAATGTTTAAAAGAAAGATTCGGAGTTGTAGAAGGAATAACAGACAAGAACTATATAACAAACTCATATCATGTACCAGTATTTGAAGAAATAGATGCATTTTCTAAATTGAAATTAGAAAGTCAATTCCAAGAATTAAGTCCAGGTGGAGCAATATCATATGTAGAAACTCCAAACCTACAAGATAACTTAGAAGTTGTTCTACAAATAATCAGATTTATTTATGACAATATTATGTATGCAGAATTAAATACAAAATCAGATTATTGCCAAAAATGTGGATATGATGGAGAAATTTTAATTGATGATAATCTAGAATGGTACTGCCCAAATTGTGGAAACAGAGACCACAATACATTAAATGTCGCAAGAAGAACTTGTGGTTATATTGGAAGTAATTTCTGGAATAAAGGAAGAACTCAAGAAATAAAAGAAAGAGTTTTACACATTGATAATAAAGATGATGAATAAAAAGTCTTTTTTGGGACGGTTATGTTTGGAACTTGATTCAAAGCAGAACCGTCTTGAAATGGACAAAAGAAGGATGATATAAAATGGGGTATAATAAAATTAGAAAAATGGATATTTCAGATGGACCAGGAGTAAGAGTATCAATATTTATGCAAGGTTGTGCATTCAACTGTAAAAACTGTTTCAATCCAGAAACACATGATTTTAATGGCGGGAAAGAATTTACAGATGCAACAATAGATAGAATATTGGAATTATCAGATAATGACAATATTGAAGGACTATCAATATTAGGTGGTGAACCAATGCATCCTAGAAATATTGAAAACACTACAAAATTGGCTAAAGCATTTAAAGCAAAATATCCTAACAAAAGTGTATGGGCGTGGTCAGGTTTTAAATTTGATAAAGATTTGAAAGACAAAGAAGTTGCTAAATATTTGGATGTTTTAGTTGATGGACAATATGTTGACGAATTACATAATCCTACTTTAAAGTGGAAAGGCTCTTCAAATCAAAGAGTTATTGATGTTCAAAAAAGTTTAAAACAAAATCAAATTGTATTATTTGAAAAATAATGTGCCATAATAGTATAGAAAATATTATTACAATTTACAGTAAAAAATATTTATAAATTAATAATATATTGTTAATTATAAATGTTCATTTATAGAAGTAAATTGTAATTTTAATATTATAAGAGAGGAATGTGATTTTTTAATGGCGAATACCAAAGAAGATGTAAATATAAATAAAATGTATGCAAGTGAAAGCAAAATAAGTAAAGATGAGTTTATACAAAAATACAAAATAACAGAAAACGGAATAACAAACGAAGAAGCAGAAGAAAAATTTCGAAGATTAGGACCAAACGAAATTAGACAAGCAAAACCTAAAAAGTGGTATAACTATTTTTGGGAAAGTTTGGTCACACCATTTAATTGCATATTAATTGGAATTGCACTTATATTAATTTATACAGACGTGATTTTGGCTGAAGCACCAAGTTATGCAAATATTATAGTAATAGCAATATTAGTAATAGCAAGTACTTTATTAGATTTCTTTGAAGAATATAGGTCAAATAAAGCAGCAGAAAAATTAAAGAAAATGGTTGCAACAAAAACAACTGTAATTAGAAATGGAAAAAAAATAGATATTCCAATTAAAGATGTAGTAATTGGAGATACTGTTGTATTATCTGCAGGAAGCATGATACCAGCAGATTTAAGAGTAATTGAAGCAAAAGACTTGTATGTTGGACAATCATCTTTAACAGGTGAATCTGATAGTGTTAAGAAAACTGTAGAATTAGAAGATAAAGAAGACGAAATTGATAACATATCAGATTTTGATAATATTTGTTTTATGGGAACAAATGTAGTATCAGGTTCAGCAAAAGGTGTTGTAATAAAAACTGCAGATTCAACATATTTTGGGAAAATAGCACACACAATAACTGCTGGAAAAGCCAAAACAGCATTTCAAAAAGGAATTGAAAACATAAGTAGATTGTTAATAAAATTTATGTTGTTTATGATACCATTAGTATTTGTTATAAATGTTGAAAAACATGAATTTATAACAGCATTTACATTTGCAGTTGCAATAGCAATATGTATAACACCACTATTATTGCCAGTAATTTTATCATCAAGTTTATCAAAAGGTGCAATAAGAATGTCAAAAAAGAAAACTATTGTTAAAAAACTTGATTCAATTCAAAATTTTGGAGCAATGAACATTTTATGTACAGATAAAACAGGAACATTGACTGAAGATAAAATCGTACTTGAAAGATATTTGGACGTAAATGGTGATGAAGATATAAGAGTTTTGAAACACGCATTTCTAAATTCGTATTTTCAAACTGGATTAAAAGGAAGCATAGACGAAGCGGTAATAAAAAGAGCTTCTGAAAATAATTTAATGGAACTTACAGAAAAATATAAAATAATTGACGAAATACCATTTGATTTTTCTAGGAGACGCTTATCAGTTATTGTATCAGATGGAGAAAAAAGACAATTAATTACAAAAGGTGCAGTTGAAGAAATATTGAGCATCTGTACTATGGTTGACTATAAAGGACAAGTTAGCAAAATAACAAAAGAAATTAAAGACAATATCAAAAAAATCAGTAAACAATTAAACAAAGAAGGGTTAAGAGTTGTTGCGGTTTGTCAAAAAAATGATATGGAAAACAAAACAAATTTTGAAGTATCAGACGAGAAAAATATGATATTGCTTGGATTTATAGGATTCTTAGACCCACCAAAAGAAAGTGCGAAAGAATCTATCAAAAGACTAAATAAAGCAGGAATTAGAGTTATAGTTCTTACTGGTGATAATGCTGATGTAACTAGATGTGTATGCGAAAAAGTAGGAATAAATTCTAGAAATATTGTATTAGGAAGCCAAATTGAAAAACTTCCAGACATTGGGGTAATACGTTTATTAAAGAAGTCAAATATATTCGCAAAACTTTCTCCAATACAAAAAGCTAGAATTGTAAGACTATTAAGACAAAATGGAAATGTAGTAGGCTATATGGGAGACGGGATAAATGACAGTCCGTCATTGACAAACTCAGATGTAGGTGTATCGGTAGATACAGCGGTTGATATTGCAAAAGAATCAGCAGACATAATTTTACTTGAAAAAGATTTAAATGTATTGCTAGACGGTGTTGAAGAACGGAAGACGTACATTTGTAAACTTAATGAAATATATCAAAATGGCAACAAGTTTCAACTTTGGAGAAGTTGTATCTGTAATTGTAGCAAGTATATTTTTGCCATTTTTACCGGAAACACCAATTCAATTATTAGTTGAAGGCTTAATATACGATTTTGGACAAATGACATTACCATTTGATCATGTTGACAAAGAACAGTTAGAAAAACCAAAGAAACTAGATATAAAGAGTTTAAAGAGATTTATGCTATTTATGGGACCTGTAAGCTCAGCATTTGACATTGTTGTATTTTTAACATTATGGTTTGTATTTAGATTAAGAGATGTATCACATTTTCAAACAATTTGGTTTACTTATAGCATAGTTTCAAACTTAATTGGAATGCATATAATAAGAACTGCTAAAGTTCCATTTATTCAAAGTAATGCTCATAAATATGTATATGCATCATCAATTTTATTGATATTAGTTGGTATTGTTGTGCCATTTACAACTTTGGGCAATGCTATTGGACTTGTACCTATTGGTGCAAAATATTTGTTTATGATTTTTGTTGTTACATTTTTGTATTGCATTATTGCTTCTTTTGCAAAGAGAATCTATATCAAAAAATATAAAGAGTGGATTTAATCTTGATTTGTAAAAATTAATATGATATTATACTTTCAAAAGGAGATGTGATTATATGAAAAACAAAAAAATAGTAATATTTGCAATTGTAATAATAGTAGTAATAGCAATTATTGCTGGAGCATTATATATAGTAAATAGAAATACTCCAAAGCCAGAAGAAGCACTAAGTGCTTATATATCATTGTTAAATGAACAAAAATATGAAGAAATGTATAATATGATTTCTGAATATTCAAAAACACAAATATCACAGGAAGACTTCATAAAAAGAAACAAAAATATATATGAAGGAATTGATGCATATGACATAAAAGTTACACCATCCGAAACAACAAAAGATGGCAAAACATATAGCATTAAATATAATGAAAGTATGTCTACATCTGCAGGAACAATTAGTTTTGAAAATATAGCAAAATTAGTAAGGAAAAACAAGGAATATAAAATAAGTTGGACATCTAGTATGATTTTTCCAGAATTAAGAAATACAGACAAAGTAAGAGTTTCTACATTATCTGCAAAAAGAGGAGAAATTTTAGATAGAAATGGGGCAAAACTTGCACAAAATGGAAGTATTTCAAGTGTTGGAATTGTACCAGGTAAATTAGGAGAAAATAAAACAGAAAATATAAGCAAAATATCAGAATTGACAGGTGTTTCAACAGATTATATAAATACACAAATATCTGCATCTTATGTAAAAGATGATACATTTGTACCAATCAAAAAAGTTTCTGCAGATAATACAGAATTAAAGAGTAAATTGTTAGAAATACCAGGAATCAAAATAACAAGTGTTGATGCCAGAGTGTATCCACTTGGAGAAGAGGCCGCACATTTGATTGGATATGTTCAAGCAATTAGTGCAGAAGAATTAAAACAAAAAGAAGGAAAAGGATATAATTCAAGTAGTATTATTGGAAAAGCAGGTTTAGAACAAGCATATGAAGATACTTTAAGAGGTATTGATGGAACGGAAATTTATATAGCAGATGAAAATGGTAATAAATTAAAAACCTTAGCAACTCAAGATAAAAAAGATGGAACAGATGTCAAATTAACAATTGATAGTGGAATACAAAAAAATTTATATAATCAAATGAAAAATGATAAAGGCTTTTTTGTAGTTATGAATCCAACAACAGGTGAATTACTTGCAACAGTAAGCACACCATCATATAATTCAAATGATTTTGTGTTAGGCATGACATCTTCAAAATGGGAAGAATTAAATAACGATGAAAGTAAACCATTATATAATAGATTTTTACAAAGTTATTGCCCAGGTTCGACTTTTAAACCGATAACTGCTGCAATAGGGTTAACGAGTGGAAAATTAACAACGGATACAACATTTAATTATTCAGGATTAAAATGGCAAAAAAATTCAAGTTGGGGAGATGTTTATATAACAACACTAACTGCGTATAACGGACCTAAAAATGTAGCAAATGCTTTAATACATTCTGACAACATATTTTTTGGTCAAGCAGCAATGCAAATTGGTAAAGATACATTCTGCTCAGGACTTGATAAATTAGGATTTAATGAAGATGTTGATAAAACAATAGGATTTCCATTAACATTCAAAAAATCACAATATTCAAATTCTGAAAAAGCAGATATGAATGAAAAACAATTAGCCGATTCAGGATATGGTCAAGGTAATATACTTGTAAATCCAATACATATGGCATCAATTTATTCAGCATTTGCAAATAACGGAAACATGGTAAAACCATATATAGAATATAAAACAGGAAATACAGAATATTTAAAAGAAAATGCGTTTACATCAGAGGCTGCTAATACAGTGAAGGATGACTTGATTCAGGTTGTAGAAAATCCAGAGGGAACTGCAACTGATATGAAAGTACCAGGTGCTACTATTGCCGGAAAAACTGGAACTGCAGAATTGAAAAATTCTAGTACAGATACTGAAAGTGGTACATTGGGTTGGTTTGATTGCTTTACAGTCAATAATAATGATAATGATATGCTTATTATAGGTATGGTTGAAAATACTCAAAATAATAGTAGTGGTGGAAGCCATTATGTTATTAAGAAAATTAAAAGTTTATTTATAAAGTAAAAGAAAAAAGGCCTTAGAAGAGGCCTTTTACTATTCCCTCTAAACCTAGGTCATTTTCAACAAAGTTATAAATGCTAAAAATAAAAACAAAGGCTGAGGTGATGCTCATAAGAATTACAAAAATAAATGTTATTTTTACTATTTGTTTTGATTTTTGACTACTTTTTGAAGATTTATACTTCATAATTAGATACATTACTATTGAAAATAATAATCCTAGTAGTGCAATTAAACAGTAAGTAATAATGTCTTTTTCCATTTTAACTCCTATAAAAATACAAGACTATATAGTGACAAATTATATTATAATATAAAATTTAAAAAAAATAAATAGTATTTTAACAATTTCTTGCAATTTTTGAGTCAATATAGTAAAATATAGATATTAAAAAAGCAAAAAAACTGAAAAATACAATTTTATGCCTTAAGAAAAAATATTATAAAAAAGTATAATAATAGATAAAAATAAAAGAAAGGAGAAAAATAATGGCAAAACCAATAGTAGCAATAATAGGAAAACCAAATGTAGGGAAATCAACGTTTTTCAATTATTTGGCAGGAAGTAGAATATCAATAGTTCAAGACACGCCAGGCGTAACAAGAGACAGAATATATGCAGAAACAAATTGGCGTGGAAGAAAGTTCACATTAGTAGATACAGGAGGTATCGAACCAGAATCAGAAGATATCATATTATCTCAAATGAGAGAACAAGCAAATTTAGCAATATCAATGGCAGATGTAATAATCTTTTTAACAGATATTAGGCAAGGCGTAACAGCAGCTGACAGAGAAATTGCATTAATGCTTAAAAAGTCTGGAAAACACATTGTTTTAGTATGTAACAAAGCAGATAATTACGAAAAAGATAGACAAGAAGCATATGAGTTTTATAATTTAGGATTAGGGGACCCATATCCAATATCAGCATCAAATGCTTTAGGAATAGGTGATGTATTAGACGCAATATATGAACATTTTCCAGAAAAAGATGAATCAGAGGATGACGAAGAAATCATCAAAGTTGCTATAATAGGAAAACCAAATGTTGGTAAATCTTCTTTAATAAATAAAATTTTAGGAGAAAAAAGAACAATTGTAAGTAATATTGCAGGAACAACTAGAGATGCAATAGATTCACCATTTGAAAATGAACATGGAAAATATATTTTAATAGATACAGCGGGTATTAGAAAAAAAGCAAAAGTAAATGAACAAATAGAAAAATATAGTGTTCAAAGAAGTTTATTAGCGGTTGAAAGGGCAGATGTATGCTTAATGATGATTGATGCAAATGATGGCGTTACAGACCAAGATGCTAAAATTGCAGGTGAAGCTCATGAAGCAGGAAAAGGTGTTATAATTGTTGTAAACAAATGGGATGAATACGAAAAAACAACAGGAACATTAGAAAAATACAAAAAAGAAGTTTATGAAAAATTATCATATTTATCATATGCACCAATGATTTTTATATCTGCAAAAACTGGTCAAAGGGTTGATAAATTATTTGATATGATAAATAATGTTGCAAAACAAAATGCATTAAGAGTATCAACATCAGTATTAAATCAAGTAATAAATGAGGCAATAGCAATTGTTCAACCACCAACAGATAAGGGAAGAAGATTAAAAATTTATTATGGAACACAGGCTTCTACAAAGCCACCAACATTTGTTATTTTTGTTAATAATAAACAATTATTCCATTTTTCTTATCAAAGATATTTGGTAAATCAAATAAGAAAAGAGTTTGGATTAGAAGGTACACCGGTTAGAATTATTGTTAGAGAAAAAGGTGAAAAGGAGTAGTTGAAAAATAGAAAGAGAGGTTAAAAAATGGCAATATATATAATAGTAGGAATAATAGCATACCTAATAGGTAGCATAAATTTTTCAGTGTTAATAAGCAAAAAAATGGCAGGATTTGATGTAAGAGAAAAAGGAAGTGGAAATGCAGGAACAACTAATATGTTGCGTTCAGTTGGAAAAAAGGCAGCAGCAATTACATTAATATGTGATATCTTAAAAGGAGTTATTTCTATAGTAATTGCAATAATAGTTGGAAATATAGCAAAAAATTTAGACAGAGAATTGCTTTTACAAATTGCAGGTATCGCAGTTGTCTTAGGACATACATTTCCAATATTTTTTGGATTTAAAGGTGGAAAAGGTGTAGCAACATCACTTGGGGTTTTACTTATAAGTAATTGGCAAATAGGATTAATTTGTTTAGTATTTGCAGTTGTTTTGATGGCATTAACAAGAATGGTATCTTTGGGATCATGTGCGGCAGCAGTTTTGTTTCCTGTTTTAACATTATTCATAAATCAACATTATACTGTTTTAACAGATGGCAAAAGTGGTAGAGTTTATTTTGTTTATAGTGTAATATTGGCCATAATTGTTTTATATAATCATAGAAGTAATATTAAAAGAATTTTAAATGGAACAGAAAACAAATTAAGTTTTAAAAATACAAAATAAATGGTAACATTTTATAATTAGCGAATTGTATAACAATAAATGTCCATTTGAGGGCACATAAGATAAAGGAGGTAATATAAATTTATGAATATTGCAATAATAGGAAGTGGAAGTTGGGGAGTTGCATTGGCAGTACATTTAGCAAATGTAGGTAACAATGTAAAGATATGGTCTTTTATGGAAGAGGAAAGAGACTTAATAAATAATGAAAGAAAATGCAAATTTTTGCCTGGTGTTGAATTACCAGAGAACATTATGTGTTCAACCGATTTTGGAGAAGTAATTAAAGATAGTAAAATGATTTTACATGTTACACCATCAAAATTTACAAGAAGTACATTTAAACAATATAAAGAGTATGTTGGAAATAAACCAATAATAATATGTTCAAAAGGTTTTGAAAAAGAAACATTAGAAACATTGGACGAAGTTATTTTAGAAGAAATGCCAACAGCAAAAGTTGGTGCATTATCAGGCCCAAGTCATGCAGAAGAAGTTTCTATAGCAATACCAACAGCACTTGTAATTGCATCAAAACATCAAAATATTTTAAAAATGGTACAAGATGCATTTATGTCAGAAAAAATGAGGATATATACATCAAATGATGTAAAAGGTGTAGAACTTGGTGGAGCGTTAAAAAATATAATTGCATTTTGCTCAGGGGCAGCAGCTGGAATTGGCCTAGGAGACAACAGTTTTGCAGCATTAATAACAAGAGGATTAAAAGAAATTGTACGTTTAGGTGTTGAACTTGGTGGAAAAGAAGAAACATTTTATGGTTTAAGTGGCCTTGGAGATTTGATAGTAACTTGTTTAAGTGAGCATAGTAGAAATAGAAAAGCCGGATATTTAATAGGACAAGGAAAATCACTTGAGGAGACTAAAAAAGAAGTTGGAATGGTAATTGAAAGTATTGATAATATTGATGTTGCATATGAACTTGGAAAATTACATAATATTGAAATGCCAATAGTCGAGACAGTTTATAGAGTTTTGTATGAGAGTCTTGATCCACAAGAGGCTGTTAAAGACTTAATGACAAGAGATAAAAAAATGGAATAAAATTCTAAAAAATTATTAACACAATAAAAAAATATGAATAAAATTATAAAAAATTGAAATAATATTTATATATTTGAATGGAGGAATAAAAATGGAATTTTTTGATAAATTAGGTAAAAAAGCAAGTGAAGCATATAAAGTGACAGCGGATAAAACAGGAAAATTAGCAAAAGAGGCTAAATTAAGAATGAAAATATCAGAATTAAAATCACAAATAAATGATATATACAAAGAAATAGGAGAGTGTGTTTATCAAAAACACACAAGAGATGGTGAATATGATATTTCAAAGGAAATTGAAGAAAAATGTACAAAAATAGACGTTTTAAGTGATGAAATTGATTCAAATTTAAAACAGTGTCTTGAATTAAAAGATAAAAGACAATGTCCAAATTGTTTTGCAGAAATAGAAAAAGATGTAAAATTTTGTCCAAAATGCGGAACAAAACAAGAAGAAATTAAAGAAGAACCAGCCAAGGAAGTTGAAATAATAGAAGATAATAAAAATCCATTTGACGGAAACAGTGAGAATAATAATGAGTGTAATGAAGAAAAATCTAATTTAGAAAAAACTGTTACAGTAGAATCAGACCCCAAATTAGATGAAGACAAAACTGTAGAACATATAAGTGAAGAAAATGAATAATAATTTTGCACAAAATATGTAGAAAATTAATAATTAATTTAGTAATGTAATTTTATATATTAGGTAAGTTGCATTGCTTTCCTAATATATAAAAAAGAATTTCTGTAGTAAGTGACTATTAGAAATTCTTTTTTTAATATGGATATCTTTCAAATAAATATTTTATCAAATTATTAGCATTTTCGTTAGTAACATGAATATATAAACCTTTATCCAAACAAATCAACATCATAATTTTAAAATCATTAAAATTATCTGCATATACACCAACAATATCAGCAATTTCTATAGGATTATCGTATAAATGCTTCCATGATAAAACATTAGTTAAATTAAAAGAAGAACTATAAAAAGAACTTAAAAATTTTTCTAATTCTTTAGAACTATTACTATATAAATTTACTGAAATCATACTTTTCTCCAATCCTAAAAATAATTGTACTTTCTTTTAGTATAATTCGTAAAAGAAAAAATATACATAAAACCAAAATTGGAATAGTTTGTATCAAAATGTACATAATAAAATAAGAGATAAAATTAAATAGGAGGAATAATTTGAAAAAATTTAAAAAATTAGCATATATTGCACTTATATTAATAATTGCTATACTTTCTTTTTGTATTTATAAAGTGTATGCTAAAAATAATCAAGATGATGATATAAAAGAAAAATCTTTTGCGGATATAAAATATTTAGAAAAAGAATTTACAAATTTATTTAATGAGGTTAATAATATAAAGTTTGAAAATTATACAATTTTAGCTACGGATATTGAAGAAAAGAAATCAAGTCAGGAATTAGGACAAAAATCAGGGCAAAGTTCTGGAGGAAGCTCTGAAAAAAATTCCAGTAGTGAAACAGGTAAAGAAGATTCATCTTCTGAACAGGAAAAAACTAAAAATAAACAATATCAATTAAAAAAAGAAGGAATACTTACACAAAATTCGGAACCTGATTGGAATCAAATAAAAAATGATGTAGAAAAAATATATACAATATTATATTCAATAACTGTAGATTTACATCAAACAGTTGATAATAAAGAAAATATTGCAAAATTTACTAACGAATATGATAAATTGGTAAAAGCAGTAAAGGAAGAAAACAAACAAGAAACATTAAAAGAATTGTCTGAATTGTATAACTTTTTGGCTGGATTTATAGATGATTTTTCTACACATAAAAAAGATGTAATTGTGATAAAAACTAAAAATGATGTTTTTAAAGCATACAGTATTTTGGATAATGAAGACTGGGAAAGTGTGACAGACTCAATAAATAGTGCTACACAAAACTTTGCAAGAATAAGTGTGGATGTGAAAGATTTAAATGATAAGGATACAGGCAAAAGCAAAGGAAAAAATGATGACCAAAATATTAGTAAATATAATGTTAATAAGGCATATATGATGATTGAAGAACTTCAAAATGCTATTAATTTAAAAGAAAAAGAAATTTTTTTAATAAAATATAAAAATTTGCTGGAAGAATTAGAAAATGTGTGATATAATTTTTAAAGAGTAAATTGAATGGTCGCTGGTAACTTCCGAAAGGAACTACGAGAGGAAAGTCCGGGCTCCATAGAGCAATGATGCTAGATAACGTCTAGTGTGGGTAACCATAAGGAAAGTGCAACAGAAAATAACCGCCCGTATGGGTAAGGATGAAAAGGCGAGGTAAGAGCTCACCGGTTCTATGGTGACATAGAATGCTGTGTAAACCCCATCTGGAGCAACACCTAACAAAGAAGATTAAGTCTGCTCGACGCCTTCTTGAACTGCGTGGCTTGAGGCATATAGCAATATATGTCCTAGATAAATGACTATTTTAAAAGACAGAACCCGGCTTACAGATTTGCTCTTTTTTTATTTTATATCAAAAATTTTAAAATCATTAGGTAAATCACCCCAAAAATTCAAATCATTATTATAAATAGGATGAATAAATTGCAAATTAAAGCAATGTAAAGCCTGTCTATTAATTAAATCAGAAATAGAACCATATAAACTATCACCAAGCAAAGGATGACCAATGGCAGACATATGAACTCTAATTTGATGTGTTCTACCAGTTTCTAAAGAACACTTAACTAAAGAATAATTATCAAATTCTTTTAAAACTTCATAATGAGTTATGGCAGTTTGACCATTTTCGGAAATGCATCTTTCAATAATACTATTTTCTTTTCTTGCAATTGGTAAATTAATTGTACCAGATTTTTTGTCAAAAAATCCGTTACAAACGGCTAAATATTCTTTCTTAAATTGATTATTTTTCATTTGATTAATTAAATATTCTTGAATATATTCACATTTTGCAAATACAACTAAGCCTGATGTGTTTAGGTCAAGTCTATTAACAGGTCTTATTTTTTTCTTTAAACCAATTTTGTCAAAATAAAATTTTATACCATTACACAAAGAATCGTAGTAATGCAAAACCGATGGATGTATTGCAATTCCTGCAGGTTTATTTACAACCAAAAGCCAGTCATCTTCAAATATTATATTTAAATTCATTTTTGTTGGTATAATATTTGAATTATCTTCTTCATAATCAAAGTTGATTGTAATCGTGTCTCCGAAAGTGCCTGTTTTACGTGTGTCACAAGGCTTGTGATTAAGTTCTATTTTATTCAATTTTATTAATTTGTATAAAAGCCTTGATGATATTTTTAGTTCATTCTGTAAGGTACTGTTTATTGTTTGTGTGTTATTTTTTATTTCATAATTTATTTCCATTTTTTGTTCCTTCTTAGTATATAATATTGTGTTACTATTCACAGTATATAAAAAATAATTTTATGGACTGTGAATTGTAACAATATTGTAACAGGAAAGTGCAAAAAATACAAATTTTTACTTTACTTTTTTTATAAATATGTATATAATTTGTTATGGAATGATAAATGAAAAACGATAATTAAAATAAAAGTGGAAAAATAATTATATTAATAAAAACATTAAGGAAGGAAAACTAAAATGCGTATAAGATACAAAAAATGGGCAAGACCAGAATTAGAAGCAAGTAAATTTTATATAGATAACCCAGAAGAATGGAAAGGAAAATGGAAAGAATTTTTCAAAAATTCAAATAATCCAATACATTTGGAACTTGGATGTGGAAAAGGTCAATTTATATCAAATCTAGCATCAAGTAATTTAGATATTAACTATATAGCAATAGATTTAGTTGATGCAATGCTTGGGCTAGCAAAAAGAAATGTAGAACAAGTATACCAAGAAAAAAATATTGAACCAGACAATGTTGTTTTAACAAGATTTGATATTGAAAGAATACCAATGATTTTAGACAAAACAGATAATATTCAAAGAATATATATAAACTTTTGTAATCCTTGGCCAAAGGGAAAACATAGAAAGAAAAGACTTACACATACAAGACAACTTGAAAAATATAAACAATTTTTGGCAGAAAATGGAGAAGTTTATTTTAAAACAGATGATGATGATTTATTTAATTCAAGTTTAATATATTTTGAAGAAAGTGGTTTTGAAGTGGTTGCCAAAACTTATGATTTACATAAAAATCCAATTTTTGAAAATAATATAGAAACAGAGCATGAGAAAATGTTTTCAGAACAGGGAATTAAGATTAAAGCATTAATTGCAAAATGTAAAAATTAATAGACAGAGTTAATAAAGGTTATAAATTAATGAAATAAGTGAAAGGGTAAAGATAATGGAAGATCCAGATGTAACAGAAATGAAAAAAAAATGTAATAATAGAGAATATGTACTTCAAGCGGTAAAAGACAAGGGAAAGCTTCTAGAATTTGCGGCACCTGAATTTCAAGATGACGAAGAAGTTGTTAAGGCTGCACTTGAACAAGATGGCGAAGCAATGGAATTTGTATCTGATAGATTAAAAGACAACAAAGATATGATGTTACTTGCAATAAAAGGTGCACCATGGACTGCATGTTATGCATCTGATAGGTTAAGAGCAGATAAAGATGTAATAATGGCAAGTGTTCAAACATATGGACAAACTTTATATTTTGCAAGTGAAAAATTAAGAGACGACAAAGACGTTGTAAAAGCGGCGGTTACAAATAAAGGCTTAATTGTAAAGTTTGCAAGTTATAGATTAAGAAATGATAAGGAAATTGCAGAAATTGCAGTAAAACAAGACAAAAGAGCATACCAGTTTTTAACAAAAGAATTAAAAGCAGATGAAGAAATAAAAAGTCTTTTAGGATAAAAAACGGGATTAGGGGACGGGTCTTCAATCCCTAATTTTTAAAGTTATTATTTTTTCGGGATTGGGGGACGGGTCTTCAATCCCTAATTTTTAAAATTATTATTTTTTCGGGATTGAAGACCCGTCCCCCAATCCCGAAAAAATTTGAATGGAGGAATTTAAAATGATTAAAAAAGTTGCAATATTAGCAAATGGTGGAGATGTAGCAGGTTTTAATGCTGTAATAAGAGGTATTGTAAAAACGGCAGAAAATAGTGGTGTTGAATGTTATGGATTTATAGATGGATATAATGGATTATTAAAAAATGAATTTGAAAGATTAAGCACTGCAGAAGATGGAAATGCAGAAGGAATATTACCAAAAGGTGGTTCAATAATAGGTTCTTCAACAAATGCAAATGTATTCAATTATAAAGTTACAAATGAAAATGGAACAGTTGAATACAAAGATTTGTCTGATGTATGTGTAGAAAACATTAAAAAAGATGGATTTGACTGTATTTTTACACTAGGTGGAGATGGAACACAAAAATCTGCTAGGGATTTTGCTACAAAAGGTGTAAATGTAATAGGAGTTCCAAAAACAATTGATAATGATGTTGCTTGTACAGAAATTACATTTGGATATAATACTGCAGTTTCTGTTGCAATGGAAGCAATTGATAGACTTCATACAACTGGTGAAACACATCACAGAATTATGGTATTGGAGGTTATGGGAAGATATGCTGGATGGATAGCATTAGAATCAGCAATTGCAGGTGGTGCAGATGTTGCATTAATTCCAGAGATACCATATGATATAAATAAAGTTGCAGAAAAAATAAAAAATAGACAAAAAAGAGGCAAAAATTTTGATATTGTTGTTGTTGCAGAGGGAGCTAAGCCAAAAGATGGAGAAATTACTGTTGAAAATGTAAGAGATAATGGTAAAGGTGTTGATAATACAAAACTTGGTGGAGTTGGTGAAAAAGTTGCAAAACAATTGCAAGAATTAACAGGATTAGAAGCTAGAAATACAACACTTGGTTACATGCAAAGAGGTGGAACACCAACAGCATTTGATAGAGTTTTATCAACAAAATACGGTACTGCTGCAATGAGAATGGCTATTGAAGAAAAATTTGGAAATTTAGTTGTTATTAAAAATGGAAAAATAGATTATGCATCATTAGAAGACGTTGTTGGTCAAAATAAAGAGATTGGTGCTGTTTCTGGAAATACAACTGTAAGTAACCAAAGAAAAGTTACTATGGATGATGATTTGGTAAAAACAGCAAGAAGCGTAGGAATTAATTTAGGAGACTAAGGAATTACAAATGCAATTTTGAGATAATTGTGAAATTTGTGTAAAAACTATTGTATAAAAAAATTATTATTGGTATAATCAAATCAGATTAAAATTACGAAGGAGGAATATAAAATGGCAATAAGATTTGTTTTAAACGAAACATCATATTTTGGAAACAATGCAAGAGAGGTACTAGCAGAAGAAATTAAGAAAGGAAAATTCAAAAAAGTATTTTTGGTTACAGATAAACCATTAGTAGAGGCAGGAGTTACTGCAAAAGTTGAAAAAGTATTAACAGATGCAGGGATTGAATACTCACTATATGACGAAATCAAACCAAACCCAACAATTAAAAATGTAACAGACGGAGTTGCTGCATGTAAAAAATCAGGAGCAGATGTAATAGTTGCAGTTGGTGGTGGTTCAAGCATGGACACTGCAAAAGGAATTTCAATTGTAATGACAAACCCAGATAGAGCAGATATTAAATCTCTAAATGGATTATCAAATACAGTTAATAAAGGAATGCCAATGATAGCATTACCAACAACAGCAGGAACAGCATCAGAAGTTACAATAAACTATGTTATAACAGATGAAGAAAGAAAAATTAAAATGGTATGTGTAGACCCTAATGACATTCCAATTGTAGCAATAGTAGATTCAGAATTAATGGCATCAATGCCAAAATCACTTGCTGCAGCAACAGGAATGGATGCTTTAACACATGCAGTTGAAGGATATATTACAAAAGCACATAACGAAATGTCAGATATGTTCCATATGAAGGCTATAAAATTAATATTCAAATACTTACCAGCAGCAGTTAATGATAAAGACCCTAAAGCAGTTGAAATGATGGGAATGGCTCAATATATTGCAGGTATGGGATTTAGTAATGTAGGACTTGGAATAGTTCACTCAATGGCACATCAATTAGGCGCTGTATATGATACACCACATGGAATTGCAAATGCTATGCTTTTACCAACAGTTATGAGATTTAATGGAGAAAGTCCAGAAACAGCACAAAGATTTAGAGAAATCTTATGTGAAATAGGTAGACCAGATGCTGCATACTTAAATGACCAAGATGTTATTAATACATTTGTATGGATGATTAGTGAACTTTCTAAAGCAGTTGGTATTACTCAAACTATTAAAGATTATGGAGCAAGAGAAGAAGACTTCGAAATGCTTGCAGATAAAGCTATGGAAGATCCTTGTAAACCAGGTAATCCAAGAGAAGTAAGCAAAGAAGATTTTATTGAATTATATAGAAGAGCAATGTAATTTGAAATGATAGTTGCCTCTTATCGCTAATGTCGGGTGGTAAGAGGATTTTTTTGATATATTTATACATAAAATTGTTTTACATAAATTGACATTTCAAAAATAATTTGATACAATATTTTATATGTTTCTTAGAAACCAAAAAGTGATAAAAACTTGGAGGTTTCATGCCTCCAAAAGAATTTAGGAGGTAACAAAATGATAGAAATTGCAAAAGATGAGATACTTTTGATGCTTGACGGAAATGTATTTTTTTTCAATGAAGAAGGAAAATATACTTCTCTTACTGCAAAAGAAGCAAAAAAAAAGAATTTTAAGAACCTTTTTTTTGATAGAAATACATGGTCTTTTAGTTATGAATGGCCAAATATATTCTTTAATGAAAACGGTAAAATAGTGGAACCAGATACAAAAAAGAAGAAAAGCGTTTTTAGGGCAATACTTTGTCTTAAAGAAGGCGATAATATTGAAATGTTGTATCAATACTTTCTCAATTATTATGAAATAATGCGTAAAAAAGTATATCCTATACAGGATTTTAGTAATTTTGTTGTTAAAAGAAGAAAAAATAAATATGTTTATTTTAATGATAAAGGCAAAATTGAAATATTAAATCAAAATTGTATTATTAAATCAAATGCAATAAATCTAATAGTTACAATAGACGGAAAATTAGATTATTCAGATGGTTATATTTACAATTTGACACATATGGGATTTACGAATTTACTTTTTTTAAAGATGGCATATTCTAAGCTTGAAGAGGGGGATACAATTGAAGACTTAAAAAGATATTATGCTAATCCAGAATTTTCTTCAAAAGAACCATTAAGGGAAATAGACTATTTTGTGACTAAAGTTGGAAAACCAATTTTCATAAGAAAACCAGAGAATATTGATAATAACTCATTTGATTATATTTATATTGATTTAAATTTAGCTATTGATTGGAAATGTGATAAGTTGGAATATTATAAGGAAAACAGAAAGGACATAGATGAAATGGCGGTTAAAAAAATAGAAAATAGCCAAAGTTTTAAAAAGTATGGTATTCCAATTAATTTCTTGAAAATATCAAGAAAAACATTTATAAATCAAAGACGAGTATTACAATATGTATTTGAATTGAAGGTTTCTTAGTAATTTTTAAGCGAAGGGCTATTTTGTGATTTACAGAATGGCTCTTTTATTATTATTATTTGTTTATATATAATTCCAATGAAATAAAAATACCAAATTATTATTTTCAGAATGAGAAATATGTAGGTTATGATGCTTTTTTCAGAAAATAAGGAGGCAAATTAAATATTCCTGGTTATTTGGCTCATCTCATATCAATAATGTTTTTAGTGGTAAGAGAAATTTTTTACACCACATATTATGTTGACTTTTGGTTAAAAAAAGCTTATAATATATTTAGTAGCTATAAAATTTGTACATATAAAAGGAGAACAATATGAGATTTAAATTAATATCAACAGGAAATTGTAGCTTTTCAGTTGTTTTAGCGGATGTAAGAAGTGCTAAGCAGCTTAACATCACAGAGCTGGAATTGGAAGATCCGGCATTAATTTCAAGAGAATCTGTGATTTCTGAAATAAGAGAAAGAACAGGAAAATTTTTCACTTGTGAAGAGTCGATAAACCTTGAGATTGATGAAAAAACTGAAAAAGAAATTTCAAAAACATTTTTACATAACAAATTTGTTTTTGAATCTGAGTAAAAATCTCCACCCTTACCATTAGAAATTAGATGGTAAGGGCTTTATTTGTTAGTGAGTTTATAGATTGGATTATTGGATTATTTGACTTTACATGAGATTCAAATTGATGTATAATATTGAATGTTGAAATTTAGTAGTTACTTTTAAGGAGGAATTATGACATCTAAGCAAAAAAAACAAAAAAATAATTTTGATGTCATATCGCAATTTATGAACAGCGATATGAAAGAAAAGAAATTAGAAAAAACAATTCACGAAATATTTGTCTTAGATAGACAAATATATGAAAGGGACCTTAATATTGGACTCTTTTATGAAAATGGAAAGAAGTTTAATAGAACTATGCAAACGGATTATGCAAAATATGGCAATAAGCCAATTCCAATATTGCTAATAAAAAAGTAACAAAAAAGGAACATCAATTGGTGTTCCTTTTTAATTGACAAAACAATTTTAAAATTATAAAAATTTTTCCAATTCTTTAATTTTATCTCTAATTTCAGCAGCCTTTTCAAATTCCATGGAAGCAGCATATTTAAGCATTTCATCAGTTAATTCGGCAATAGTATTTTTAATATCATCAGCATTTTCCATTTTAAATTCAACACCAATATCTTCTTGTTTTGTAATACTGATATTGTCTCTAATAGATTTTTTAATTGTTTTAGGAGTAATACCATGTTCAAGATTATATTGTTCTTGAATATGACGTCTTCTATTAGTTTCAGAAATTGCTTTTTCCATAGAATCAGTAAGTTCATCAGCGTACATAATAACAGTACCATCAGTATTTCTGGCCGCACGTCCAATAGTTTGAATCAAAGAACGCTCTGAACGTAAGAAACCTTCTTTATCGGCGTCTAGAATAGCAACTAAAGAAACTTCTGGTATATCTAGGCCCTCTCTTAAAAGATTTATACCAACCAAAACATCAAATTCACCTAAACGTAAATTCCTTATAATTTCCATTCTTTCAAGTGCTTTAATATCTGAATGCATATAATTAACTTTGATGTCCAAACTTTGTAAATATGAAGTTAAATCTTCTGCCATTTTTTTAGTTAGGGTAGTAACCAAAACTCTTTCATGCTTTTCAACCCTAATACGGATTTGTTCAATTAAATCGTCAATTTGATTTGTAACAGGTTTAACTTCAATTTTAGGGTCCAAAAGACCAGTAGGTCTTATAATCTGTTCAACAACATTATCTTTGCTATGTTCTTTTTCATAATCGGCAGGTGTAGCACTAACAAAAACAACTTGATTAATTCGTTCTTCAAATTCTTCAAATTTTAAAGGCCTGTTGTCATATGCAGATGGAAGTCTAAAACCGTAATTAACCAAAGAATCTTTACGAGCATGGTCACCATTGTACATTGCTCTAACTTGAGGTATTGTAGCATGTGATTCGTCAATAAGTAGTAAAAAATCTTTAGGAAAATAATCTAGTAATGTGTATGGTGGACTGCCTGCAGGTCTACCACTTAAATGTCTTGAATAGTTTTCTATACCTTGACAAAAGCCAGTTTCTTTCATCATTTCTATATCAAAATTAGTACGTTCTTCAATTCTTTGTGCTTCAATTAATTTATTATTATCCTTAAAATATTTTATTCTTTCTTGAAGTTCTTTTTCAATGTTTTCAATTGATCTGTCCAATTTATCTTTTTTTGTTACATATTGTGAGGCAGGAGGGATTAAGATATGTTTTCTTTCTCCAATTGCCTTTCCTGTAAGTGGGTTGATTTCAGAGATTTTTTCAATTTCGTCACCCCAGAATTCAACCCTTACTGCACTTTCACTTTGAGAAGATGGATAAATTTCTACAATATCACCTTTGGCTCTAAAAGTACTCCTTTTAAACTCTAATTCGTTTCTTGAATATTGCATTTCTACCAATTTTCTTAAAACATCATCTCTTGATTTGTTCATTCCTTCACGCAAAGAAAGCATCATTTCTTGGTAATCTTCTGGGTCACCTAAACCATATATACATGACACTGATGCAACAATTATTACATCTTTTGTTTCAAATAAAGAAAGTGTAGCGGAATGCCTTAATTTATCGATTTCATCATTTATAGATGCATCTTTTTCTATATATGTGTCAGATGATGGAATGTAACTTTCTGGCTGATAGTAATCATAATATGATACAAAGTATTCAACATTATTTTCTGGAAAAAATTCTTTAAATTCAGAATAAAGTTGACCTGCTAGAGTTTTGTTATGGGCTAAAACCAGAGTAGGTTTTTGTACTTTATTTATTATATTTGCCATTGTAAAGGTTTTTCCAGAACCTGTTACACCAAGTAATGTTTGATATTTTTTTCCTTCTTTTATACCGTTAGATAAATATTCTATTGCTTGCGGTTGGTCACCTGTTGGTTTGTAATCTGAGTGTAAATTAAACATTTTAAAACCCCCAATTTAAAACTATTTTTCATACTTTAAAGTATATCATATAAAATAAATGTTTGCAATAAAATTTTACATTTTAGTATTGTCAAAAATAAGAAATTATGATATAGTCAAAACATCAATTTTGATTTAGAGAGGGGAATAGCAAAAAATGAAAAAAGAAAAAAATAATGTTAATACAGAGAGAACGTCACAAATAAATGAAATTCAAAAAGCAACAATTGAATTGTTAAAACCTATATTTACAAAATATGAAGCAACGACCCAAGAAAAAGCAATGTTAAAAGATGAAGTAATTGCAGAGGTAGAAGATAAAAGAAAAGCAAAATATTCATTTAGTTATTTAAAACAATTAGGAATAATCAAAAAATATAAAGGAAAATTTTATTATGTAGAAGATGCAGAAAATAACACAATAGGTAGTACCAAAATATCAAAATGGCAAATTTTAAGTTTTACAATTTTAGTTGCAATTTTTATGCTGTTTTTTACATTATCAATAATTACAAATAAAAAAGCGGAAAATGCAGTATACCAAGATTCAAATGTACAATTTGAAATGCAAAAAGACTGGACAAAAGGTCAATCAGAATATACAACAGAATGGAATTTCTATAAATACATAAGTAATAAACCTGTTTTAAATGAATCAAACGAAATTACTGAAGGAGATTATGCATCATATCCAGCAGGAATAAATGTTTATTATGATCCATCGGAACAAGAAAAAATATCAAATATTGATGATGTAAAAACAAACTTGGAAGCAGGATTAGAAAACTCAACAGAAAAGCCTGAAACACAAGAAATGACGATAGAAAAAACTAAAAATAATTATGAGGTATTAAAAGTTAAAATGGTTTACAACACAGAACCAAAACAGGTAACATATTATTATTATATTTTAAATGGAAAAAAATTATCTTGTATAACAGCATATAGTTTTAATTTAGATGAAGCAGATGCACTAGAAGCAGAGGCAAGTAACATAGCAAATTCATTTAAATGGTTACAATAATTTTTGTGTATATTGATTCCATATGGGACGGTTAATAAATTTTTAAAGATATATAAATAGAGTTCTAAAATTAAATAAAGAGCATATAATATAAAAAAATAAATGCAAGGAGATTTAAAATGCAGTTTATTAAATATTGTATGCTTTTTTTTGTGTTTTTAATTGCTACATTGATTGGTAAAAATATATCTCAAAAATATAAGTTTAGATTGGACGAGTTGGAAGAATTAAAAAATGCATTAAACATATTCAAATCTAAAATAAAATTTACATATGAGCCAATTCCAGAAATATTTGTAGGAATTTCGAATAATTCAAACAAAAATATTTCTAATTTGTTTAATATGGCAGTTGATAAAATGAAAACTGAATCTGCCGGAGTAGCATGGGAAAGAGCAGTTGATGAGTTTCAAAGCAATTTAAATGAAGAAGATAGACAGGCTTTAAAAACATTATCAAAACTACTCCGGAGCAACAGATATACAGGGACAAATTAGCCAGATTGAGGTCACAGAAACTTTTTTGAATGAGCAAATTAGACAAGCACAAGAAGAAAAAAATAAAAATGAAAAATTGTATAAAAAACTTGGAATGAGTATAGGAATGGCAATTGTTATTATTTTAGCATAAATTATAAAGTGATGGATTTTTATAAAAAATTAAGGGGGAAAATATTTATGAGTATAGAATTATTGTTTAAAATAGCGGCAATTGGAATATTGGTTGCAGTTTTGTATCAAGTTTTAGTTCGTGCAGGTAGAGAGGACCAGGCAATGATGACTACACTTGCAGGTCTTGTTATTGTTCTTACAATGGTTATTAAAGAAATAAGTGGGTTGTTTGATACAGTACGTACATTATTTAATTTATAAAAATTTGTGATATGGAGTGAATCTTTAAGGGTAAAAATTTATAAATAAGGACGGAAAAGTAATGGAAATAATTAAAATAATTGGAATTGCTTTTATTGCACTTATAATTATAATAATGCTAAAACAGTATAGACCTGAATATGCAATATTTATAAGCATTTTAACAGGAATACTAATTTTATTTCTTGTAATGGATAGGCTAACAGGAATTATTAATTTAATTGAGACAATTCAAGATAAATTTTCTATAAATACACAGTTTATAGCACTTTTAATAAAAATAACAGGGATTGCTTTTTTATCTGAATTTGCTGTTAGTGTTTGTAAAGATTCAGGAGAAGCAGCAATTGCAAGCAAGATAGAAATAGGGAGTAAAATAATTATTATTTCTATGTCTATTCCAATAATATCAAGTTTATTAGAAATAATATTAAAAATTTTACCGTAAAAATGGGATAACCAGAACTTTTTATATAAGGATACATTTAAATTTTGACTAGAAATTCCTAAATTGAGGAGGAATATTAAATGTGAAAAAACAAAAGATAATAATTACATTCATAATATTAATATTTTTGTTGCCAATGCAATCAAAAGCATTAAATGATACAAATACCTTAATAAATACAGAAAATGAAGAAAAAACAGAAAGCACTACAAAAATAACACAAGAGGATATAGAAAAGCAAGAAGAAACATTTGGAATAAATTCTTTTATACAGAATTCAAAACAATATACAGGTGATTTTTTTGAAAATATAGACATTAATGAAATTTTAAATTCTGCCATAAAAGGTGAGATAGATAATACTGCAATATACAAAAAAATACTGAATTTGCTTGGAACAGAAGTACAAACAGGATTAAAAAGTCTAGCATGTATATTAGCAATAATAATAATACATAGTATTTTAAAATCAATAAGTGAAAGTTTAGAAAATGATAATATATCAAAATTAATATATTATGTTCAATACATAGCAATAATAACAGTAATTATGACAAACTTTTCTGACATTATTAACTTAGTAAAAACAACATCAACAAACTTAGTTGGCTTTATGAATACATTAATTCCAGTATTAATATCTCTAATGCTTTATACAGGAAGTATTAGCACAACGAGTATATTAGAACCAATAATATTATTTATGATCAATTTCATAGGAAATTTAATTGAAAATGTTTTAATACCAGTAATATTAATCATAACATCAATGAGCATAATTTCCAAAATTTCTGATAGAGTTCAGATTGATAAGATATCAAAATTTTTAAAATCGACAACAATTTGGTTTTTGGGAATTGTGCTGACAATATTTGTAGGAGTTGTTTCTTTAGAGGGAACAATGGCTAGTTCTGTTGATGGAATTACTGCAAAAACCGCAAAGGCACTTGTAAGTTCGGCAGTTCCAGTTGTTGGTAAAATTTTAGGTGATGTTGTAGATAGTGTATTAGGATGTGGCTTGATTTTAAAAAATGCAGTTGGATTTGTAGGTGTTATAGTCATTATTGGAATATGTATTTTACCAATTTTAAAACTTACAGTATTAACGTTTTCATATAAATTAATTGCAAGTGTAAGTGAAGTTATTGCAGATGGTAAAATTGTAAAATTATTAGATGAAGTTGCAGATATTTTTAAAATTTTGTTAGCAATTTTAGTTACAATTTCATTTATGGTAATAATTGGGACAACATTATTGATAAGAATGTCAAATGCAGGAATGATGTTTAGATAGAGGTGATATAGATGATTAGTTTTTTAAGTTCATGGGTAAAAAATTTGTGTTTGGCATTAATTGTTGTATCAATACTTGAAATGATACTTCCTAATAATAAGACAAAAAAATATGTCAAAATGGTTATGGGGATGTATATTTTATTTAGTATAATAGCGCCATTTGTTGAAAATAAAAATGAATTGAAATTTGATGTAGAAAATTTATATAGGCAATATAGTACAGAAACATCAGCAACAACTGAGGTGGTTGACCAGACTACAATGGATAGTAAATTAAATGAATTGTATGAAGATAAGATTGAAAAAAATATTATACAAAAAACTGAGGAATTAGGATATGAAATAGACAGTTGCAATGTAAAAGCACATATATCAGACCAAGATACTGGAATAGAACAAATATTTATCAGGTGTAACTTGGATGAGAATGGAATTGAAACTGTTAAAAAATTTATAATACAAGAATATGGGGTGAATGAAAAATGTTTAAGGATAAGTTAAAAAAAATGATTGGTAATGATGAAACTCAAGGAAATAACAAAAGAAAAATAGAAAATTTAGTCTTTCTAATAGTTGTTTTAATAATAACAGTTGTTATAATAAATTATGTTTGGAGTGGAGATAAGAGTTCAAGTAAAAATATGACTAATTCTGCAGGAAAACAACTGGCAGAAGCAAAAACAACACAGAGTACAACCAATTCTACCACACAAAGTTCAAATCGGGACAACTAATGAAAATTTAGAACAAAGACTTGAAAATATTTTGACTAATATTGAAGGTGTTGGAGATGTAAAAGTATTTATAAATTATTCAGAATCTGCAGAAACAGTTGCAATGTACAATGAAAATTCCAAAACGAGCACAACTGAGGAAACAGACAAAAGTGGTGGAGTTAAAAAGGTTGAACAGAAAGATTCTCAAAAAGAAGTAATTTACCAAGAACAGAATGGAACTAAAACACCAATAGTTCAAAAAACGGTTGAACCTAAAATTGAAGGTGCAATTATTACTGCTAAAGGGGCTTCTGATATAAATGTGAAAACTGCAATAATTCAAGCAGTAGAGGCAGCAACAGGACTTGCTACACACAAAATTCAGGTGTTTCAAGGAAACTAATATTTCGTTGAAGCCTATAAAAGAATTTTAATAGGAGGAATATAAAAATGAAATTTTTAAAGAAAAATCAGGTTGTTATATATGTAATTGCTTTGATGTTAGTGGTAGCGGGATATTTGAATTTTTCAACAAATGGGGATTTTAAGACTGCGGTTCAAACTGCTAGTTCGGAAGAAGAATTGGAAAAAATGGCAAATATTGGTGATGCACAATTAGTTAGTAGTAATGTAGTAAGTGAAGAAAATAGTACGGAAAATGTTATAAATAATAAAGTGTCAACAAACGCAGAAAATACTGTAGTACAGGAAACAAACAACAAAGTGGAGAATAATACTAAAGAGGATAATAAAACTGTAGAAACAAGCAGTGATACTCAACAAAAAGACAATGATAAAAATGATTATTTTAAAACATCAAAATTAGAACGAGATACCATGTATTCACAAATGCTTGAAACATATGGTAATATTTTAAATAGCAATAATTCTTTGGAAACACAAAAACAATCTGCAACAGAAGAAATAAAAAAAATAAATGATACTAAAAATAGTATTATGATTTGTGAAAATTTAATTATGACTAAGGGATTTGAAAATGTTGTTATTTTTGTAAATGGTGATAGTATTAGTGTTGTTGTAAAAGATGATAATTTGAATACTGAAAAAGTTGCACAAATTCAAAATATTATTTCTAGAGAATTAAAATCTAAAGTTGAAAATATACATATTTCTAATAAATAAAACTTGAAATTTGTGTGAATATGATATAGTATAATAAAAAAGAAAAAATAAGAGGACAAATTATGAAAAAAATATTATTAGTAGAAGATAACGAAACAATAGTAATGGGCTTAAAATACTCATTAGAACAAGAAAACTTTCAAGTAATATCTGCAAAAAGTGTAGCAGAAAGCACAGAGAAAATAAAACAAGAACAAATAGATATAGTACTTTTAGATGTATCGTTACCAGATGGAAATGGATTTGATATATGCAAAGAAATTAAAGAAAAACAAGACATACCAGTAATCTTTTTAACGGCACAAGACGAAGAAACAAGTGTTGTATTAGGTTTAGATTTAGGAGCTGATGATTATATTGTAAAACCATTTAGAACAAGAGAATTAATATCTAGAATAAAATCAGTTTTACGAAGATATGGGCAAAAAGAAGAAAACAGTAATATAATTCAATACAAAAATATCAAAATAGATACAACATCTGCAAAAGTATACAAGGATAATGAAGAAATCATTTTTACAAGTTTGGAATATAGAATTTTGCTTATGTTGTTTACTAATCAAAATAAATTGATTACAAGAGAGCAATTGCTAGAAAAAATTTGGGATATTGCTGGGAATTTTGTTAATGATAATACTCTAACAGTTTATATTAAAAGAATTAGAGAAAAATTAGGAGATGAGTCAATCATTAAGACTGTTAGAGGACTTGGGTATAGGATAGGAGATTAAATAGATGAACCATTTAAAAAACAAAAATATAAAATACTTGATAATACCAATGATAATATTAACAATAGCAACAAGTATGGCCATAACAATACAAACATATAACCAATACAAAAAAATAACAACAACAGCAAATCAAAAAATAGCAGAGATAATAGGAACAATAATAAAAGAAGACCCAGAAATAGACACAAGAACAATAATAAAAACATTAAACTCAAAACAAGATACCGAAGAATATCAAAAAGGACAAGAAGAACTTAAAAAGTACGGAATTAATATAAACGAAGCCAATTCCATAATAGCAGTGCAAAATCAAATGAAACAAAATTTGGTGTTAAACATTATATTAATAATAGTATTTAGTATTTTGTGGATGGCTATTATTTTTGTGTATTTAAGGAAAAGAGACAGAAAAATAAATCAAATTACACAATACATAAATCAAATAAAAAACAGAAAATATGACTTGGATATAAACGAAAATAGCGAAGACGAATTAAGCAATTTGAAAAACGAATTATACAAAATTACCGTTATGTTAAAAGAAGAAAGTGAAATATCAAAAAAAGACAAAGACAACCTAAAAATGTCAGTTGAAGATATATCACATCAACTAAAAACACCTTTAACATCAATAACAATAATGTTAGATAATTTAAAAGATAATCCTAATATGGATGAAAATACAAAACAAAAATTTATATTTGAAATCAGCAAACAAATTGACTGGATAAATTGGCTTGTTATATCTATGCTGAAATTATCAAAATTAGATGCAAATGTTGTACAATTTTATGAAGAAAAAATTAATCTAAAAAAATTTATAGAAGAAATTATAAAGAATTTAGAAATACCAATTGAAATAAAAAATCAACAAATAATTATTGAAGGAAACGAAAGTGCTTCATTTGTTGGAGATTACAAGTGGCAGCAAGAAGCGGTTACAAATATAATTAAAAATTGTATTGAACATAACAAGGAAAATGGAAAAATTTATATAAAATATGAGGAAAATACTTTGTTCACAAAAATAACAATAAGAGACGAAGGGGAAGGAATGACAAAAGAAGATTTAAAACATATCTTTGAAAGATTTTATAAAGGTAAAAATTCTTCTGAAAATAGTGTAGGTATCGGACTTGCATTAGCAAAGAATATTATTGAAAAAAATAATGGTATGATAAGTTGTAAATCTGAACTTGACAAAGGTACAGAGTTTGTGATTAAGTATATGAAGTAAGAAAAAATATGGTAAAGAACATAAGAAAAGATAGGAGAAATAAATGGAAAAATATTTTAGTGATAAAGATTATAGAATGTTATATTATGATAGCTTTTTTAAAACATTTGCAAATAGCATATATGCAGTATTTACACCAGTTATTTTATATAAAGCAGGTGTAAGTGTAACAATGATAATATTTATATTTATGGTGCAATTCCTTGTTATGGGAATATTTTCACCACTAGCAGGAACATTATTTAAAAAAATAGGAGCAGCAAATACAAAATTTTTAAGTTATATATTAAAAAGTATAAGTATGTTACTTGTACTTGTTGCAGACACAAATATATACTATTATTTAGCAATTTCAATTATACAAGGATTAAGTGGCGCAGCAAACAATCCATTAAATACATACATTCCAAGTAAGATTGTTAACGAAAAATTTAGAGGAAGATTTAACAGTTGTTCATATATTTTAAGATGTTTTTCTAGCATTGTAGGATATGTATTTGCAGGAACATTTTTAATAAAAAATAATAATTTAATTATAGTATTATCAGTATTTATGTCTTATTTTATTGCATATGTAGCATTAGCACAAATAGATAAAAATAAGTTACAATATGAAGTTACAAAACCATTTAAAGAAAGTTATAAATATCTATTTAAAAAAAGTGAAAATGGAAAATTAAAATTAGTAAGTGGTTTAAGAAGTTTTATAATAATAGAGAGATTAATAGCTGTTCCTCTATATTTATATATATCTTTAAATAATTTAAAAACTTTTACATCACTTTATATAATTTCTACAATAGTAGAATTATTAAGTTTATTTATAACAGGTGAAAAATTAGATAAAAATCATACAAAGACATTTAATATTATATCAATAATAAGAGGAATTACAACAACCATATTCTTATTTGCTAAAAATGTATATATATTAATGATAAATCAATCTGTATATAAATTAGTTGATGATTTATATGATTCTTCATATTGTGCATTGCAGCAAAGCAAAGTTGAAAATGATAATAAAGATACAATGCTACTTTCGATTATACATGAAATGAGTTTATGTTTTTGGGAATTTGTAGTTTTATTAGTATTTTTAATAATTAGTGTAGTAAATGTAGATGCAACATTTAAATTTATGTTTTTATGTTCATTATGGGTAGTTTTTTTAGATGCTATATTAATTAGAATGTGGAATAAATAAAAGAAGAAAAAGATAAGTGAGTAAACAAATGCTTTATTGAAGCTTGTGAAAACATTTAGTTATAAAAAATATTATAAATTAAAATGGAGAAACAAATGGACGAAAACAAACTAAAGAGATTTAACAAAATATTTCCTTGGTATGATGGACTATCAGGAGATTTATTATTTTGGATAGCAATAGATACACTATTTTTAACAGTAGTAAAAAAATTTACAGCATCACAGATAGTATCACTAACAACAATATCAATGATAGTAAATATCTTATTACAAGTACCATTACTAAAAATAATACACAAAATAGGAAATACAAAATCAGTTAGATTAGGATCATTTCTATTTCTAATATCAAGTATATTATTGACGTTTGGTAGAAATTATTTGACAATTGTAATAGGAAAAATATTTTACGAAATGGCATTTACATTTCAAAATATGATAAATGCAGCATTAAAAAATAATTTGGAATTACAACATAAAGGAAATGAATATATAAAATATAGAACAAAAGCAAATACGATATATGCATTGGTTACAATGATAATATCATTTGTAGCAAGTATAATGTTTAATATTAATAACTATTTGCCAATGATAGGATGTATAACATTCTGTGTAATATGTTTTATACTATCTTGGTATATGGCAGACTATTCAAAAGATGATAAAAGGACAGTAGAAACAAATAAAGAAAATAATAAAAGAAAAATCAAATATACAAAAATTGTAATGTTTATAATAATTTCATATGGTCTATTTTATCCTATGGTAAATTCTGGACAGTCAAATGGGAAGTTATTTATTCAACAAGAATTGCTAAAATTGTATGATGTTGAAAAAACATCACTAATAATTGGAGCAATATTATGTGTATCAAGGATAGTAAGACTGATATCAAACATAAAGTTTGAAAAAATACATAAAAAATATGAAGATAAAGTAGGAATAATGCTACCAGTTGCATTAACAATATCATTGATTTTAATGCTCATTGGTTATAATATATCTAATATGCCAGTATTGAAATTTGTGATTATGGGACTTGGATATGTAATGATACTTTTTATAAGAGACCCATTTAAGGTATATATGCAGGATATAGCATTGAAAAATGCTGATAAGAATAGTCAACAGACTTTATTAACAACTATGGAGTTAGCAAGAAAGATTGTGAGAACAATAATAAGTTTGAGTTTTACGACAATATTGTTAAAATATCCAATGGTATTAGTAATAAGTATTTTAACAGTTTTATCAATAATAGAAATTTTTGTAAGTATATATCTGTATAAAATTATAATGAATAATAATGAAAAGGAACAAGAAAATGAATTATAAAAAAGAATATAAAAAGTATCTTACATCATCAATATTAGATACCGCAAATAACAAAATAGCAAGTAGTTCACTGATAACTGCATTTGCAGTATATTTAGGACTATCAGATTTAGCGATTGGAATATATGCAGTATTAGACACAATAACAAATATGTTACAGATATTTGCAGCACCACTATTTTCAAAAATAGGACAGTCCAAAATTGTAGTATTATCAAATTACACTATATATAGGCTAGCATCAGTTGGATTTGCATTTATACCATTTATATCAGATAATATAACTATTAGAACAATATTCTTTTTCATATTTGCATCAATCTATGCAGTAACAGGAGAAATGGGATATATAACATTTGTAAATTGGAGAATGACATTAGTAAAAAAAGAAGATAGAACAAAATTTGCTTCAAGTAAAAATATGATAAAGAATACAGTTGTTATGGCATTTAGTTTATTTATGGGAGTTGTATTAGACCAATTTAAAGCAAGTGGATATGAATTAAATGGATTTTTAATTTTATTTGGAATAGTATTTATCATAGCGTTTATAGATATTGCAATAAGAATAAATACATATAAACCTGAAATTGAGTGTAAACCAATAAAGGTCAAAGAATCAGTATTAAGGCCAGCAAAAGATAAATCATTTAGAAAAGTACTAATTACAGCAGGAATTAATAGATTTGCATTAGGAATAGGAACAATGTACTTAAATGTGTATTTACTTAGATATTTACATATAAATTATGTGTATTACAGTATTTTAAATATAGTTATAAACTTATCAGATGCGATATTTAGCAAATTCTGGGCTAAAAGGGCAGAAAACAGAGAATGGAAAAAAGTACTTATTCCAATTGGAATATTGTATATAATTTCATTTATAATGTTACTCGTAATTAAAGAAAACTATTTGATATATATATTACCATTGATATATGTTTTAATGGGATGTGCAAATAGTGCTTATGATATATACGATAATGTTGCAATATATGAGAGTTCAAAAGAAAATTATCAAACTTCATATGTAACATTTGAAAGATTTATTGAAGGAATTGTTACAGCATTAATTCCATTATTATCTTATACTGTTTTTAAAGAGAATGGAAATATTATATCAACAACTTTTCTTATAGCAATAATAGTGTACGTAGTATTTATTGTATATATAAATAAAAAATATAAATAATAGAAGAGGGGAAAAATGAATATAGGAATTGATATAGATAATGTAATATCAAACTTTGATGAAGTTTTAAAGCAAGAATTTTTAAAACATGACAAAGAACTAAGAAATACAGGAATAATTAATCCAGAAGCACATATAACTAAGGGAATGTTTGACTGGACTGATGATGAATTATGGCCATTTTATTTAGAAAATATTGAAAGAATAGCTCAAAAATTAGATGTAATAGAAGGTGCAAAAAAATATATTGAAAAATTGAAAGAAGATGGACATACTATTGTAATTATTACAGGTAGAGATAATGGAGAATATACAAACCCATATGATATGACAAAGAAGTGGTTAAAGGAAAAAGGAGTAGAATATGATAAATTAATATTAACAGATGCATATAAAAATAATAAACATGCAAAAACAGAAAAATGCTTTGAAAACAATATTGATATAATGATTGATGATTCAATACGCAATTGTAGAGATTGTATAGAAAATAATATAACCACTCTTTTAATGGATACACCATATAACCGAGCAGAAAAAGATATTACTAGAGTTCATAATTGGAAAGAAATTTATGAATTTATTACAAACTATAAAAAAGAAAAAGTAAATGTCATACTAGATACAGACACATATAATGAATGTGATGACCAATTTGCTCTTGCATATTTATTAAAAAATCAGGACAAATTTAATATTGAAGCAATAACAGTAGCACCATATTCACATAGTTATATAAAAGAAACAATAGAAGAAACAACAGAAAAAAGTTACAATGAAATACTTAAGATATGTAATTGGCTAAATTTTGAAACAAAAAATAAAATATTCAAAGGTTCAACAGATTACATATGCAATGGATATAATCAAAATAATGAAGCAGTAAATAAAATTATAGAAATTGCAAACAAAAATGAAAAAACATATATATTAGCAATTGGAGCAATTACAAATATTGCATTAGCAATAAAAAAATCACCACAAATAATAGATAAAATAGAAGTAGTATGGTTAGGTGGACACAGCTTTTTAAACAAAGAAAATAAAGAATTTAATTTTAGACAAGATATACAAGCTGTTAAAGAAGTATTTGAATCAAAAGTAAAATTAACAATAATTCCTTGTAAAAATGTAGCATCTAATTTAAGAACATCAATATATGAATTAGAACATTTTTTAAAAGGAAAAAATGAATTATGTGATTATTTATGCCAAAGATTTTACAATGACACATATCATGGAATTGAAGAAAGAAGGGTTATTTGGGACATAAGTGTTATTGCTTACATGATAAATAAAACTTGGTTTGAAACAGAAGAAATAAGCTGTCCAATTATAAAAGAAGATACATCATATGAATTAACAGAGAATAGGCATAAAGTTACATTTGTTAATTATTTAGATGTTAATAAAATTTATAATGATTTGTTTAAAAAATTAGGAGAATAAATATAAGGAGAAAAAGTAAAATGCAAAAATTTAATTATCATACACATACAAGAAGATGTGGACATGCAGACAACAATATGACAGATGAGGATTTTGTAAAAGAATTTATAAAGAAAGGCTTTACCAAAATAGCCTTTACAGACCATTGTCCAGAAAAAGAAGAAATAGACCATAGAAAAAATATGAGAATGAAGTACAGTGAAAAAAATGAATATTTAGAAAGTATTAAATCTTTAAAAGAAAAATACAAAGATAGAATAGAAATAGAAACAGGATTTGAAGTTGAATATTTACAGGGACAAGAAGAAAATTTATTAGAATTAAAAAATGAAACAGATAAACTAATTTTAGGACAACATTTTATATATGATGATAAAAATGAATTGAAAATTTTTAGAAGAAGATACGAGCCTTTTGAAGATGTAGATTTTTTAAAATATGCTGAATATATAAAAATAGCAATTGAAAAAAATATACCAAATATAATAGCTCATCCTGATATCTACATGTTAGTCACAGATACTTTTGGAAAAACTCAAGAAACAGTAGCTCATATAATTTGTGATACTGCAGAAAAATATGGGATACCATTAGAAATTAATTTATCTCAACCAGTTGCAGTATTAAAGGGTGAAAGGGACAAAATAATGTATCCATGTAAAGAATTTTGGAAAATTGCATCTGAATATGAAAACTTAAAAGTCTTATATGGAATAGATGCTCATTGGCGTGAACAAATTGAAATATATGAAAAAGCAATAGAAGTTGCAAATGAACATATTGGACAAGATATTATAAACAAATTACATTTTTGTAATGAAAATTTGGAGGTAGAATAAAAGATGAAATTAACTGTAGAAAAAGCAAGAGAAATGTTAGAAGAAGCAAGAGGAAAAATACCAGATGATCACTGGATAAATCATTCAATTTGTGTAGGAAATTCAGCAGGAAAAATAGCAGAAAAATTAAATTTAGATGTGGATTATGCAAAAACACTTGGATATATACATGATATAGGAAAATCAGTAGGGGAATTTAAAGAACATGTAATGAATGGATATAAATATATAAAAGAATTAGGATATGATGATGAATATGCAAATATATGCTTAACACATTCATACTTAAATAATGATGTATATTGTACTGCAGGAGGAATTCCAAGAGATATACCATTTAGAACAGAATTTGTGAAAAATCACGAATATACAATATATGAAAAAATAATAAATTTATGTGATTTAATGTGTACAGATGTTAATATGACAGTAGATAAAAGACTAATTGATATAATGTCAAGAAGAGGTGCATATGAAAACTCACAATATCATATTAAAGAAACATATAAATTAAAACAATATATTGATAAACAATTAGGATTTAATGTTTATGATTTATTTCCTAGTATAAAAGATAATTTGTAGGATAGTTATAAGGAGAAATTATGAGAATTGCTGAGAAAAAAGATATAGAAGAACTTTCAAAATTACGAGTTATACAACAAAAAGAAGACTGGAAAGAAGAATATCCAGAAGGAGAAGATAAAAGACTTTATGAAGTAACAAAGAAATATTTAATCGAACATTTAAATGAAGATATGATTTTTTTTATAGAAGAACAAGAAAATCATATTATTGCTACATGTGGCTTACAAATTATAAATTATATGCCACAGTGTGTGGAAAGTGGAAAAGAAGGATATATTTGTGATGTCTTTACATTGAATGAATATAGAAGAAAAGGTATACAGACAAAACTAATAGGTGAATGCATAAAATTTGCAAAAGAACAAAATTTAGAAATTTTGAAGCTTTCTAGTGACAATTCAAAAGCAATTTCTATTTATAAAAAGTACGGATTTGAAAATGATACATTAATTATGAAATATTATATAAAATAAGAGGAAAAAATGTTAAATAAAGAAAAAATAAAAGAAGCGCTAGAGTATTATGATATAAAAGATGCAGACTACCAAGAAAAATGCGACAGATGTATTGAAGAAATAAAAAATAATAAAAAGATACAAAATAAAGCAAAAGAAATATATGAAATTTTGTATATTGACAAAACAGAAAAGTTTAGAGAACTATGGAAAGAAAAAGACATAGAAATTTTATTTGAAGAAAAAGTAAACCCATTTATAACAAATATATTATTATTACTTGGACTTGAATATCATAAAGAAAATATAAAAAAATACAATTTTGATAATGAACAAATTAAGATTCAAAAGCAAAGAATAAGAGAATGTTTGTTAAATGACATTATATACAAACATTATGATGGAATTAGAATTTCGCAAATGTTATGGGCAACATATTTTATAAATGCAAGATTAATAGAATGCGGAAGACTACAATTTGAGCCAACAACAAATAATAAAATTAAAATACATATACCAGCAGGAAAAAATCTTGATATAAATGAAGTGAAAAAAGCAATACAAAATTCGAGAGAATTACTAAAAAAATATTATAATATAGAAAATCCAAAATATATTTGTGAAACATGGTTATTAAGTAAAGAAATATCAAAAATGTTAGATGAAAATTCTAATATCAAAAAGTTTCAAGAACTTTTTGAAATACAAAGTTCTAAAAACGGAATAGATGATGTTTTAAATTTTGTATTTAATTTAAAAAAATGTGATAATTATAATGAATTACCAGAAACAACTAGATTACAAAAAAGCATAAAAGAATTTTTAATAAATAATGGAACAATATATGAAGGATATGGGGAGTTAAAAAAATGAAAATATATGTAGTAAGACATGGTCAAACAGACTGGAATGTAGCAGGAAAATGCCAAGGAAGAACAGATATAGAATTAAACAACACAGGAATAGAGCAAGCAAAAAATACAAAAGAACAATTTAAAAATTATAATATAGATTTGATAATATGCTCACCTTTGAAAAGAGCAATAAAAACAGCGGAAATATTAAATGAAGAGACAAAATGTAACATTATAATTGATGAAAGATTAATAGAAAGAGGCTGTGGCGAAGTTGAGGGAAGAACGAAAGAGGAATGGCCAGGTATAGTTGATAATGAGGATATAGATATAATAAATAATTATTATTTAAATTGGAATAAAAAAGATATAGAACCAATACAAACTATATGCAAAAGGGTATGGAATTTACTAGATGAGATAAAAGAGAAATATAAAGATAAAAATATTTTGCTAGTCACACATGGTGGAACTTGTAGAGCAATTAATGCATATTTTAATGGAATTGGTGAAAATGGGCATGTTCAGAGCGCTCATATAAAAAATTGTGAAATTAGAGAATTTGAATATAGAAAAATAAATAAAAAATGAATATAAAACCTAAAAGAACAAAACAAGAAACAAAAATAGGAGAAAACAAATGAAACGATTATTACGAATAGCAAGTAACTTAGCAATATTCTCATTTATACCAATACTATCTTGGTTTTGTCTTGGATTATTAGTTGACAAAAATCTAGTAAATGTATTTACACTAACATATCCACTACAATTTATATTTGCATTGCTAAAATCAATATTTGCAACAGGAGCAAATATAAGTAAAGAAAAGGATAAAGACAAAAATGCAGTACTATCAGGAATGACAGCCGGTACAGTAGTAGGGTTAGTAATATTTGGATTATTTGCAATAAATGCAAAAAAATATGTAGAATTTATGAATATGGATTTTGAAATATACAAAGAATTTGCTGTTTATTCTATATTACAACTATATATACAATTGGTATTTTCCTTTGTATTAGAAAAATTATATTTTGATGGAGAAGAGAAAAAAGCAAATAAATATTGTATACAATTAAATTTATTGAATTTTATAGTATTAATAATAACTGCTATATTTACAAAAAACAAAATGATTATAGCAGGAATAACACTAATGGCTATATTTGTATATGTATTAGTGGTTGCGATAAAACAATATAAAAAATTTAAATTTGAACTACATATAATCAAATACATAAAATATGAATCAGTAGAAATCGCAAATAACATATTATTCTTTTTGATTTTCTTATTTGGTTTAAGTAATGCAATGGAATTTGGAGAAAAATATACTGTTGCATTAAATTTCGTAGCGTTGATAACAGATACACAATGGGATTCATTCGAAGCAATTTCAACTGTTGCAAAAATAGATATAAGTAAAAATGAGTTTAATTATAAAGAACATAGAAATAATGCCTATAAGCTAGATGTAATTTTGATGGTAACAACATTTATTATGTTATTAATTTCATATAGATTTTATGAATTAGATTTAGGAATAACATTAATATATCTAAGTTTTGAGTTAATTAATTTTAGCATATATCCAGTATATAAAATAAAAACTTGTTACTTACAATTGACAGAATTTGCTAAAAAAATAACAACAAACGAAATTACTGCAGGAATATTAAGGTTCTTTATATCATTACTAAAAACACCATATTGTACTGGAATAGGACAAGTAACGTCTTCTTTGTATCAATTTTTTACAGTAAATATTATGTTTAATAAAAATTTTACAATAGATAAAGTAGGAAAGGTATTAGAAAAATGAGAAAAATATTAGTTAGTGATTATGACCAAACATTTTATTTGAATGATGAAGACATAGAAAAAAATAAAAAAAGTGTTGAAGAATTCAGAAAAAAAGGAAATATATTTGTGTTTGCAACAGGACGTTCATATTTTGATTTTATGAACAAGGCGGAACAATATAAATTAAAATGGGACTATTTAATAATAAACCATGGAGCAACGATACTAGACAAAAACAATAATATTATTTCAAATTATACTATAGATAATAATATAATAAAAAATATTGAAAAAGATTTAGAAATTGAAAAATCAATAAACCATTTTTGCTGTAAATTAGAAAATAGCAGAACAGATTTTAATGATAAAGACTTAACAAAAATTTATGCAAAATATGAAAAGGATAAAGCAGAACAAATAAATTCTCTAATAAATAAAAAATATTCAGAGTTTGTTAATTGTTATTTGGTATCAGGAAATGCTGTTGAAATAATATCAAATAAAACGTGTAAATCAAATGCTATAGAAGAAATAGTACAAATTGAAAAAGTTAATCGAGAAAATATTTTTACAATAGGTGATGGTTATAGTGATATTGAAATGATAAAAAATTATAATGGATATTGTATGGAAAAATCTGTACAAGAATTATTAAAAATTTGCAACGGGAAAATTGTAAAAAGTGTTAGTGAATTAATAGAGGAAATATAGGAGGACTAATGAAAGAATTTATATCAATACTAATAAGTTTCGTATTTATGGGAGTAGCAGAAAGCATAGACTCAGCATTTAACAATGCAATTAGTATAGATGCCATAGTAGTGTGCGGGAGTTTGTTTTCAATAGACTCAATACTAAGATCGTTTAGTAATATAGGCACACATACATATAGAACGGCAAGAAAAGACGAAACATCATATTTAATATTAAATGTAATAGTAAGTTTTCTACTAGGAATAATAGTATTTGCAGGAAGAAATTATATAGTAAATATTTTTGGCTTAACTGATATACAAAAACAGTTATTATCTAGTATTTTAATATTATATATAGGCTATTTAGTTTTAGGAAGATTAGCAAATGCACTATTTGAGATGGTTAGGCTAAAAGGAAAATTAAAACTTTATAGAAAAAGTTTGATTGTATATTATATTATATTAATCGGACTAGATACTATTGCATATTTAACAACCCATAACCTGGAGATGTTATTTGTAGCAACAATGATTTCATGGATAATATCAATTGTATATATGTTAAATAGTTTAAAATTAAAAATGAAATTGCCAGATAAAGAAGTCATAGAAAATGTGAAAAAATATGGAATACCAACCGCTTTAGAAAGATTATTTTCACGTATATTTATTTTAATATATGGAGTAATAGCAAGTCATATGGGTACAGAAAAATATTCAATTCATACAGTATGTTATGCTGTATGTGTAAGTTTGGAATTAATAACAAATGCATATCAAGCCACATTAATGATAAAAATACCAACAAATGAATCTTATAAAAATCAAAAACAAGTAATAATAGATATGAAAAAAAGTTGTTATCCAGTTTTAATATTATTAAATTATATATTTGCAATAGGATACTTAGTAATACAACATGGAAGTCTACCATTGGAAAAATGCTTTCCATATATTATTTTTTATACATTTGGAGTATTTGGATTGTATCATTACGAAAATTACAAAACATTATGTATTATGCAAGAAAAGCCTAAAATATTGTTATTAGGTTCTACAATAGGAAGTTTTATTAGAGTTTTAATTTGTTTAGCATTTTGCAAATCTGATATTGCTTTGTTTGTCTTTGGAGTAGTTAACTTTGTTGATTTTTATATTAGAAGTGTTATTTATAGAATTGAATTAGAAAAAATAGATGAAAATACAGAGTGTATGATAAATAATAATGCTTAAAATATACTATGAAAATGTAAAAGTTTTCATAGTTTTTTTCTATCCTAAAAAATTAAAAGTGACAAAATTTATAGTAAAAAAGTCACCTAAAAGTCACTTTCAAAAATTATACTAAATATAACAAATAATAATTTTCAACTAATTTAAGAACGTCCCCAGTGGCCGAAAAAAGAAAGTGAGGAAGAATATGGAAATATTAAGAGTAGAAAACTTAAACAAAACATATGGAAAAGGAGAAAATCAAGTAAAAGCAGTAGACAATGTATCGTTTTCTGTACAAAAAGGAGAATTTGTAGCAATAATCGGAGCAAGTGGAAGCGGAAAGTCTACATTGTTACATTTAATTGGTGGAGTAGACAGACCAACATCAGGAAAAGTTTTTATAGATGGAAAAGATATTTACACTTTAAATGACGATAATCTTGCTATTTTTAGAAGAAGACAAATTGGATTGATTTATCAATTTTATAATTTAATACCAGTTTTAAATGTTGCAGAAAATATCACATTACCAACAAAATTAGATGGTAGAGATGTTGATGAAAGAAGACTAAATGATTTATTAAAAACTTTAGGACTTGAAAAAAGAAAATATAATTTGCCTAATCAATTATCAGGTGGACAACAACAAAGAGTGTCTATTGGTAGAGCAATGATGAATGAACCTGCATTGATGCTTGCAGATGAGCCTACTGGAAATTTGGATTCAAAGGCAAGCGAAGAGATTATTTCATTATTAAGACTTTCAAATAAAAAGTATAATCAAACCGTTATAGTTATAACACATGACGAAAAAATTGCATTAGAAGCAGATAGAATTATAACAATTGATGATGGAAAAATAATTAAAGATGAAAGGACTGGAAAATAATGAAGGTTTTAAATGAATTAAGTGTAAAAGATTTAAGGCTAAATAAAAAAAGGTCAATAGTAATTATAATTGGAATTATTTTATCAACAGCTTTAATCTGTGGAGTAGCAGGACTTATAACTAGTTTTCAAAAGACATTTGTAGAAACTGCAAAAAATAGTCAAGGAAATTATCATGCGATTTTTTATAATGTCCCAAAAGATGAGCTTAAATATATTGAAGAAAATAGAAGTATTGAAGACTACTATTTATCAGAAGAATTAGGATATAGTTATTTATCAAATGGAAATACATCAACAGAGGAAGAAGAAAAGCCGCTTGTTAATGTTATTTCAATGAATGACAAGTTTTTAAATAATATGGCTATAAATGTAAAAGATGGTAGATTACCAGAAAATGATGGTGAAATTGCAATTTCAACTAGAATAAATGAAAAATTTAAGACAAATTACAAAGTTGGAGATACTATAACATTAAATGTTGGAGAATTTAAAGGAACTTTAGAGAATCAAAATGCCAATTATTATGATGAAGAACGAATCAAAAAAACAGATGGAGCAGAACAAACAACTGAAAATGAAATTGTTAACGTAACTTCAAAAACATATAAAATAGTTGGAATAATAGAAAGACCAACTGTTGCAATTGAACCTTATGAAGCAGAATGGTTTACAGTTATCACAAAAATGCAATCAATAAATAAAAAAGCAAACATAGCAGTTTTATATTCAAAACCAAATGATTATGTAAAAAATACAGAAAGCATAAACCAAATGGTAACCGCAAAATCTGGAACAAAAGAAAATGATTTTAATAGAGTTAGCGGGTTAGATAAAACATATAAAAGTTATAAATATAAGATAAAAATAAATAAAGAATTATTAGCATATCAAGGAGCAAGTCTAGATGACGACACATTAAGAACAATTTATGGACTAGGAGCTTTTATAATGGGAATTGTTCTAGTATCAAGTGTATTTGTTATTAGAAATGGATTTGCAATATCAATAACAGAAAGATTAAAACAATATGGAATGCTTTCAAGCATTGGAGCAACAAAAAAACAAATCAAAAAAAGTGTTTATTTTGAAGGCTTTATATTAGGAATTATAGGAATACCTCTAGGAATTTTAAGTGGAATATTTGCAATTTATATATTAGTAAATGTAGTAAATTACATATTAAAAGATTATGTATCAAGTGGAACTTTATTAACATATGGAATATCATGGACTGCAATAGTTGTAAGTATAATTGTATCAATTGTAACAATATGGCTATCTTGCAGAAGGTCTGCTAAAAAGGCATCAAAAATAACACCAATTGAAGCAATAAGAAGTTCAGAAGATGTAAAATTAAAAGCTAAGAAAATAAAATGTCCAAAAATCATAACAAAAATATTTAAAACAGGTGGAGAAATTGCATACAAAAACTTAAAAAGAAGCAAGAAAAAATATAGAACAACAGTAATATCTATAATTGTCAGCGTAGTAATATTTATTGCAATATCAAGTTTTATACAATACGGATTCAAAATGTCAAGTGCATATTATACAGAAAGAAATTATAATTATGTAGTATATGCTCGTACAGCAGAAATCTTAACAGACATATCTAATTTACCAGATATTGGAGAATATTCAATTAATAAAAGTAATATATTTGAAATGAACATGGATGATAAGCATAAATCAGAATTAACTGAATATGGAAAAAACATAAAAAATAGATATTATGCAGAAGACAAAAATGGAAATTTAATAGATAACATTAATATTATTTCATTAAATAAAAGTTCATATGAAAACTATGTGAAAAATATAGGTGGAAATTACGAAACATACAAAGATGGAGCAATTTTAGTTGATAACAATATTAATGTAGATGATAATGGAAAAAGAATTCAAGGCAGTATGTATACTTGGAAAAAAGGAGACACTGTTACAGGAAAAATAGATGACAAAGAATATAGCATAAAAATAGTATCAAAGACAGAAGAAAGACCAAATGGAGTTGAAAATCTATATAATACTGAGGCATATTTTATTGTAAGTGAAGAATTTATAAACAAAACAGGATTTAAATCAGCAGCTTTATATGCACAATCAAACGACACTGATAAATTAGACGAAGAAGTTGAACAATATAAAACTGAAAATAGCTTTACTAATTCTGACTTAAATGCATTCAATATGGAAGAATCAATAAGGGCTGAAAATGCAGTTGTATTAGTTATCTCAATATTCTTATACGGATTTATTGGAGTAATTACATTAATAGGAATAACAAACATTTTCAATACTATAACAACAAATATGAATTTAAGAAAAAAAGAATTTGCAATGCTTAAATCAATAGGAATGACCAAAAAAGAATTTAATAGAATGATTAGATTAGAAAGTATTTTTTATGGTGTTAAATCTTTGGTTATTGGTATACCGATTGGATTAGTGTTATCTTATGGTATGTATAATGTGTTTAGAAATAGTATGGAAATTGAATATGTATTACCTTATAAATCAATTGTGGTTGCTGTGATATTTGTGGCTGTTGTTATTGGTATTATTATGAGATATTCTATGAGTAAGATCAATAAACAAAATATTATAGAAACTATTAGAAACGATAATATTTAATGTATAGAAAGATAGTAACATAGTAGTTGCTATCTTTTTAAATTTGTTACAGATTTTACTTGTATTTTTTTCATTTTATATATATAATAATGACATAAATGATATAAAATTTTGGAGGAAGAGAGAAAAAATGAACTTTATAGAAACAATAAAAGAAAGAGCAAGACAAGAAATAAAAACAATAGTACTACCAGAAGCAGAAGATATACGAACATTAAAAGCAACAGAAGTAGCACTAAAAGAAAAATATGCAAATATAATTTTAGTCGGAAATGAAAAAAAAATAAAAGAAAAAGCAGAAACAAATAATGTGAATATTGATGGTGCAAAAATAATAGATCCACAAACATCACCTGATTACGAAAAATATGCAAATTTATTATACGAATTAAGAAAACATAAAGGAATGACAATAGAACAAGCAAAAGAAATAACATTAAATCCAGTATATTTTGGAATGTTGATGGTAAAAGATGAAGAAACAACAGCAGATGGACTTGTTTCAGGTGCGGCACATTCAACTGCAGATACATTAAGACCTGCACTTCAAATTTTAAAAACTGCACCAGATACAAAATTAGTTTCAGCATTTTTTGTTATGGTTGTTCCAGACTGCGAATATGGTTCAAATGGAACATTTATATTTGGAGATGCGGGATTAAATGCAAATCCAAATCCTGAAGAATTATCGGAAATAGCAATATCATCAAGTAAAAGTTTTGAACAATTAGTTGGTAAAGAACCAAAAGTTGCAATGCTTTCATATTCTACAATGGGAAGTGCAAAATCAGAATTAACGCAAAAAGTTATTGATGCAACTAAATTGTTAAAAGAAAAAGAACCAGATTTGAAAGCAGATGGAGAACTCCAATTAGATGCAGCCATAATACCAGAAGTTGCAAAATCAAAGGCACCAGAAAGTACAGTAGCAGGAGAAGCAAATGTTTTAATATTCCCAGATTTAGACGCTGGAAATATTGGATATAAGTTGGTTCAAAGACTTGCAAAGGCCGAAGCATATGGACCATTATGCCAAGGAATTGCAAAACCTGTAAATGATTTATCAAGAGGATGTAGTTATCAAGATATTGCAGGTGTTATTGCAATAACAGCAGTCCAAGCCCAAAAATAAACAGAAGCCAATGGAACATTCTTAAATTGGTTCATAAGATAATATTAAAAGGAGGTCTTCTATGAAAATACTAGTTTTGAATTCAGGAAGTTCATCATTAAAATATCAAGTAATTGATATGGATACAGAAGAAATGTTGGTAAAAGGATATTTTGAAAGAATAGGACAACAAAATTCTTTTCTAACACATAAGGTAAATGGAATAAAACACAAATTTGAAAAAAGTGTAGCAAACCATGAACAAGCATTAAAATTTGTATTTACAAGATTAACAAATGACCATTATGGAGTTATAAAAGATTTAAATGAATTAGGTGGAATTGGGCACAGAGTTGTTCAAGGAGGAGAAAAATATTCTCAACCAGTTCTTATTACAGATGATGTTATAGCAGAGATTGAAAAATGTAGTGATTTAGCACCATTGCACAATCCTGCAGCAATTTTAGGAATAAACGCTTGTAAAAAAATAGCACCAAATATTCCAATGGTAGCAGTATTTGATACGGCATTCCATCAATCAATACCAAAAGAGAGATATATTTATCCAATACCATATGAATATTACAAAAAATATGGAATTAGAAAATATGGAGCACATGGTACATCACATGAATATGTTGCATATAGAGTTGCAGAAATTATGGGAAAAGATATTAAAGACTTGAAAATAGTAAATTGTCATTTAGGACAAGGTGCAAGTGTATGCGCAATTCAAAATGGTAAATCAGTAGAAACAAGTATGGGACTTACACCACTTGGAGGAATACCAATGGGAACTCGTTCTGGTGACCTTGACCCATCAGTTGTAACGTATTTAATGAAAAAGGAAAAACTAACACCACAAGAAATGGAGGATATATTAAACAAAAAATCTGGAGTTTATGGCATGTCAAGAGGAATATCTGTGGACTTTAGGGACATTGAAAATGAAGCACTAGCAGGCGGAACACATGCTCAAATGGCTTTAGATATATATCATTATTTAACTGCATCATATGTGGCAAAATGTGCAGTAGCTATGGGTGGAATAGATGTACTTACATTTACTGCAGGTGTTGGCGAAAAAGGACCAATATCAAGAAAAGCAATTTGTGAGCAATTAGAATTCTTTGGAGTAAAAATTGATGAAGAAAAAAACAAAATAAGAGGCGAAGAAGTTGAAATATCCGCAGAAGACTCAAAAGTAAAAGTCTATGTGGTTCCAACAAACGAGGAATTAATGATAGCAAGAGAAACAAAAAACATAGTAGATAAAAATTAGGGATTAGGGGACGGGTCTCCAATCCCGAAAAAAAACAAAAAAAAATCGGGATTGGAGACCCGTCCCCCAATCCCTAAAAAAATAAAAAAATCGGGATAGGAGACCCGTCCCCTAATCCCTAAAAAGAAAGCGAGAGGATAAAATGAAAATATTAGTATTAAATTGTGGTAGTTCATCACTAAAATATCAATTAATAAACATGGAAACAGAAGAGGTAATGGCTTCTGGAAAATATGAAAGAATAGGAGAAGCAGAGGCTTTTATAACACATAAAGTGAATGGACAAAAAATAGAAATAAAAAATCCAGCATATAATCATTCAGAAGCAATAGACTTCACATTAAAACAATTTACAAATCCAGAATATAAAGTAATAGATAGTTTGGACGAAATAAATGCAATAGGACACAGATTAGTTCATGGCGGAGAAAAAATTGCAGAATCAGTTGTAATTGACGACAATGTTGTAAAAGTTCTAGAAGAATATACAGATTTAGCACCTTTACACAACCCAGCTTGTATATTAGGAATAAAGGCATGTCAAGAAGTTATGCCTGGAAAACCAATGGTAGGTGTATTTGATACAGCATTCCATCAAACAATGCCAAAAGATAAATTTATTTATCCAATACCATATGAATATTACAAAAAATATGGAGTAAGAAAATACGGATTTCATGGAACATCACATATGTTTGTATCACAAAGACTTGCTGAAATTGAAAACAGACCATTAGAAGGTACAAAAATTGTAACGTGTCACTTAGGACAAGGTTCAAGTATATGTGCTATAAAAGATGGAAAATCAGTAGATACAAGTATGGGATTAACACCACTTGGTGGACTTCCAATGGTTACAAGAAGTGGTGATTTAGACCCATCAGTTGTAACATATATAATGAAAAAAGAAAACTTAACACCTGCACAAATGGAAGATTTATTAAATAAAAAATCAGGACTTTCTGGTATGTCTAATTTAGTTCCTGATTTTAGAGAAATAGAAATTGCTTCAAACGAAGGACAACCAGATGCTAAAATAGCAGTTGAAAACTTTAATTACACAATTGCAAGTTATGTTGCAAAATATGCTGTTGCAATGAATGGTGTTGATTATATTATATTTACAGGTGGAATTGGCGAAAATCAAATTAATATCCGTAAAGGAATTTGTGAAAAATTAGAGTTTATGGGTGTTAAATTAGATGTTGACGCAAATAATATGAGAGGTGAAGAAAAAGTTATTTCTACTCCTGATTCTAAAATTAAAGTTTATGTTATTCCTACAAATGAGGAATTAATGATAGCTAAAGAAACTTTGAGATTAGTAAAATAAAATAAAAAAGTAGCAGATATTTAAATTCTGTTACTTTTTTGCTCTTAAAAGTATAAATATTTTAAGTAAAATAATAGTAAAAGTATTGATTAATAAGCAAAAAAAGTATAAAATTAGACAGACAATTACAATAAAAAACAAACAACAAAAATAAAACCTTTATATAATCTAGAAGGAGAAAACAAAATATGAAAAAACTACTATTTGGAACATATTCGTTAGACATAGGCGGAATAGAAAAAGCATTAGTAATACTTGTAAACAAACTACAAGAAAAGGGATATGATATAACACTTGTATTAGAAAAAAAACAAGGAATATTTTTAAACGAAATAGATCCAAAAATAAAAATAATAGAATATGCACCATCAAATAGCAAAAATAAAATACAAAGAAAAATAATTAATCTAATTAAAAGAATAAAATTTACATTAAAATACAAAAACAAATATGACTTTTCTGCAAGTTTTGCAACATATTCTTTACCATCATCATTTGTTGCAAGAACTGCGTCAAAAAATTGTTATTTGTGGGGACATGCTGATTATTTAACATTATTTGATGGCAATGCAGAAGAAATGAAAGAATTTTTTATAGAAAGAAATTACGATAAATTTAAAAAAATAATTTTTGTTTCTAAAGAAGGAAAAGACAGTTTTATAAAAGTATTCCCTAAAATGAACGAAAAAACAATGGTATGTAACAACTTAATAGATGCGGACAAAATATTAGAACTTTCAAAAGAAAAAATACCAGAAGAAGATTTATCAAAAATAAATAAATTGGAAAACACCCAAAAAGGAACAACAATATTTATAAATGTAGGAAGACATCAAGAAAAACAAAAAAAATTAAGTAGATTAATAGAGGCAGCAACTATGTTAAAAAAAGACAATATGAATTTTAAAATTATATTTATAGGTGACGGACCAGAAACTGAAGAATATAAAAAACAAGTAAAAAATAATCAATTGGAAAATAATATTATATTTTTAGGAAAAAAACAAAATCCATATCCATATTTTAAAATAGCAGATTGTGTTGTTTTAACATCAGATTATGAAGGGTATCCTGTAGTATTTTTAGAGAGTTTTATATTAGAAAAACCAATTATCACAACAAAGGTGTCAGATTATAAAGAAGTTGAAAATAAATATGGATTTGTAACTGAAAAAGATACTAAGGACATATATGAAAAAATGAAGAATTTTATTTTAAACGGATTTGAAATAAAAGAAAAATTTGACTATAAAAAATATAATAAAGAAATACTTAAAAAAATTGAAGATTTATTTTAAAACTCATATCAAATTAATGATTATTATATTAATAATGAAAGGAAAACAAAATGCCAAAAGTAAGTATAATAGTACCATTTTATAATGTTGAAAAATACATAGAAAAATGTTTGCAAACATTAGTAAATCAAACATTAGCAGATATTGAAATAATATTGGTAAATGACGGTTCACAAGACGGAACAGAAGAAATAGCAAAAAAATATCAAGAACAATATCCACAAAAAATAAAATATCTTGAAAAAGAAAATGGTGGACTTTCTGATGCTAGAAATTACGCTATTCCATATGCAAAAGGAGAATATGTTGCTTTTTTAGATTCTGATGATTATGTTGAAACAAATATGTATCAAGAAATGTATGAGATTGCAAAAAAACAAAATAGTGATATGGTAGAATGCAATTTTATTTGGGAATATCCAAATAAATCCAGAATAGATGTAGGAACAACATATAATGGCAAACATGAAATGCTAGAAAAAGTAAGAGTGGTCGCATGGAATAAATTAATTAAAAGAGAAATATTAGAAAAGTCCAAAGTACAATTTCCGAAAGGATATAGATATGAGGATGTTGAATTTACATATAAATTAATACCATTTTTAGAAAAAGTATCATTTTGTAAAACACCAATGATACATTATATCCAAAGAGAAGGTTCAATATCTAATGTTCAAAATAAAAGAAACGCAGAGATTTTTGATGTAATGCAACATGTAATAGACTATTACAAAGCAAAAGGTTTATATGAGGAATATTATCAAGAATTAGAATATGTATATGCTCGATATGCTTTTTGTAGTTCTTTTTTAAGAATTGTAAAAATAAAGGATAAGAAGATTAGAAATGAATTATTGGATATAACTTGGAATAATGTTAACACAAAATTTCCAAATTGGAAAAACAATAGGATATTAAAAACAGAAAAAAGTAAAAAAAATTTGTATTTAAAAACAATAAACAAAATTACATATAAAATATATTCTAAAATATTTGCAATATAGGAAGAAAAGCAATATAGGAAGGAAAAAGCAAGACATGAAACATAAAATAAAACTTGAAAATATAATGTGTGTATTTATTATATTATGTCCAATATTAGATATAGCAAGTTTTGTATTTAGAAATACATTTAACACCAAAATATCACCATCAACAATTATTAGACCAATAATACCAGCAATTGCAATATTATATTTATTTATAAAAAAAGACGGTAAATTCAAAAAAAATATGATTATTGTAGGAACAATTTATGCGGTATATGCGGCTATACATATATATTTGTTTAGTAAAATAAAAACAGGTATGAGTTTTGGCTCAGAAACGCATGAATTGCAGTACATAATAAACTACACATTTATGATAATAAATTTAATAGTATTTACAACGGTATTTAAAGATGAAAATGTAGAAAAATTAAACAAAAGCATTTTAATATCAACAGGAATATATATTGGATCAATCTATATTGCAATACTAACAAAAACATCATCACACACATACATAGAAGGAATGGGATATAAAGGCTGGTTCGAGTCTGGAAATAGCATAAGTTCAATATTATTACTTACAATGTTTATATATTTGCCATATGTGAAAGATAAAAAATACAGAAAATTTATAATTCCTATAATAATTTTAGTAGGTGCATTTTTAAGCATGTTGATAGGAACACGAGCAGGGTTATTTGGATTCATACTTGTAATAGCACTTTATATGGGAATAGAAGTTTTATTTAATATAATCCGAAACAAGAAAATAGACAAAAAATTTTTGATAATTGGAATAACAGGACTTGCAATTGTTATATTAGTGGTTATTGGGTTTGGTTCAACAACAATACAAAGAAGAAAACACTTAAAAGATATTGAATCAGATATTATAGATGAGTCAAGTCAAGAAAATGCACATATAACAGGAAGCACTTTAAGAATTAAAGAACAAATAGAAGATAATGAGATTGTAGAAGGATATATGTCTGAATCACAAAAACAATCAATTATGGACTTATATAATATTGCTAATAAATTGCAGGTAAAAAACAATGACCAAAGAATGCAACAACTAATATATAATTTAGTGCTTGTTAAAAATCAAAAAAATATATTATTAATATTGTTTGGTAATGGATATGTTGCAAATTTTAGTGAACTTGTATTGGAAATGGAATTAATTTCAATGCTGTTAAACTTTGGAATTGTAGGATTTGCATTATATATGGGACCTTTTATTGCAATATTATTTGCTGGTCTATATTATGGAATAAAATATAGAAAGGTGATAGACAGTCAATACGCATTCTTGTGGTTTGGCTTAGCAATGGCATTTGCTTTATCATTATTATCTGGTTACACATTTTTTAATTTATCATCAATGATAATAATTGTGTCTATAAGCACAAATTTGATGAAAAAGATGAAAGAATATAAAAGTTAGTTTATTGAAAAATACTAAATCAAGAAATTGATTATAGCGAAAGGAAAATTTATGAAAAAAATATTATTTGGGATAACAGGTTTAACTCTTCGGTGGAGCAGAAAGAGTACTAGTAGATTTAGCAAATGAATTATCAAAAAAATATGATGTTACAATCTTTACTTTGTATGGAAATGGAGAATTAGAAGGACAATTATACACAAAAGTAAAACACGTAACATTGTATAAACAAAAATATAATGATTTATCAAACTTTAAGAAAAAGGTAATTCCATTAAAAGTTTTATTAATGAAAAATAGAATCTATAAAAAATATATAAAAAAAGATTATGATGTAGAGATTGCTTTTTTGGAAGGACCTATAACACGTTTATTTAGTGTTAAGAACAAGAAAACAAGAAAAATAGCATGGGTACATAACGATATTTCTTTAGTTTTTGGAAATGGCTTAAAGGCCAAAATGAAAAAGAAAACAGATAGAAAAATATATTCAAAATACAATAAAATTATTTTTGTAAGTAGAGATAATTTGAAAAAATTTGTTGAACAATATCCAGATTTAAGAAATGCAGAATTAGAACCTGTAAAAAAAGATGTAATATATAATTATTTGGACAAAGAATTGGTAATAAAAAAATCAAATGAAAATATGGATATTGAATTTGATAATAAAACTTTAAATTTTGTAACTGTCGCAAGACTTGTACCACAAAAGGCAATTGACAGAATTATAGATGTACATACAAAACTTATACAAAATGGTTTTGAACATAATTTTTATGTAATAGGTGAGGGACCAGAACAAAAAAATTTGGAAAATAAGATAGATGAAAATCAAATTCAAAATACTTTTCACTTATTGGGTAAAAAAGAAAATCCATATCCTTACATAAAAAAAGCAAATTATTTTTGCCTTTTGTCAAAGTTTGAGGGATATGGTATGGTTTTGGAAGAGGCAAAAATATTAGGAAAAAACATTTTGATAACTGATACTGCTGCAAGAGAAGCTGTAGAAAATTATGGACAGGCAGTTGTAATCCCAAATGATGAAGAGAATATATATCAAACTTTGAAAGAGGTTATTAAAAAAGGAAAAATAAATCAAAATAATATACAACAAAATTATGATAATAAAAAAATAATTGAAAAAGTAGAAAAATTATTAGAAGAATAAAGAAGAAAGGAGCACAAAGTGAAAATTTCAATATTAACACCAACATATAATAGAGCAAATTTATTAACAAATTTATACAATAGCCTTGTTAAAAATTCAAATTATGGTTTAGAAATAGAATGGCTTATAATGGATGATGGTTCAACAGATAACACACAAAGTGTAGTTGAAAATTTTATAAAACAAAACAAAATAGATATAAAATATTTTAAACAAGAAAACCAAGGCAAAATGGTTGCAATTAATAATTTAGTAGAAAAAACAACTGGAGAATTGATAGTCGATTGTGACTCTGATGATTATTTTTCTGATGATGCATTCAAGATAATTAAGGAATCTTATGAAAAATATCCAAATGAAAACCAGGAATTATATGGAATGTGTTTTTTAAAATATGATACTAAAGGACAAAATATGGGACAACTATTTAAGAATGAGAAGACTACAATGTTTGATTTGTATTTTAAAGAGGGAGAAGATGGCGAAAAGGCTCTTGTGTTTTATTCAAATATTAGAAAACAATTTAAACATGAGTTGGAACATGGCGAAAAGTTTGTTACTGAGGCTAGAATGTATCATAAAATGGATGAAAATTATAAAATGGCATGCATTAATGAACCAATTATGATTTGTGAGTATCAGGATGAGGGATATACTCAAAATATTATGGAGCAGTTTAAGAAGTATCCTTTTGGTTATTATATGTATTTTAAAGAGATTTTACATAAAAATATGAAGGGCGTTCTTTTTAAAAAGAGATTGTATGCAATTAAACATTTTTTGTTGTTTTGGTATTTAAAAAGAAAGAAGTAGGTTTGACAATAAGTTAAAATATGGGATATAATACACATATAAAAATTAGATAATTGTTTCTAAGAAGGGAATGAAAATAAAATGAAAAAAATATCAGTAATTATACCAATGTATTACGAAGAAGAAGTAGTACAAGAATGTTATAATAAAATGACACAAGTTTTATCAAATATAAAAGATTATGAATATGAAATAATTTGTGTAAATGATGGTAGTAAAGATAAAACACTATCAATATTAGAAAAAATTGCAGAAAATGATAAAAAAGTTAAAGTTATTTCATTTTCAAGAAATTTTGGACATCAATGTGCTGTTACAGCGGGCTTAAAATATGTAACTGGTGATGCTGTAGTTATAATTGATGCAGATTTACAAGATCCCCCAGAATTGATACCTGATATGCTAAAATTATGGGAAGATGGAAATGAAGTAATTTATGGTAAGAGAAAAACAAGAGAAGGAGAATCTAAATTTAAGTTATTAACTGCAAAAATGTTTTATAATACATTAAATGCTTTATCTGATGTAGAAATACCTAAAGATACAGGAGATTTTAGACTTGTAGATAGAAAAGTGGTTGATGTAATAAATTCATTACCAGAACATAATAAATTTTTACGTGGATTATTTAGCTGGGTTGGTTTTGAACAAAAAGCATTTGAATATGAAAGAAAAGAAAGGTTTGCAGGAAAAACAAAATATCCTTTAAAGAAAATGCTAAAATTGGCTTCAGATGGAATTATTGGGTTTTCAACAAAACCACTAAAAGTGGTTGGAGGACTTGGTGTTTTAACAATATGTGTCTCATTTGTGATTTTAATATATGCATTATTATCATTTATATTTAAATGGAATAATTTAACACCAGGATGGACTTCATTAATGGTTGCAATTACATTTTTTAGTGGAATTATACTAATTTCATTATGGATGATAGGTGAATATATATCAAGAATTTATGATGAAAGTAAAGGTAGACCACAATATATTATAAATAAAGAAATAAATACAGAAAAATAAAATATATGTGAATAACGAAAGGAAAAATAAAATGGAAAAAATAAAGAAAATAGTAAAAAAAATATTAAATAAAGATGTTATGTTATATATTTTTTTCGGGGTTTTAACAACAATTGTTAATTTTGTTGCGTTTTATCTTTTAAATGTTGTAATGAATATAGATGGAAATATATCAAATCTTGTTGCTATACCGTTGGCAATAATTTTTGCATATTTTACAAATAGAAAATGGGTTTTTCATACGGAGGCTAAGGGATTTAAAGAAAATTTTAATGAATTTTGTAAATTTGTGGCTGGAAGAGCGGTAACAATGTTTATTGAATTTTTTGGATGTATGCTTTTATTTAAAACGCCAATACCTGAAATTGTTAGCAAACTGGGTGTAAATGTAATAATAATATTTTTAAATTTTTTTATAAGTAAATTTTTTGCTTTTAAGAAAAAAGATAATAAATAGGAGATATTTTAATGGAAAATTTTAATTTTAAACTAGAACCTGGGAAAGTAAAAGAAAATAAAATTGAATATATTGAACACGAACCGGTAATTTCTGTTATTGTTCCATCTTATAATAGTCAAGAATACATAGAACAAACAATAGTATCAATTTTAAATCAAACATTTCCATATTATGAGATTTTAATAGTAGATGATGGTTCAAAAAATGAAAACTCTTTAGAAAGATTAAGAAAAATAGAAAAACTAGATAGCAGAATAAAAGTAATACATAAAAGTAATGAAGGGTTAGCAGCAACGAGAGATTTTGGAGCGAAAAAATCATCAAAAAGTTGCAAATATTTAATGTTTTTAGATGATGATGATTTGATAGAACCAACATTTCTAGAATGTGCATATTGGACATTGGAAACGAATAAAGAAGCAGCGTGGACATATTCAGACTCAGTGGGATTTGATGGTCAAGAATATGTATGGAATAAATATTTCGACTCAGAAAAAGAAAAAAAAGTAAACGAATTAATATCACAGGGATTTGTTAGAAAAATGGATTTTGAGGAAGTCGGTGGATATGGATTAAGAGAAAAGGCTGTGAATGAAGACTGGAATTTTTGGTTAAAATTATTGGCAAAAGAAAAGAAACCGGTTCATATGAGCTATTGTGGACAATGGTATAGAAGAAAGAAAACAGGAGAATTACAAAAGGCAAATAAAAATAAAAAGAGGTCATTGGAAATAATAAACAAAACAGCAAGCCAAATAATAGATAGAGTTGAAGCAATCCAATATCCTAGATATAATTATAATTATGATGCCATAATGGATAATGTAGAAGGTATAATTACACCTAAAAGAATTAATAAAAATGGAAAAAATAATATATTGTTTATAATTCCATGGATGATAACTGGAGGCGCTGATTTATTTAATCTTAATCTAATAAAAGGATTAGATAAAAATAAATTTTCTGTAACAATAATAACAACAGAACCAAATAAAAATGTTCTAAGACAGTATTTTGAAAAAAACGAGAAATGTGAACAAATTGCAATAGTTTATGATTTAACATCATTTTTAGATTTACAATATTGGCCTGCATTTATAAATTATATTATTGAAAAGAATGACATAAATGTAATATTAAATTCAAATAGCAAATTTGGATATTCTATATTACCGTATTTAAAATCAAGATACCCATTAATACCAATTCTTGATTATGTACATATGGAGGAATGGTATAATAGAAATGGTGGATATTCAAGATATTCAGCAATGTATGAATCTATAATTGATAAGACTTTGGTTTGTAATGAAAATACTAGAAATATATTAATAAATTATTTTGAAAAGTCAAAAGAAGAAGTAGAAACAGTTTATATAGGTGTAGATGAAAAAAAATTTACACCTGAAAAATATGACAAAGAATGCTTAAAACAAAAATACTTGGGAGTAGAAAAAAACAAAAAAATTATATCATATGTTTGTAGAATTTCAGAGCAAAAAAGACCAATGTTATTTTTACAAATAATAGCAAGTTTGAAAGAAAAAAGACAAGACTTTAAAGTTATTGTTGTTGGTGATGGAAATTTATTAGATAAAATGAAGGATACAGCAAAAAAATTGCAAATATATGATAATATGATTTTTATGGGAAATATGCAAAATACTACTGAAATATATGCTATTAGTGATGTTACTGTAAATTGTTCAATAAAAGAAGGGCTTGCCTTAACATCTTATGAGTCTCTAAGTATGGAAGTTCCAGTTGTTTCTGCTGATGTTGGTGGCCAAAAGGAATTGATTAACGAAAAAGTTGGAAAAATAGTAAAACTTAGACAAAATGAAAAAGATTTATATGATGAAAATTATAGTAAAGAGGAAATACAAGATTATGTTGAAGCGATTAATAATGTATTAGATAATTTGGAAATGTATAAAAAAAATTGCAGAAACAGAATTATAGAATATTTTACGATAGATAAAATGATAAATAAAATGTCAGATATTTTACAAAATACAGTAAAAAAACCTAGTGAAAACAAAATAGAAAATGGTATAAAATTAAAGGAAAATATTAATCTTTGTAGAGAGTTAATTACATTAAATGTAAAAAATGACGAAGTTGAATATAAATGGGAATGTACGGAATATGAGAAAAGAATATATGGACAAGCATATTCTATACAAAGCATGAATTATAAAAAAGAAATTTTAAAAGAAATTTTATGGAAAAATCCAGCATGGAGAGGTTTTGTAAAAATAATACATAAATTAAGAAGATAAAATTTGTTGACAATAAATTTAATAGAAGGTATAATGTGTAAGAAATAAAATTATGCGTGGGTGATGAAATGAAAAATATTTTATTGTGTAATAATTCTATGGGGATAGGAGGAGTAGAAACTGTTATATTAAATCAAATATCAGCTTTTACTAGAAAAGGTTATAATGTATATGTAATGGCAGGAAAAGGAATATATTCGGACAAGATAGAAGAATTAGGTGGAAAATTTATAGAATTTGACTTTCCAGAAGAAAATACAATTGATGAAGAAAAAATAAATAAAATAGTTGATATAATCAAAAAAAATCAAATAACAGAAATTCATATACATAAATATCAATGTATACCTTCAGTAATTCCTGCGGCATTAATAACGGGAATACCGTATTTTGCGTATGAACATACAGTTTGGGATACTAAAAAATATTATACATGGAATTATCCTATTTATAGAAGTTTATTTCTGATTTATTTTAAAAATGCATATAAAATAATTGCTATAACGCCTAAAACTGCTGAAATTACCCAAAAAGAATATGGAATACCACAAGAAAAATATCAAATTGTTCATAATGGAATTGATTTGGAATTATATAAAAATAATAATATAAAAGATAACAGAAATATGGAAAATATTGTTATTGTATCACGAATGAATGATGAAAAAATATCTACTATATTAAGTGGGATTGATATTTTTAAAAATATATTAAAAAATAATAATGAAGCAAAATTAAATATTATTGGCGATGGAAATAAAATGAAAAATGTAGAAGAATATTTAGAAAAGAACAATTTAATAAAAACGGAACATGTTAAATTGCTTGGACCTAAAGATAATGTAAAGGATTACTTGAAAAATGCTGATTTACTATTGGGTGTTGATAGATGTGTGTTAGAGGCAATTGCAATGAAAATTCCAGTTGTTATAACAGGATATGATGGAATTAAGGGTATAGTTTGCAAGGAGAATATTGATAAGGCAATGGAAGAAAATTTTTCGGGAAATAATATGAAAACGATAGAAATGTCTGAATGTATAAAACAAATTGAAGGCTTGAAATTGGATAAGGAAAAAATAGTAGAAGAAAATCATAAGGTTGCAGAAGAAAAATTAGATTGTTATAAGAATTACATTAATATACCTGAAAATATAAAAATTAAATTTGATTGGATTGATTTATTTAAAATATTAAAGAAAAAAGAAGATGTAATACTAGAACAATCTAATGATATAAAAGAAAAATATGAATGGATTCAAAAAATAGAAAAAGAAAATAAAAAATTAATACATGATAAAGAAATACTTGATAACAGATTAGACATGGAAATTAAAGAAAAAAATGAAAATATTGAAAAAAATGTAAATCTAAAAAAAGAACTCAATAGTGTGTATAATAGTAAGAGATGGAAATATACAGAAAAATTAAGTAATATTTTTCATTATAATAAAAAATAAGAAAGAGGTAATATAAATGGATAATGTTCTAAATAACAAAAAACTTTCAATAATTGTACCAGTGTATAATGCAGAAGAATATTTAGGAAAATGCTTAGATAGATTATTAGAACAATCGTATAAGAATATAGAAATTATAATTGTAAATGACAGTTCACAGGGAAATTGTGAGGAGATTGCGGAAAAATATAAAAAGATTGATGATAGGGTAAAATATATAAAACATGAGAAGAATAAAGGATTATTTCAAGCAAGAATTACTGGTTCAAGTATAGCAACAGGAGAATATATTGCATTTCTTGATAGTGATGATTATGTTTCAATAGATTATTATAGAACATTAATGAATAATATTCAAGAAAATAATTCCGATATTGCTATGGGAAATATGGTATTAGAATATGATGATGGAAGAAGAGAAATATATAATTTATTTGATACAAAACATTTAAATTTAGTAAGTGAAGATTGTTTAAAACAATATTTTGAACAAGAAGGTTTATCTTTTGATTGGCATATAATATGGAATAAAATTTATAAAATGGAAATATGGAAAAAAGCATTAAAGCATTATAAAAATATAACAACACATTTATTAATGACTGAAGATTTTGCTTTTTCTACAGTATTGTTTTATTACGCAAGAAGACTTACAAAGGTTTCAAATGACTGTGTTTTTTATTGTAAACATGAAACAACTTCTACATCTATAAAAGATTTGACATTTAAAAAGTTTAATAAAAACATTACAGATATAACGACATCATTTGATTTTGTTGAAAACTTTTTGAAAGAGGTTAATTTGTATAGTAAATATAAAGCAAAATTTAACAAATGGAAATGCTTATATGCAAATCAACAAAAATCTTATGTCAATTCTTCAGAAATGACTATAGATGATAAACTAAAAGCACTGAAAATGGTAGAAAAATTTTATCCTAATGCTGAAAAAATAAGTAATGCTGAATATTTTTATACAGTAACAACAGATTGGAATGATGGATTAGAAAAAATTAAACTAGCGATTTGCAATAAGAATATTAAGTATGTAAGTTTTGACATTTTTGATACATTAATAAAAAGACCATTTTTTGTACCTACGGATTTATTCTTATTGTTAAACAAATATTTTAGAGAATATACAAATGGCGTAACGGGTATGGATTTTTCAAAAATAAGAATATATTGTGAACAATTAACACGAGAGAGAATAGAAAATGAAAAATGCCAAGAGATTACATTAGATCAAATTTATGACACAATAGCAACAGAATATAATATTGAAAAAAATGTTCTTGATAAACTAAAAAGCAAAGAAATGGAATATGAAGTTAGGTTTTGTACAAGGAGAAATACGGGATATGAATTATATACTCTTGCATTAGCAGTGGGCAAAAAAGTAGTATTTACATCTGACATGTATTTATCAAGAGAAACAATAAACAAAATATTAGAAAAAAATGGCTATATAGATAATGAAAAATTATATTTATCATCAGAAATAAAACTTTCTAAATCAAGAGGTGATTTATTTAAATACGTTCTAAATGATTTAAAAATAGAAAGCATGCAAATGTTACATATAGGTGATAATTATAGGCCTGATGTTGAAATTCCAAGAAAGTTAAAAATAAATTCTATGCATTTACCAAAGGCAACAGATGTAGCACAAAATCAAGAAAAAGTTAATCTATTTTCTAAAATGTTAATGCAAAATATGCCTTTTTGGAGAGACAATGCGGTTGCTATGAATTTTGTTGGTATTAGAACGATGTTTTCGATAGTAGCAAATAAATATTTTGATAATCCTTTTATAGCATTTAATAAATATTCAGATTTTAATGCAGATCCATATTTAATTGGATATTATATATTGGGCATGTATACATTTGGTATATCAAAATGGTTATTAGAAGAGACTGAAGGACAAGGATATACAAATATGGTATTTATGGCCAGAGATGGATATTTGCCAATGGAAACATATAAAATAATGAAAAAATTTTACAAAAATGTACCGGAGGAAAAATATTTATATGTATCTAGAAAAGCCTTAGTTCCAATAACAATAATGAGCAAATTAGATTTTTATAAATTACCGGAATGTATAAATGTAACAAAGCATACACCAAGGGAAATATTAAAATATTTAAAAGATTGCATTAAAGAAAACTGTGATATAGAAGAAATATTAAAGAAAAACAACATAGAGATTGATAAAAAATTAAAAGACATAATGAGCTTTAATATATTTATTAAGGTTGTTATTGATAATTTATATGATGAACAAAAACATATGAACAATTTATTAAAATTAAGAACATATTTTGATAAATTCTTTGAAAATAAATCAGCAACATTTGACATAGGGTATAGTGCAAGACCAGAATTGTTTTTATCTAATTTGTGCCAAAAACCAATAGACACATTTTTCTTAAATATAAATCAAGATGAAGCATTCAAACATGCAAACATGGCAAATTTTAAATTAAAGACATTCTTTAGTGGAAAGCCATCTGCAACAGGATTTGCTTATGAATCTATGTTATCTGCACTAGCTCCATCATGTATTGGGTATGATATAAAAACGTTAGATGTTAAACCAATATTTGAAGAATATAGCAAAACATATCAAGAAGAATTTATTATCAGTATAATGCAAAATGCTGCTATTGAATTTGTACAAGATATAACAAATATATTTGGAGAAGAAATAAAAGAGTTATATTATGAAAAATATTATATATCTTTACCAATTATGGCATATATAAATTCTTCAAAAGAAATTGATAAATCAATATTTAATGCTATTTATTTTGAGGATGATGTTCGCTTAAATGAACCTGTTAAAATGACAGTAGAATGGAATAGAGAATTAGGATTTAAAAATCAAAGAACAATGCAAGAACTAATTTATGGAGGTCATTCAAATAACAATAATCATCAAGGATATTTAAATTATAATGCATATCCGGACTTAGAACATCATAGTAAACCAGTAAGATTTATATACTATATATTATATGATAGAGAAACTTTTAAAAGGAGAATGAGAGAAACATTTAAAAATCATAAAATATTATTTTCAATGGGGAAAGGCATATATAATTTTGGTGGAAACGTAAAAAGTATAGTATATAAGGGAATTCATAAGATAAGAGGAGGACAAAATTAGTGAAAGAAAATGAAGAAAAATATGCAATAGAGGTCCAAGATGTCTATAAGACGTTTAATGTATATTTAGATAAAGCAAATAGTTTAAAAGAAAAAATGTTATTTTGGAAAAGGAATAGAAAAGAAGTAAGACAGGTTTTAAAAGGAATTAATTTAAATATCAAAAGAGGAGAGGCAGTTGCACTAATAGGAGTAAATGGAAGTGGAAAATCAACACTATTAAAATTAATGACAAAGATAATATATCCTAATAAAGGAAAAATTCTTATAAATGGAAAACTAACATCATTACTAGAACTTGGTGCTGGTTTCCATCCTGATTTTTCTGGAAGGGAAAATATATATTTTAACGCTTCAATATTTGGATTAACAAAAAAACAAATTGATGACAGATTAGAACAAATAATTGAATTTTCTGAATTGGGAGATTATATAGACAACCCTGTAAGAACATATTCATCAGGAATGTTTATGAGACTTGCTTTTGCTGTAGCGATAAATGTAGATGCTGACATTTTGTTAGTTGATGAAATTTTATCTGTTGGAGATCAACATTTTCAAGAAAAGTGTATTCATAAAATGAAACAATTAAAAGAGGAAGGAAAAACTATGGTTTTTGTAACACATAGTTTAGATTCTGCTAAAGAATTATGTGATAGAGCAGTATGGTTATGTAATGGAGTTTTGAAATTAGATGGCAAAACAAACGAAGTTATAGAAAAATATATAGAAGAAACTGCATAAGGAGGGAAAAATAAATGAAATTTTTTAAATCGTTATATGAATATAGAGAATTATTAAAAACTAGTATTAGCAAGGATGTAAGAGGAAAATATAAAAATTCTGTATTGGGAATATTATGGTCTTTTTTAAATCCTCTTTTACAAATAGCAGTTTATGCAATAGTATTTCCACTAATTATGAAAAGTAATTTACCAAATTATACAGTTTTTCTATGTTGTGGATTAATACCTTGGAATTTCTTTTCTGCAGCAATTTCAAGAACATCATTTACGATGATTGAAAATGGCAATATAATTAAAAAGGTGTATTTTCCTAGAGAAGTATTACCAATATCTGTAGTAACTAGTGAGGCAATAAATTTTATTATATCAACAATTATAATATTAGCTTTTGTTTTAGGATATGGAATGGGATTAAGCAAATTTTTAATATTTTATCCATTAGTGTTATTAGTGCAATATATTCTACTAATTGGAATATCATTTATTGTATCAAGTGTTACAGTGTACTTTAGAGATTTACAACATTTTATAGGTATAGCATTACAATTATTATTTTATGCAACACCAATTGTGTATGCTCCAAATACTATACCGGAAAACTTTCAATGGATTTTAAAATTTAATCCAATGACATATGTAATAAACGGATATAGAGATATATTTTATTATAAACAAATGCCAGATTTATCTTCAATGGTTATGGTATTGGGAGTTGGATTAATTGTATGTTTAGCAGGATACTTTATATTTAATAAATTGCAAAGAAGATTTGCAGAAGAATTGTAATGGAGAGAAAAATGAAAGATAAGTATAAAAAATTTATAGAAAAAAATAAAAAAGATATGTATGTATTTATTGGGATGTTAATATTTTCGATAATATTATGTACAAACTTTTTAAAAATACATTTTGCACAAGATACATATTGTTTATATGCGTCAGGGTATTATGATTATATGTTACATTTTTTAAGATCAGCAAGGTTTTTTAGTGCGTTAGAATTATTAGTATCAAGAATATTAGATATTACTTTATTAACTAATTTAAGAATTATATCAATTATGGGTATTTTGTTTATTGCAATTGCGTGGTTTGTATTGTATAAATTTATTATTAAATTAATAAAAAAAGAAAAATCTATATATTGGAACATTTTGATTGCTATTATAACATTTTCAATATTATATAACTTTGCTAGTTGTGAATTATTTATATTTGCTGAGTCAGGAATTATGTGTTTATCAATACTATTTGCAGTTATTGCTGCATGTGTATTTAATTCAGATATAAAACATAGATATTTAATATCTTTTATATTTGTATTTTTATCTTCAATCTCATATCAGGCTACTATATCGGTTTTTGTTATATTGGCATTGATTATGGAGGCATATAAAAACAAGGGAAATATAAAAAAAGTTATAGGAGAAGCAATACTAATAGGGATATTTTATGGTGGAGCACTTGCTTTAAATTTGGCTATAATTAAGGTGATAGATCATATTTTTAAAGATACAATAAGACCAACTGCCATTTTAACAATTCAAGCAATTATAGATACAATTAAAAAATATGGAACAATAATGGCAGTAGATACATTTAAAGTGTTACCAAAATATTTTTATCTAATAATCATTGGAATAATAACAGTATGGTATGTAATTAATAATTTGAAAAATAAAGATTTATTTTCAATATTAGAATATGTAATATTAGTTGTATTAGCATTTATAATGCCTTTACTACCTGTTGTAGCAACAGCTCAATCTCAACAATATTTGGAACCAAGAATGTCATTTAGTTATGCATCAATAACGGCAGGATTAATATTATATATTGCTTTAATGTTTGATATAGAAACTAATAATATCAATAAAAAAATTGCAATTATTTTTGCTATAGGGTTAATGATTTTAAATTCTATGTATTTTATTAGAAATTCAACTGAAAATGTTGTATCTGGATATTTAGATAGAAATGTTGCAAAATCAATATTAGAAGAAATATATGAATATCAAAATGAAAACAATATAAAAATAGAAAATATTGGAATTGCATATGACCAAAGATCTACAACATATTATGATGGACAACCTTCTTTGGAAACTACAAATGTTAGAAGTATGGTAACAAATTGGGCCGCAGTTCAAGTTTTAGAATTTTATAGTGGAGAAACTTACAATATAGTTGAAACACCAAATGATGTTAAACAAAAGTTTTTAGAACATGATTGGAAATTTTACACTCCTGAACAATTGGTGTTTAATGGAAATACCTTATATATTTGTTTATATTAATGAAAAATGTGTATTTATTTTTGTAAATACGCATTTTTATGTATGTGTAAATGATATATTTAATTCCATAATAATCATGTGAAAAATTAATTGACTTTAAAATTCTATTATGTTAAAATTGTGGTAGTTATTGAAGGATTTAGATAAAAAAAGTCGAATTTGTTTTACAAGGGGGATAAAGTTATTATGAAAAAGAGTATAAAAAAAGTTATAAAAATTCTTATGTTGATTTCAATTATTTGTTTTTTTAGTATAAGAACAGATGCAAAAAATTTAGAAAAAGAGAATAAGGAATCAACTAAAACTTATAGTAACACATCTGAAAAAACAAAGGAAAATGGAATATATAAAGTTGCTATAGGAAAAGAACCTAATATTGCATTTGAACTTCCTGGAGGAAATAAATCGGATAATACACAAGTTGGAATGTGGAACTATGGAGATGTTGCGTGGCAAAAATTTTATTTTGAATATAAAGATGGATATTATAAAATAACGGCAATGCACACAGGAAAAAGTTTGACAGCAAAAAATAATAATGTTGAAGAAGGAACAGAAGTAGTTCAGACAGATTATATAGATAGTAATGGACAGAAATGGAGATTAAGAGATACCAATAAAAACGGATGGATAATTTCACCTTTAAGCAATCCAGATTTAGCAATTACTGTTGATGGTACGATACAAAATGGGACAAAAATTATATTATCAAAAACATTAGATAATGATAACCAAATGTTATATTTGTATAATATAAATGATAATGAAAAAGTAAGAAATGAAGGAATATACAATGTAGCTATAGGAAAAGATTCTAACAAATCATTTGAACTTCCAGGAGGAAATAAGGAAAATAATACTCAAATTGGGGTATGGAATTATGGAAATGCTACATGGCAAAAATTTTATTTTAAATATGAAGATGGATTTTATAAAATAACAGCAATGCATACAGGTAAAAGTTTAACAGTAAAAAATAATAATATCACAGATGGTACAGAAATAGTTCAAAATGATTATGTTGGAAATGATTCTCAAAAATGGATATTAAGAGATACAAATAAAAATGGATGGATAATTTCACCACTGTGTAATCCTGATTTAGCAATTACAGTAAAAGATTCAATACAAAATGGTGCTAAAATAATTTTGTCAAAAACAAGAGATAACGACAACCAAATGCTGTATTTATTTAATATAAATAAGGATGAAAGAAATCATCAAGATGATATATATAGAGTTGCTGTAGGAAAAGATTATGACAAATCTTTAGAAGTTTCTGGTGGCAACCAAAACAACAATGCAAAAGTTGGAATATGGAGTTATGGAAAAGCCACATGGCAAATGTTTAAATTTGAATATCAAGAAGGATTTTATAAGATAACAGCTACACATACAGGCAAAAGCTTAACTGCAAAAAATTACAACATAAAAGAAGGAACAGAAATAATCCAAAATGATTATGTTGGAAATGATTCTCAAAAATGGATATTAAGAGATACAAATAAAAATGGATGGATAATTTCACCGTTAAGCAATCCAGATTTAGCAATTACTGTTGATGGTACGATACAAAATGGGGCAAAAATTATATTGTCTAAAACACTAGATAATGATAACCAAATGTTTTGGATTATGCCACATATTGAAAAAGGAATAGAAGAAGGAACTTATGGTGAATCAGGTCTTATGTACAAAGGAACAGGTGGTTCTTATTTGAAATACTACAAGATAGGAACAGGCCCAAAACATTTGATTTTAAATTTTTCTATACATGGATTTGAGGATTCTTATAGTAGAGATGGAGGAGAATTAACATATTTAGCAAATGAATTCTATAGTTATTTAAAAAAATATATGTCAGATAATTTAATTGAAAATTGGACAGTATATATTTTACCAAATTCAAATCCTGATGGACAGTATAATGGATGGACTAATAATGGCCCTGGGCGTACAACATTATATAGTTGGGCTGGTGGACATAAAGGAATTGATATGAATAGATGTTTTCCAATAGGGTATACACGTGCTTATTCAGAGAGAAACTATAATGGAACTGAACCAATGCAGGCATTTGAAGCACAACATTTAAGAGATTTTATATTAAATCATACTGGTGAAAAAAATATTATTATAGATGTACATGGATGGCTAAATGAAACAATAGGCGATAATGAAATTGGTAGTTTTTTCAGAAGTCAATTTGGAATTAATAAACATATAGCAACATATGGAAACGGATATTTAATTCAATGGGCAAGAACAATACCTGATACGAGATCAATGTTATTAGAATTGCCAGAGGTTAAGAGCCATAATGAATTAATTAATAAAAATTATGTTAATAAATTTAATAGAGCAACAATAAATTTGATGAATAATTACTAGAATGGAGGAAAGTGCTAATGAAAAAAGGAAAAATTTTTTTAATGGCAATTATAGTAACTTTAATATTAGGCTTATTAGGGACGAATAGTTATGCAAAAGCAGATAAAGTAAAAGAAAATGGTATATATAAAGTGTCAATTGGTAAACAACCTAATAAAGCACTAGAACTTCCTGGAGGCAATACAGACAATAATGCAGGAATAGGACTTTGGGATTATGGAAGTGCGGCATGGCAAAAATTTTATTTTGAATATGAAGGTGGATTCTATAAAATAACGGCAATGCATACAGGTAAAAGTTTAACTGTTAAAAATAATAATATTACAGATGGTACAGAAATAGTTCAATCTGATTATGTTGGATCTGATGGACAAAAATGGATATTAAGAGATACAAATAAAAATGGATGGGTAATATCTCTTTATAGTAATTCAAACTTATCTATATGTGTAAAGGGATCAATACAAAATGGTTCAAAAATTGTATTATCTAAAACGGCAGATAACGATAATCAAATGTTTTATTTATATGATATAAGTAATAATGAAAGAACTCATAATGATGGTATATATAAAATGTCGATAGGTGTTAATCCAAATAAAACACTAGAACTTCCAGGAGGTAATACAGAAAATAATACAAGAATAGGCATATGGGAATATGGTAATGCAGCATGGCAAAAATTTTATTTTGAATATAAAGAAGGATATTATAAAATAACATCAATACATACAGGAAAAAGCCTAACTGCTAAAAATAACAGTTTAGCAGAGGAAACAGAGATAATTCAATCTGATTATGCGGGAACAAGTGGACAAAAATGGATATTAAGAGATACAAATAAAAATGGATGGATAATATCTCCTTTAAGTAATCCAAATTTAGCAATAAGTATACAGGGGAAAATACAAAATGGTTCAAAAATGATATTATCTAAAACAAGGGATAATGACAATCAAATGCTATATTTATATAATATTAGCAATAATGAAAGAACACATGAAAATGCAACTTATGAAATTTTAATAGGGGCTTCTTCCAACAAAGGACTAGAAGTACCAGGTGGCAATACAGAAAACAATACTAAAATAGGAATATGGGATTATGGAAATGCTTCATGGCAAAAATTTAAATTTGAATATAAAGAAGGATACTATAAGATAACAGCAACACATACGGGAAAAAGTTTAACAGTTAAAGGTGACAACTTAAAGGAAGGAGCAGAAATTGTACAATCCGATTACACCGGAAGTAATTGCCAAAAATGGATATTGAAAGATAGTAATAAAAATGGATGGATAATATCTCCATTAAATAATCCTGAATTAGCACTTACTATACAAAATAGTATACAAAATGGTTCGAAAATAGTGTTATCAAAATTTAAAAATAATGATAATCAAATGTTTTATTTGGTAAAAACTGTTGAATTCAAAAAAACTGTTGATAATGGTACATATAAGCTAGCAGTGGGAGCAAATACAAATAAAGCAATAGAAGTTTCAGGAAATAATGTAAATAATAATGCAACATTAGGAATTTGGGAATACGGAAATGTTTCATGGCAAAAATTTAAATTTGAATATGTTGATGGTTTTTATAAAATAACTGCAAGACATACTGGTAAGAGTTTAACAGTAAAAGATAATAATATAGTTGGAGGAACAGAAATAGTACAAGATGATTATAAAGGACTATTAGGACAGATGTGGATAATAGTAGATAGTAAAATAAATGGATGGACATTTTCACCTGTATCACGTCAAGATCTTGCAATAACTATACAAAATAAGATAGAAAATGGATCAAAAATAGTATTGGGAGATAAACAAAAAGCTAGTAGTACACAATTATTTTATTTATATAAAACTACTGTTAGTGGGGTGAATATAGATTCAATAAAATATCCGGGGGTAATGGATTCATTAGATAGTCTTGCAGAAAAATATCCAAATTGGCAATTCGAAATTTTATATACAAATTTAGATTTTTCAACAGCGGTAAGAGGAGAATATGAATATGCTAATAAACAAGGAAACTTAGTATATACACCAACATATAATGGTGATTGGATTGCACCTAATCCATATATAAGTGGAGTATGGGCATCAGCGTCATATAATGGTATAGCATATTTTATGGATCCAAGAAATTTTCTAAATGATACAGATATATTTCAATTTTTGGATTTAGGAAATTATGAAGGTAGTGGAGCAACATTAAGTTCTATAAAATATCAAGTTGACGATACATTTTTACAAAATAATGCTAGTGATATTATGTCTGCATGTAAAAATAAGAATATAAATCCATATTATGTTATAGCAAGATTATTTCAAGAACAAGGTAGAAATGGATCTGGAACTATAAATATGGATGGTGGTGATGGAAAAAAATATTATAATCCATTTAATATTGGTGCACAAGTAGGAAATGATATTCCAACTGCATTAGCATATGCAAAAGATAAAGGTTGGGATACAATGCAAAAGGGATTAGAAGGTGGAATTACAATATTAAAGAACAATTATATAGGTATAAAACAACATACACTTTATTTAAACAAATTTGATGTAAATCCAGCAAGTGGAGGTGGATTATATAATCATCAATATATGCAAAATCTATCTGCTGCATATAGTGAAGCAAGAACACTTAGAAGCGCATATGCAAATACAGGAACATTGAAAAATTCAATTAAATTTGTAATACCAGTTTATGAGAATATGCCCTCAACAAATTCAATAAAGCCAGAGTCAAATGGCGGAAATCAACAAGTTACAGGTGAAAAGGTGACTGTTAGAACAGAAAGCAAAACAGGAATAAGACTTAGAAAAGATCCAGGAACGAATTCTGAAATTGTTGCATCTATATCAGATGGAACAATTGGAATACGCATAAATAAACATGTAAAAAATATTGATGGATATTGGTGGGATGAAGTTGATTTTGGCAATGGACTTAAAGGCTATGCAGCAACTGATTATTTAAGATAAATATAGGAGATTAGGGTTGAGAATATTTTCTTTCCCAGCCTTAATCATATTTTGAAAGGAAAATGATTGAAATGAAAAAATATTTAACAATATTATTAATAAGTATGTTATTGATTTTTAATATATATAATTTTACATATGCAACAGAAGAAGATGGCAGATTTGTCGATATACCAGTACCACCAGCAAGCTCTGGAAGAACTGATTTTACTTCTGAAGAGGGACAAGAACAAGCAAATGAATATGAAGAAGTTAAGAATACAGAACAAACAAATAGTGAAGTTTTAGAAGAAAATTTTATTTTATATAAGGGAACAGAAGAAATAGATGGGAATACAATAAATGAAAATAATGTTACTGAAAATCAAAAATTACAAAATAATGAAAATATAGAAAATGATGATATAACAATAAATGAAAAAAAGACTAAGGCTAATAATAGATTAATAATAATTTGTGGTATTATAATTGTGATAATAATTATATTTATGATTATAAAAAATATAAAAAAAGCAAATGAGAAATAAATAATGTGTACATAAAGAAAGGAAAATGTGATAAAAATGAAGAAAAAAATATCTTTAATAGTACCATGCTATAATGAAAGTGAAGGAATAGAAAAATTTTATGAAGAAACAATAAAAACAATAAAAAAATTAGTAGAAAAGTACGATTATGAAATTTTATTTATAGATGATGGAAGTTCGGATAATACATTAAAAAAATTAAAAGAATTAAAGAAAAAGGATGAAAATATTAGAATAATAGCGTTTTCAAGAAATTTTGGAAAAGAAGCAGCTATGTATGCTGGATTGGAAAATTTTACTGGTGAGTACGTTGTGATAATGGATGCTGATTTACAAAATGACCCTGAAATTATAATTGATATGATAGCAGGAATGGAAGAAAATTATGATATGGTAACTACTTGTAGAAATAGAAAAGGCGAATCTGTTATAAAGAGTATGTTTGCAAGAATGTTTTATGCAATAATGGGAAATGTCGGATCTGTAAAAATTAGACAAGGTTCTCAAGATTATAGAATGATGAAAAGACAGGTTGCGGAAGCAATTTTATCATTAAAAGAATATAATAGATTTTCAAAAGGAATCTTTAATTGGGTAGGTTTTAATGTTAAATATATAGAAGTAGAAAATAGACCAAGAGTTGCTGGAGAATCAAAATGGAGTTTTAAAAAATTATTTAAATATGCAATAGATGGAATAACATCGTTTACTACAGCTCCACTAAAAATATCAATTATATTAGGATTTATAATATCATTTTTATCTATAATATTTGGAATTAGTATTATTATAGAAACTATTGTAAAAGGTAAAATTGTTCCTGGATACGCATCAACAATAATTGCTGTATTATTTATAGGAGGAATTCAATTAATATCTATAGGAATATTATCTGAATATATTTCAAAAATGTATTTAGAAATAAAACAAAGACCTAAATATATAATTAAAGAAAAAATTGATAGATAAAATTATAGAAGGGAAAATGATTGTATATGAAAAAACTTTTTTTTTTACTATTGATAATTGTAATTATAATTGGAATAATTTTTGGGATAAAAAAAGAAAATTATGAAAATGTAAAAGAAACAAATAATATCGAAGAGACAAATATTGAAAATCGAGAGACTATTGAGAGTGATAAAAATTTAATAGAAGAGGAAACAGATACTACAATTAATAATGTTGTAAATGTATCTATTGAAGAATTACAAGATATGAAAAAAAAAATAAATGCAACAGGAAATATAGACATATATCAAGTAGAAGAAGAGAAAGATGGAAGAAAAATTTTACAAATAAAACCACAAATTCAATTCAATGTTGACTTAGCAGGTATTATAAAAAAATCAAAGCCTGAGGAAAAAGAATTGGGAAATTTACTTGAAAATATACCATCAAATAATGGCATATGGATATCTAATCAGTCTAGAGATTTATTTTTGATGTTATTAAATAGAAATAGTATAAATAATTTTTATATATCAGAGGATGGATATTTAAAAAGCAATGGTAGTATTGAAAGTGATATTGAAAAAAAACTAGAAAAAATGATTAATTCCAAGAAATTGTATATCATAAATATTACTGGAATTGCATATCAAAGAGATTATATTTCAGGTGAAATAGTAGAATATCCATTTGAAGAAATGGATCCTGAACAAATTTTGGAATCATATAAATATGAAAATAAAATAATACTAGAATTATCAACCAATGCAAAACATAAATTAACAGATAAAGAAATTTTAGAAACTATAGTAAAATACTAAAGATATGAAGGGAAATGATATTATGGAAAAAATTAAAATATTTGCTTGTAGTAAATCAGCAGAACCTTTTACAAGGGAAATATGTGATTATTTAAAATTGTCTATGGGAAAAATTGAAAGAATGAAATTTAAAAATGATAATAATTTTGTTCAAATATTAGAAACGGTTAGAGATTATGATGTTTACTTAATTCAAAGTACAATGCCACCCGTTAATGAAAGAATAATGGAATTATTAATAACAATAGATGCAGTTAAAAGAGCATCTGCAAGAAATATTAATGTTGTATTACCATACTATATGTACTCAAGATCTGATAAAAAAGATCAACCAAGAGTACCAATAACAGCAAAACTTTTTGCAGAGTTATTAGAAGCAGCCGGTGCAACAAGAGTGATAACTTGTGACTTACACAATCCTGCAATACAGGCATATTTTAATAATATAAATTGCGATAGACTTTCAGCAGAAAGATTATTAGAAAAATATTTTGAAGATAAAAAATTAGATAATAAGGTAATTGTTGCGACTGATGCAGGAAGTTCAAAAAAAGCATATAAATATTCTGAATTTTTCGGATGCCCAATAGCAATGCTTGATAAAAGAAGAGATGGAAATAAAGATAAAGCAATTGGAACAACAATTATTGGCGATGTAAAGGGAAAAAATGCAATTATATTTGACGATGAAATAGATACTGCAGGTTCTATGATGGAAACTGTAAGAGTATTAAAGGAGTTTGGAGCTGGATCTGTATATGCAGCATGTACACATGGAGTTCTTTCAGGACCAGCAATTGAAAGAATACAAAATTCACCAATTAAAGAACTTGTTATAACAAATACAATACCTTTACCAGAAGAAAAGAAAATTGATAGAATAAAAGTTGTATCTATTGCACCATTATTTGCAGAAACAATAAAGAGATTAAATGAAAAGAAACCATTAGGTGAATTATTAAAAACATTTATTTAATTATAAAAGAAAGATGTGATATTATTGATAAAACTAAGTATTATAATTCCAGTATTTAATGCTGAAAATACACTAAAAAGATGCTTGGATTCTGTTTTACAACAAAAAGACGATGAATTAGAAATAGTTGTAATAAATGATGGAAGTAAGGATTTATCAGATGAAATAATGCAGGAATATAAGTTAAGATATCCAGAAATAATTTCATACTATAAAAAACAAAATACTGGAGTTGCAGATACTAGAAACTATGGAATAGCAAAAGCAAAGGGAAAGTATATAATGTTTCTGGATTCTGATGATTATATAGATATTGATTTATATAGTATAATAAAACAATATATAGAAAAGAATATAGAACTTATAAAATTTAAATTACAAAGAGTTGATGAAAATAATAATATTATAGAAAAGGTAACTGGACCGATATTTGAACAAACAACAGGAGAGGAAGGATTTAAATATTTATATGCATCAGATGTTTTACTTGATTCTCCATGTGTATATGTAATGAAAAAAGACATATTTATACGTAATAAACTCTTGTTTAATGTTGGAACGGAACATGAAGATTTTGGGCTTATACCATTTGTAATTGTATTGGCAAGTTCAATGATATCAATTGACTTTTATGGTTACCAATATGTTCAATCTAATGGAAGCATAACACGAAACAATGATTATAATAAAACAAAGAAAAAGGCTTACGATGCTTTAAAACAATATGATGAGGCATTAATAAAAATCGAAAAATATAATATTAATAAAAACACAGCAGATTATTTAAAAATATATTATACAAATGCAATTTTATTAAAAACAGAAACTCTTGAAGATAAAGATCAAAAACAATACATAAATGAAATAAAAAAGAGAAGAATGATTAAAAATATAAAGTCAAGTAATATAAAACAATTGTTAAGAAAAATAGTATTATTATTGAGTATAAAACAATATTTAAAATTTAGAAAAAAAGTAAAATAACTATTTAATTGAGGAGAAAAAATGAAGCGGAAAATATAATATTTTGATATGTCATGCAAGATTAACAGCAGGCGGAATTGAAACTGCATGTATAACTCAAATAAAGGAATTTTCAAGAAGGGGATATAAAATATATGTTTTAGCAGAAAATGGATTTTATGCTGAAAAGTTAAAACAAATAAAGGGAGTTACGTATATCAATTTTCCATATGAATCACGAGCAAGTTATAATTTACAAAAAGTTGAACAAGTAAAGGAAATTATAGAAAAATATAATATAAAATTAGTATATATACATCAAATTGATTGTGTTGCATCTGTACTTTCAGCATGTATACTGACAAATATCCCATATATTGCATATGTACATCATGGAATTACAGGAGTATATGATGACGAACTACAAATGGGAAATATGGGTAGGAACTTCCAGACACTATATTATAAAATGGCTTCGAAAATTATTGCAATTCAAGAAGCATCAAAAAAAGAAAATATGGAAAGATTTAAATTGGAAGAAAACAAATATAAGGTAATACCTAATTGCGTGGATTTTTTGGAATTTAACAGCAAGAGTCCAATAAATTTAAATAAAGTTTTATTGATTTCAAGATTTGAAAAAGATAAGAAAAATGGTGTTATAAATGGATTAAGATGGTTTTTAGAATACAAAAAATTAAATTCTAAAGCAGAATTAACAATTGTAGGTGATGGAAGTCAAAGACAAAAAGTAGAAGAACAAATAAAAGAACTAAAGATTGAATGCCATATGTTAGGAGCACGTAATGACATTAGAGATATTATGGAACAAAATGGTATCATATTAGGAATTGCTAGATGTGCTCAAGAGGCTATTGCTATGAAAAGAATAGCAATTATTACAGGAAATGAAGATTTCCAAGGAATAATAACAAATGATAATATAGAAAAATTTTCTTATACTAACTTTCAAGATATAAAAAATGGAAAAAAGGAGTATGCAGAAGTTGCTAAACAGGTCTATTTATTAAAAAACAAGGATATCGGGAAAATAGTAGATAAAAATTATGAATGGTTGTATACAAATAGAAATATAAAGGACAACATTTATGAGGTAGAAGATATTGAAAAAATAAACAATCCTATAACCGAATTAGATAGAAATGAAATTTTAAGAATTTTAATTGGAGAATTACAATATATGCATACATGGATGCAAAAAGAAATTGACAGAGGATGGGAAGCCAGACAAAAAACTGAAGATTATTACCTTGGAAGAGAAAAATGGAATAATAAAGTTTTAAAAGAAAAAGAACAAGAATTAGAACAGTATATTGCAAAATATAATAATGCATTAAATGAGCTTGAAAATATAAAAAGTGGTAAATTCTGGAAAATATACAAAAAATTATTTAAAAATAACAAAAATAAGATATAAAATGTTAAGTAAGGAGTAAGAAATGAAAAAAATCAGTATAATTATACCTGCGTATAATGAAGAAGAATCATTACCTATGTTAAGGGGTAGAATAGAAAAACTAATGGATTCTATGAAAAACTATGAATTTGAGATATTGTTTGTTAATGATGGAAGTAAAGATAAGACAATAGAAATTATAAAAAAAATGAGGGAAGAAGACACAAGATTCAACTATGTTGATTTCTCTAGAAATTTTGGAAAAGAAATTGCAATGATTGCAGGACTTGATTATGCAACAGGTGATTGTGTAATATTTATGGATGCGGATTTACAAGACCCACCAGAATTGATACCAGAACTTGTTAAATATTGGGAACAAGGATATGATGATGTATATGCCAAAAGACGTTCTAGAAAAGGTGAAACATGGCTAAAGAAATTTACTTCAAAAATGTATTATAAAGTATTACAAAAAACAACTAGAATAGAAATACAAAAAGATACTGGTGACTTTAGATTACTTGATAGAAGATGTGTAAATGCTTTAAAAAAATTAAGAGAATCTGAAAGAAATACAAAGAGTATGTTTAGTTGGATTGGATATAAAAAGAAGGAAGTTTTATATGATAGAGATCCAAGAATTGCAGGGACTACTAAATGGAATTATATTAAACTAATAGATTTAGCAATAGATGGTATAACATCATTTACAACCTCTCCATTAAGACTTTCTACATATATTGCTATTCCTACTTTTCTAGTATTATTTGTTTATTTTATATATGTTATAGTAAAATGTTTTGTTATTAAGCAAGCAATACAAGCTTTTCAAGCAATTATATTATTAATATTATTCTTTTCTGGAGTTCAAATTTTACTATTTGGAATTGTAGGTGAATATTTAGGAAGAATATTTAATGAAACAAAAAATAGACCATTATATTTAGTCAATGAATATAATGGAGAAAAAGAAATGAATGAAGAAAAAGGCCAAACAAAGAAGTAGAAAAAACTACTTCTTTTTGTTTAACAAATTTATAATAAAAAAAGTAACACTATAAACCAAAACAAAAAGAAAAACATTAAAAATCAAATTACCAACCAAACCGACAAAATTAAATCTCCAAATATTAACCACAAAAAATCCAACCAAACTACAAAATAAAGGAACAACAATCCAATCTATCAAATTAGGTTTAATCCCAGAATACTTAAACAACTGAAAAAGACTAATACTAAAATTCAAAACCTCACTAAAAAAGATAGAAAGAACATAGCCCTTAATTCCTAAAACAGGAAGTAAAAAATAAATAAAGCAGGTAGTAATACTTAAATCCAAAATATTGCAACACATAACGCCAAACTGTTTATTCAAACCCTTTAAAATACAATCTATAATATGATCCATGTACATAAAAAATATGAAAGGAGTAAATATTTTAAAATAATATCCGATCTCAATATTGTTATAAATAGCAAGCCCCAAATCATTAGAAAAAATGAAAAATATACTACAAATACACATTGTAAAAGCACAGGTAATCTTAAAAATCTTATTTGCTATATAATTAATTGCTTTATAATTTTTTTGAGCCAAATATGTAGAAAATTCCGGTATCAAAAGCATACTATACGAATCGGTAAAAACAGTTGGAAAAGTTATAACGGGAAGGACCATACCGTTAATCATTCCATATTGTGAGAGAGCTCTACTACAAGAAATGCCTGACTTTTCAAGTTGAGTAGGAATTATTAACTGCTTTAAAGTAGAAAGCCCAGAACGTATATATGATGTAACTGCTACAGGAAAAGCAATTTTTAAAATATTAATTCTTTGTCCAAATGAACGAATATCTTCTAATTTCTTAAGTTTTATATCTATAATATATAAAATAAAAATCAATGTAAAAGAGCATATTTCTGAAATTACATCAGCCAAAATAAGTGAAATGCAAATCGCTTCTACGCCATTAGAAATATTTATTTTTAGTAATATTATTGTTGCAAACATTTTAATTGTAAATTCAAAAACTTGAGAAATAGCATTTTTATAGGCTTTTCGTATTGTTGCAAAATAACTGCTAATGCACGAAGACATTGCAATAAAAGGCAATCCAATGGCAATATAAAATAAAGGCCCAGAAGAAACCATATTATGCAAACATTTGCTTGTTATAAAATTAGAAAAAAGTAAAATCAGTCCACCTGCAGCTATTCCTAACAATAAACTAAAAAATATGCAAGTACGTATTGCTTTTATGGCTTGTTGGTTTTTATTTAAGGCAAATTTTTCAGAAACAATTACGGTTACTGCAATATTTAATCCAGATGTTGCAACAGTTATGAAAAATAGATATACAGCCATAACTAAACTAAAAACGCCAACCGCTTCTGAGCCTATTTGATTTGATATGTATATATTAAAAATAAGTGCTGCAAATTTCATAAGTAATGATGTACTTGTTAGTATTGCTCCGTTTATTAGGAATAGTTTACTTTTTTGTCTCAAATAATTTCACCTCTTTAATGAATATGCAGAAATTTAAAAATAATAACTGACCACTAAGGATAATGACTTTTTTTAAAAAAAGGTATATTATTATAGAGTATTTGTGATATAATGCAATTACTAATAAAAATAATATAAAATTTATTTAAAGCAATTTTTGAATTTTATATTTTGAGAAAGGAAAAAAATATGAAAAAAGAAAAAATAGTCCAAGAGTTCAAGGACATAAAAGAACTAATATACAATTCATCAAAAACATATGCAAACAATATAGCATTTGTAGTAAAACACCAAGAAGGCAAAAACAAAACATACGAAAATATAACTTATAAAATGCTTTTAGGACAAATAAACGCATTAGGTACTAAATTATACAGTATGGGATTAAAAAACAAAAGAATAGCCATTTTGGGACGAAATAGATATGAATGGGCATTAGGACACTTGACAAGTTTGTTAGGTGGGATAATATCAGTTCCATTAGACAAAGATTTACAAGTAGATGAACTAGAAAATTCATTAATAAGAAGTAAAACAGATGCAATTTATTTTGACGAAAAATACATAGAAAAAATAGAGGAAATAAAAAATAGAAATAATACAAATGTAAAAGAATATATTTGTATGTCAAAATTAGCAGGATATGATGATATACATACATTAAAAGAAGAAGGACAAAAATTATTAGAAGAAGGAAACAAAGAATATATATCAGCAAAAATAGATGAAAATGTAATGAATATTTTATTATTCACATCAGGAACTACATCAAAATCAAAAGCGGTAATGTTATCACAAAAAAATATTGCATCAAATGTGTATGCAATGCAAAGAGTTGAAGACATCAAAAGTACAGATTCAAATTTAGCATTTTTACCAATGCATCATATATTTGGTTCAACATGTCTAATTGTAATGTTAGCATGTGGTGTTAGAACATCATTCCCAGATGGGTTAAGATATGTTGCACAAAACTTAAAAGAATATGAGGTATCTTTATTTGTCGGTGTACCACTATTGGTAGAAGCAATTTACAATAAAGTTGTAAAAGAAATAGATAAACAAGGAAAAACAAAACTTATAAAAAATGCTATAAGAGTTAGTAACTTTTTATTAAAATTACATATAGACATTAGAAGAAAATTATTCAAACCGATAATTGATCAATTAGGTGGAAAAATGAGATTTGTAATTTCAGGTGGTGCACCATTAGACCCTAAAATACAAAAAGGATTTATAGATTTAGGAATAGATATGGTTCAAGGATATGGACTTACAGAAACATCACCAGTTATAGCAGCAGAAAATATGTACAAATCAAGAACAGGTTCAATAGGAGTTCCAATGGAAAATGTGATTGTTGAAATTGTAAATAAAGACGATAATGGAATAGGGGAGTTACGTGCCAAAGGGCCTAATGTAATGCTTGGTTACTATGAAAACGATGAAGAAACAAATAAAGTACTTAAAGATGGTTGGTTTTATACAGGCGATTTAGGCTATATTGATAAAGATGGTTTTATTTTTATAACAGGTAGACAAAAGAATATGATTGTTCTTAAAAATGGTAAAAAAATCTTCCCAGAGGAAATTGAAACTTTGGTTAATAGAATTGATTTAGTAGAAGAATGTATGGTATTTGGTATGCCAGATGAAGTTGATAAAAATGATGTTAAACTTTCTGTTAAGGTTGTTTATAATAAAGATGAAGTAATTCAAAAATATGGTGATATTTCTTTTGATGAGATTAGAGATATTATTTGGGATAGGATTAAGAATGAGGTTAATACTACTGTTCCTAGATATAAACATATTATGAATATGATTTTGACTGATAAAGAACTTATTAAGACTACTACTAAGAAAGTTAAACGTAATGAAGAATTGAAGGAAATTTTAGGAAAATAGAATATTTGATAAATTTTTTTAAAATATAACCCCCACGAGTTCTAAATAAGAAATTCGTGGGGTAAACATTAGAGTATATCTATTTTATCTATATCGATGAATAGATTATCTATTTCAAGTATAAAGGCATTTGAATTTAAAATATTACAAAAATGTAATATTTTTTTATCTTCTTTCTGAATATAGTATCCAGACTTGTCTTTGCCTTTAAAGTCCTGAATAATAGATATATCTTCAGGAAGTGAACCTAAGTAAATACTTGCATCAAAATTACCAAACAGTAATTTTATTCCTAATTTTTGATAGAATTCATGCAAGTTTTTGGAATAATGAGTAGCAGGTAATAATGCATATTTGAATGTCGCATTATCGTTTGTTTCATTGTTACCAGTTGATAGGTCTAACATCATCAAATCATTGGTTGCTAGATAATTGAAAACTGTTGCAAACAAAACCTGATTGTGCTCTATAGATTCTTTATTAAAATTCTCTATATAGAAAATTATTCTTTCCTCATTGCAAGGAATGTTTAGAATCTGTGTTTCGTCTTTATAAAGTGCAATCTGCCAAAACTTTGCTTTATTGGTTCCCTGCATTATTGGTGTTTCTCTTTCAAGAAATTCTTCACTAAAAACTCTAATATTTGCAGGGTTCCTGTTGAGTAATGCCATTAAAAATCCATCTGATATTGTATTGCTTGGTACTCCTTGCAGTACACGTGTGTCATTTTCAATACACATTTCCCAATAGAACTCTTCTGTCCTATATTTTTCAGGAGTTATTTCCAAAAGTCTGTTTTTTCCGTTGACGTTTTTTGCAAAACATCTTGCAGCTAAAAGAAATAAGTCTTCTGTTAACAGTTCTGGTTTTTTCTTGGCAACTGTATATAGCCATGCATCATAATCTGCACAACAAGTCCTTGTTTTGTCAGTATTATCAAAATAAGTATAACCCCATTTTGATATAAATAGAACAACTTTCATTGCACATGCTACCATTTCTTCATCAATGAATTCTTCTGGCATGATTTCAAAATCATTTAATTCACCACATAAAGAAAAGCGATCTGTTGCGATATGGTTTTTAAAGAATTCTCTGTCGAATTTTTTAGTATCGGCTTGAACGAAATCTATTACTTTTTTGCGTTCTTTATAAGGTTCACCTGGTATTTCTGATAATGCGTAAAGAAAAAATTCAATACCTGTTTTGAATCTGCCAGGAATCCGTTCAAATGTATAGGTTCCATCTCTAAGTCCTTTAACAAATGTTTTGATAAAATAATCGGCAGGGCCATAGTCTGTACCTGTTTTATACCCTTTTTCAGCGAAATTTTTTTCAAAGTTACTGAATCCTCTTATGTTTGTTGCTTGTTTCTCCATGTTTTTCCTCCTTATGTTACATAAATTGTTAATATAAAAATGGAGGACAAACAGTTGTGCCCTCCAAAGTTTTGAAAGGGCTAAATTATATTTAAGTCCTATATGAATAGTATACCATATTTTCATAATTATGTAAATATATATTTTATCTTTTAAAAATATTACAACAAAACCCAACTAAACTTCATATAATATACAAATGTCGAATGAAGGGAGGTTTTGTAGATTTTGGAACTTGAACATAAAAAAATAGGATTTGTTTTAACAGGTTCATTCTGTACTTTTAGTAAAACAATTCCTAAGATGAAAGAATTAATTAAAATGGGTTCTGAGGTTATTCCAATTATGTCATATAACGCCTACAATTTAGATACAAAATTTGGAAAAGCCAAAGATTTTATAAATGAAATTGAAGAAATTACTGGTAAAAAAATTATTCATACTATACAAGAGGCTGAACCAATTGGCCCTAAACATTTAACAGATATTATGCTTGTTGCTCCTTGTTCCGGTAATACAATGGCTAAACTTGCACATGATATTATTGATACTCCTGCTACAATGGCAGTCAAATCTCACTTAAGAAATAATTTGCCTGTTGTTATTGCTGCTTCTACTAATAATGCTTTGAGTCGGTAATGCATCTAATATCGGTACATTACTTAATAAAAAAAATTATTATTTTGTTCCTTTTAGGCAGGATAATCCGATTACTAAACCACGTTCTGTTGTTTTTGATTTTGACTATCTTATAAAGACTATTGAATCTGCTTTGGATGGAAAGCAAATTCAACCAATATTGCTTTAAGATATTACTAAATGGACAAATGTTAATATAAAGTATGGGAATTAATGGAAATTGGTTCCCATATTTTGTGCTTATAAAAAAATAATTTATAAAATAAATCTAGTAAACTAATTAATAATGTGATACAATTCAAATATAAATTGCAAAAGAAAGGATGATAATAATGAAAGAAAAATACAACTGGAATTTACAAGACATCTTCGAAAACGAAGAACAATTCAAAAAAGAAAAAGGAGAAATAGCAGACATATTAGAAAAAATTAAAACATATCAAGGAATACTATGTAATACATCAGAAAACTTATATAACTGCTATAAACTATATGAACAAGCACTAGAAAAATTTGAAAAAATATATGCATATGGAATGTTAAAATACCATTTAGACATGTCAAACCAAGAAGGAATAAAAATATTTAAAGAAGTAGAAGGAATTGGAACAGAATTTAGTGTTGCAACATCATTTATGACACCAGAAATAACATATGCAGATGAAAACACAATAAAAGAGTATATCAAAGAAGAAAGATTTAAAGGATATGAAAGAGATATTAAGGATATACTTAATGAGAAAAAACATGTACTAAGTAAAGAAGAGGAAAATATACTTGCTAACTTTTCAGAAATAATATCAGCTCCAGAAAATACATTTGATACACTAACAAATGCAGAGTTTAAATTTGGAACTTTAATAGATGAAAATGGTAAAGAAGTAGAAATGACAGATAGTACATATACATTATTCCTAAAAAATAAAGATAGAAATGTAAGAAAACAAGCTTTTAATTTAATGTACAAAAAATATAGTGAGTTTATAAATACAATTACAGAAATGTATATTTCAAATGTAAAAGCAAAAGCTACAACTGCAAAGTTAAGAAAATACAATTCAAGTTTAGAGGAAGCTGTTGAACATGATGATGCAAGTCTTAAAGTATATGAAAGCTTAATAGAAGCGGTTAATGAGGATATGAATGTAAATTACGAATTCATAAAATTAAAAAAGAAAATGCTTAATTTAGATGAAATGCATATGTATGATTTATATGTAAATCCATGTGAACAAGGAAAAGATGAAATAACATTTGAGGATGCAAAACAAGAAGTTTTAAATGCATTACAAATATTAGGTAAAGAATATATAAACAAATTAGAAGAGGCTTTTGATAATAGATGGATAGATGTATATGCAAAGCCAAATAAAAGAGGTGGAGCATATAGTATGGGAGTATATGGAGTACATCCATTTGTATTGACTAATTTTGTAAATAGTAAGAGAGATATAAGCACTATTGCACATGAGCTAGGCCATAGTATGCATTCATATTATTCAAATAGAGAACAAAATGTTATAAATGCTGATTATACAATAATGGTTGCAGAAGTAGCATCAACAGTTAATGAAATTTTATTAAGTGATTATCAAATCAAAAATGAAAAAGATAATAAGAAAAAAGCTGAATTGTTATATGAACTATTAGAAATGATTAGAGCAACTTTATTTAGACAAGCTATGTTTGCTGAATTTGAAAAAGATGTACATGATAAAATTGAAAATAATGTTATGCTTTCTGCAGATGATTTAAATGATATGTATTATAAATTAAATCAAAAATATTTTGGACCAGATGTTAATATAGATGAACAAATCAAATATGAATGGGCAAGAATCCCTCATTTTTACAGTGATTTTTATGTGTATAAATATTGTACAGGTGTTTCTTCTGCTATTGCCATTGCATCTAAAATATTGAGTAAAGAACCAGGTTTTGTTGAAAAATATATTGAAATGCTTAAACAAGGATGTTCTAAAAAATCAATTGATTTACTAAAAATGGTTGATGTAGATTTAGAAAGCAAAGATACGTATAAGAGTGCTATAGAATTTTATAACCAGAAGATAAAAGAATTAAAAATGTTACTTTAAGACGTCGGTTGCTAAAATGATATTAAATAGATAATAATAAATGAAATGAGTGAACGATATATTATGAAAAAGAATGAAATAAAAAATGTAATAGAAAAAAGCAATATAGAAGCGGAGACAAAAAACATAGCAAAAAGAAGTAATAAAGAAGCGGAGATAAAAAACGAAGCAGAACAAATAAATAATAAAACTACAGAACAAAAGAAAAAATTTACAATTATGGGGTTGTCAGTATGGAGAATATTGGCATACTTCATAATATATAGTGTAGTAGGGTATATAATAGAGACAATATTTGGAATAATAACAAAAGGAACTTGGGAAAGTAGACAAAGTTTCTTATATGGACCATTTTGTGCTATATATGGACTTGGAGCAGCAATAATGATAATATTCCTACATAAATATTCCAAAAACTATACACGATTATTTATTGGAGGTTTTATAGTAGGTTCAATTGTTGAATATCTAGTTAGTTGGATAGGGGAGATACTATTAGGAGTAAAATGGTGGGACTATTCAAATATGCCACTTAATATTAATGGAAGAATATGTGTATATTTTTCAATATTTTGGGGATTTTTGGCATTATACTTGATAGCATCATTTAATCCAAGAATAGATAGATTAATAAATTGGATAAAAAGCAAACTTTCTGTAAAAGCATTAAAAATTCTTACAACAACTGTCACTACATTATTACTTATTGATTGTGTTGTAACTGGAATAGCACTATCATTTTTCTTAGTTAGAATGGTTTACAATTATGATATTAATGTAGCAAATAAAGAGATTGTTGCTAAAAAGTATGAAGACATATATGGTGACGAAAAATTATCTAAATTTGTTTATAAACATTGGGGAGATAGAAAAATGCTAAGAACATTTCCAAATTTGAAAGTTCAAGATGTTGATGGAAATATGATTTATATGGATAATTTACTTAGTGATATTCAACCATATTATTATAAATTTAATTTTAAAAAATAATTTTATGAGATGTGAATTGTAATATATAAAAGAATACGAACATTTTTTCTAAAAAACTATTGACAAAGAATAAATGTTCGTATATAATTGCCTTACAAAGCAAACAAATATTCTTAATACAAATCGGAGGTAATTATAATGAGAATAGTAAATAAAACAAAATTTATAAGAAGTAATGTAATATTAGCAATTTTAATAAGTTCAATAGTAATTTTTGCAACCAAAACATATTCAAATGTAGAAACAAAATATAAAGAGGAATACGTGTGTACTGGAGATACATTGTGGTCAATAGCTCAAGAAGAATTAGAAAATAATAAATACTTTGAAGGTAAAGATATAAGATATGTTGTTAATGAATTAAAAAATGTAAATAATTTGGCAAGTGCAAACTTAAAAGAAGGAGACAAATTAAAAATTCCCAGTTTTTAAAGGAAAACGTGGAATTATGTATTAAAACATTGTATAATCTATATATCAACTTAAAAGGTTTGCATCAATAAGGAGGTGTTTTAATGAGTACTAAAATTATACCGTTTAATAAAAACTTCCATAAAAGCACCGGTTCAAACCGGTATGAGTTAAAAGCTCAAATTTCAGTTTATATTTCAAGAAACAATGATAGATATGATATTGATTGGTCTTCTCCAGACAATATTTCTTATCAAAGAATATATGAAATTCTAAGTAAGATTTTTGAAGATATCACTAAAGAAGTATCTATAATTGAATATAAAAAGGAAGATGTTTATTCAATAGAATTTTCTTTGTTATACTACGAAAAAGATGATAATACTATAAAATACATTTGTAGTACACCAAATATATCTAAAGAAAAACTTGCTGAATACCTATGGGTTTCATTAAATGTATATAGACTGAAAGAAGAAGGTGTCCTTTAATTAGGGCACCTTGTTATTTATTGAAATCTGCTAATGGATTACTTTCAATAGCATTTCTTGCTTGTTGATTTGCAACATGGGTATAAATTTCTGTAGTAGAAATACTTTCATGTCCTAAGACTTCCTGTAAAGCCCTTATATCAACTTTTCCATATTGATACATTAATGTAGCGGCAGTATGTCTTAATTTGTGAGTAGAGTATTTTTTTGTATCAAGTCCTGCTGCCATAAGTTGTTTGTCTACTATATGTTGAACAGTTCGTTTACTAATTCGTTCGCGTCGTTCACTTAAAAATAGGGCTTTTCTTGAATTTAATTTGTCTGTCTTAATACCATCTTTAGGTCTAACTTCTAAATAATTTCCAATTGCCCTTACACAGGCTTTATTAAGATAAATGGTTCTTTCTTTATTACCTTTTCCAATGACGGTCATTTTATTTTCAGAAAAATCTATATCATTTATATTTATTCCAACTAATTCAGATAAACGCATACCACAATTTAAAAACAAGGTAATAATAGCATAATCTCTTTGATAATTTCTGTTATCTTCATTTTCTGTTACTTCTAGAAGTTTTTGACTATCTTCTAGACTTAAATATTTGGGAAGACGTTTATCTAATTTTGGGGTTTCCAAATTTTGAGCAGGGTTACTATCAATCAAGTTTGCTTTTGCACATAAATAATTGAAAAAAACACGTATGCTGGAAGCCTTCCTTGCTCTTGTTGCTGCTTTACTGTGGTACGTAGTTGTTAGATAACTTAAAAAAGCGTGAATATCGTCTAATTTAATTTGTTTTATGGTATCAAGACTAATATCTTTTATTTCTATCATTGAATAATCTTCTTCATCTGTTAATCTAAATCTTGTTTTTATAAATTTTAAAAACATTGCTAGGTCGTAGTTATATTCTTTTATTGTGTTAGGGGATTTGTTTAAAATTGTCATAGTATAGTCTAAAAATGAATTTAAATATTCAGGGTTTTCTTCATGATTAATCATATGTTTCACTCTCCGTTCAGTGTGTATTATATAATAGTTTTTAATAAAAATAAACCCTTTTTATTAGAATAAAAATAAAAACTTTTTTTATTACAATTCACAACCGCCTAAAATTATTGCTTACGAGAGTGGATGTGAATTGTAATATTTTAGTAGTTTTTATCAATATGAATAATTATATTTTTTAACAATTCTTTATCTTCTTTTGAAATGCTTTTTATTGAAGATGTTAAATAAGTGTCTAAAGTATCTTCTTTAAAAGTTAATAATTCAGAAAACAAAAAATTTGGAGAAATGTTTAAAAAATTACATAAATTTAAGAGTGTAGGAACACTTCCAATGTTTCTTCCATTTTCTATATTACGTAATAAGTCTATAGAAATATCAACATTTTCTGCAACATATTCTTGAGTGAATTTTTTTGATAAACGTATTTGTTTGATTTTCTTCCCGATTATGTTTAAAACATCATCATTTTTTATTAACAAATTTAACACCTACTTTCTTATTTTAAAAATAATATCATTAAGTTAGGATAATAAAAAGTGAGCAATATTAATTAAAAAACATAATATTAATAATAATATAATAAAAAATAATTAATTTTATTCACAGTTTTTGTTGACAAAAATTGTTGAATGATGTAGAATAGTTTCATAAAATACAAATGAAAGGAAGATTTTATTATGTTTAAAAGGTACAAAAGCACAAAAGGTATAACACTAGTGGCCCTAGTGATTACCATTATTATTTTATTGATATTGGCAGGAATATCAATATCGACTTTGACAAATACTGGCATATTTGAAAAAGCAAAAGAAGCAAAACAAAAATCAGAAAATGCACAAAAAGAGGAAGACAGACTAATTTCTGAATATGAAAAAGAAATTGTAAAACAAGATGCAGAAGGTATATGGGATGGAAAGGTAAATAAACCGGATTTAATGTCAGGGATGAGTGCCATAAAATTTACAGAACCAACAGATAGTACAGAAGGAAAAGATGAAAAAGTAAGTGATAGTAGTAAAAATGATTGGTATAATTATAGTGAAAAGAAATGGGCAAATGCTCAAACAGAAGATGGAAGTATGTGGGTATGGATACCAAGGTATGCATACAAAATAAATAAAAGTAATCAAACTTTTGATGTGGTATTTTTGGTAGGAACAACAGACAATTACTATGATAAAGATGGAAAATTGCAAACAGCAAAAAGACAAACATCAGAAACAGATATACCAGATGCGACAAAAGATTATGTAGTACATCCTGCTTTTACAAATGAAAGTAACATTGGCTATGTCAATGGAGGATGGAAAAAAGAATTAACAGGTATTTGGGTATCAAAATTTGAAGCAGGGTATGCTGGTGGAAATAATACAGCAGAACAAAAAGATAGTAATGTAAATTATAGTCAATCAACTTCTTGGGTATGGTCTGGGGAAGCAGGAACATCATCAGATTCATCACAACCGGCAAGAAATTTTTACGAAGGATATGGTTCTAAAACAACGGCAATAAAATATCCAACATTTCAAGGTTTAACATATTCAATGAATTATATAAACCATAGTGATGCGTTTAGTATATCAAGAGCATTAACAGATGATAATAATATATATAAATTAAGTAATAAAGAAACAGATAGCCATTTGATAAAAAATAGTGAATGGGGAGCAGTTTCATACTTAGGACAAAGTCAATATGGATTAAATGGAACAAATATAAGAATTAATAATTTGACATTAAATAATAGTGTAAAAACAATATATGCAGTAACGGGGTATGCTGCAAAGACTTTACAAGATGGTGATACAAAACTTGAGGATGCTAGGCCAGTTTCTTCAACTGAAAAAGTATATAAATGGACAGAAAAAGAAGGACAGACAGCAAGTTGTACAGGAACAATATATGGAATATATGATATGTCAGGAGGAACATGGGAAAGAACAGCAGCGATAGTAAATAATGGTAATGATAGTGGAAATCTTAATACTTATGGAAAAGCAATAATGAATGCCTTAAATAATGGAAAAAGCTCTGAATATGTAACTGTGTATCCAACTGGTGAATCTAAAGGACAATCTTTAGATGATTCAAGTAAAGCTAATTATGCAGCAAATACAAAAATATATGGAGATGCAATACGTGAAACTTCAACAGCAGGTTTAGGCCAAACATCATGGTACTCTGACTACTCTTACTTCGTTGGAGCCTACAGTCCGTTTTTCAGACGCGGTGGCTATTATTGGGATACCAGCGTTGCCGGTTTGTTCTATTTCACTCGTCATAATGGCGGTAGCAGTTACCATGGTGGGTTCCGCTCAGTGTTGGTCGCTCAGTAGCACTTTGAAAATTCCTTGTGCCTAGATCCCTTTTAATCGGCACAAATTATAACAAGGAATAATAGAAAAATACGGGTAAATACCGTAAAAGGCATACAACAATTTAAAGGAAGTTCGAAGAACTTCCGGTAATAATATATAATGAATGGGGTGCGTTAGCACCCCTGAATATAAATAAATAATGGATTAATTATATATTAGGGATTAGACTGTTACTACTCTTACTTCGTTGGAGCCAACAATCCGTTTTTCAAACGCGGTGGCAATTATTGGAATACCAGCGATGCCGGTTTGTTCTATTTCAATCGTAATAATGGCAATAGCAATTACAATAATGGGTTCCGCTCAGTGTTGGTCGCTCAGTAGCACTTCGATACACAAAGAAGCATAAAGGCTTCTATCCCGGATGGGTTTTCTTCAAGGAGAAAATCGTGAGTGTATACAAATATAAAAAATACAATATTAAAATTGTATGACAACTGGATTTGTATCAAAGAAGTTTAATTCCTTTGGCATATGCGTTGTTCTTATGTCATAAACACATAAACAGTATTCTTATTTTAGTAGTAAAATGGCGAAAATCTAAGAATATGAAAATAAAAGATATACATAGAAATTAAAAAATTCTATGTATATCTTTTATTAATTCTTATTTTCTTCATTTTCAATCAATTCAATCATCTCTTTTTCAATATTTTCATACATGCCATCAGAAACCAAAAAATTACAACTATTCAAAACTTTCTTTTGCAATTTATAAGAATTGCAATGAGAAGAATGACCAAGCCAAGAATTCAAACTTTGAATAGTATTCCAAACTGGTAAACGATTATGAGAATGTAAATAATTCCACTTTTTAACACTACGTTTAATCTTTTTCTTACTATTTAATCTAAGTAAACGATGAGTGACAAAAATGCGATAACCACAAAAATTGACTCCCATTTTATACGGATAATATTTCGATTTGTCATTTAATTTTAAGCCTAAATGTTCGTCCAAAAAAATTTCAATCTTTTTCTTTAATTTTATACATTCTTCTTTAGTTTTTAATAAAAAAATAAAATCATCCATATATCTAACATAGTATTTGATTTTCAAAACTCTTTTAACATATTGATCCATTTCATTTAAATAAATATTTGCAAAAAATTGACTTGTATAATTACCAATTGGTATACCAACTTGGCCAAAAGATTCACGTCTGTCAAAAATTAATAATTTAGTAAAATCAAGAAGAGCCTTATCAGAAATGTATTTTTCCATAATATTAAATAAAGTACGTGGATTTATGCTATAAAAAAACTTAGAAATATCACATTTTAGAACCCAAAAATCGCCATAATTCCTTTTAAAAATTCTCATATATTTTTCAATTTGCTGAGCTGATCTATGTGTTCCACGTTCCGGAATACAAGCAAAACTTGTAGATATAAATTTAGGCAAGATATATGGCTTTATAAACTCTTCTACATACCACTGGTGAACTATTCTATCAGGATATGGAAGAGCCTTTATAACACGTTCTTTAGGCTCAAACACCTTAAATTCACGATACTTTCCCAGCCTGTATTTTTTTGACTTAATATTATTCAACAAATTGGTAATATTATTTTCCAAATTAAACTCATATTCAATTATTTCATCTTTATAGGCTTTATGCTTTCTTGCACGTTTATGTGCGGCCATCAATTTTTCAAATGTTAAATTTTTATAAAAACAATTTTTTATTTTTTTAGGCATGAATTTATCCATCCTCCTAGCATATTACAAATATCTGTTATTAATTTGCTCCAAGATTGATAATTTTGTATTGAAATATATCGAAATTTATAAGATAATCTTATATGTACCTTTAAAATATGCAAATTTGTATCAAGTTCATTTAAATACTTTAATTTATCCTTCTTCTGGTATGATTTAATTGCATATATCAGTAATCTTAAACCTGAGTATAATGTTGATTTACACTCTTTTACTAAAGCAAAAGTTTCGGATTTTGGGTATTTTCTTAAAATGTTGTTGGTATATTCTATAAGCTCAATATATTTTTGATAAATTATTAAATTACTATTATTTTTTTCCATTATTGTAATCTCCTATAAAAATTTTACTTTCTTTGGAGATAGACTCTATAAAATCATAAGCCTCACTTATGGAAAGATCATAGGCATTTGTGGATGATATTTTTTGCAAAAAAGACAAAATATTTTTATCTAAAATAAAATCTTTTGGTGAATATAATTCGTTTTTTTGTACATCTACTATTTTAAAAGATATATTTGCAATATTAAATAAATTAGTATATTTTTCAATTTGAGAAGTAGGAAAGCCACATTTTACAACTATTGAATTTAAATTAGTAAGTTTTAAGTTAAATTTTGTAGAAATTAGTTTTGCATCTTCATCAAGAAAAATATAGAATATACCTGATTTAAACAAGTATAATTGGCTTGAATCTTGCATTTTTAATGCTGCATATGTTTGATATAATTTACTCATTTTTAAAATTTCCTTTCTTTATATTTTGCAAAATAATTATAACTCATAAACATTAAAAAAATAACCACTATTAGTAGTTAGAAAAAAATACTACTTATAGTGATTAAATTTATTGTTTTTTAGGCATATAATAGTACAAAAAAGGTGAGAAAAGATGTCATGTTTAGGTAAATTAAATAGAAGAGAAGAATTAATTAGTAGAACTTTAGAAATAGATGAGGAATTATACAATAAGTTGGAATTTTTATCAGGGGAAAGGTATGACGCTTCAATAAGTAAATTAATAAATCTTTCTGTAGAAGAATTGATAAAAACTGAAAATATAAATGTATATAAAAGAAAAAATAATTCTTATGTGTCAAGGTCTGTTTTGTTAAGAAGAAGTGTTTTTGATGGTTTGTATGAATTAAAAAATAAGTTTAGAATTCCAATATATTTGTTGGTAAATATTGCAATAAGAAATGTCTTAATTGAAGAAAAGTTGTTGTAAAATATTGCATGTTATGTTAATTTATGGTATTATAATAATGTAACAATGTAATTTTATTGCTAATTTACTGATTTTTATTTGGTAGAGTGGTGCAATATAAAAAACTATTTTATTATACATACATGAAAGGAGAACATAGTATGGACATTAAAATTAAAGTACGGAAAGAAAACGAAGATGAGGCCTTAAATTTTTTGAAGGATTTAGATTTTGCCTCATGTAGTCAGTGTAGTATTTCAACTACTAATAAGGATATTATAATTGAATTAAAAAAAGAATATGTGGGATCTTCAAAGATTCTAAAAATATTGAAAAAAATGATTAATTTTGAAGATTTTTCAATATCTTTTGAAAATAACTCAAACAATGAGGAAAATAATAATGCAAAAAATGTAGTATCTAATAATATTCCTCATGATGAAATTGATCCTGAAGAATTGATAAAGGATCCAAATATGAGAGAAGCAGTAAAAAAAATAGAGCAAATGCAATTTCTAGAAAAGAATGAAAAAATGTTTGAAATGTTGATTGCATTTTCATTTGAATCTCAAAAATATGAAGATTTTATTGAAAAAATTTCTGAATATTTGCAATTTGGGGATAGAAGTGAGCAATTTAAACGGATGTGTACTGCGCACTTCGGACACATAGAAATTTCCGAGCCAATGTATGGTTACTCTCCAATACATCCTATACGTGAAATAAGTGGTGATTCTTTTGGAGAAAACTTAACAATAACAGAGAAGGATATTGAAAATAAATTGGGGTATACTTCTTCGACTTTGGATTTTTTCAAGAAAAAAACAGAAAAAAATAAAATGAATTTTTTAGAGCTTGTTAATACAGCCAGAAAATTCAAAAAGCACCTTGATTGATGGAGACTTTTATCCGCAAATTTTCTTTAGGTTAGTAAGAGATGTTTTGCTTTAATAAGATAGTTTTAAAGGGGGCGGCTAGTGTTGTAACACTGGTCGCCCTATTTTAATTTACTAATTTTGTTGAAATTTAGACTATAATATTATATAATTAGCAATATATAAATAGAAAATAAAAATATTTTTGGAAGATATAGTGAAGGGCACAGAATTATTAAGAGATTAGAGGTAAATAAATGAAAAGCAAACATTCAAAAGAAAGGAAAAATACAGAAAAAGAAAACGGAAAAAATATATTAATAAGTTTAAAAACAAAAGGAAAAAAAGAAGACATTCAAAATGAAAAAAATAGCAGAAAGAGCAAACGCGGAAATAAAAATAAAATAAAAGCACCAGAGCACACAAAAAGGAAAAAGAAAATAAAATTAATTATATTACTTATTGTTGTCATTTTAATATTAAGTTCTGGAATACGTATGGCAATATCTGCAAATAGTTGGAAAAGTCTAGTCCAAGAGATGTCAAAAAATGAAAATTCTATTGTCAAAGATACAGATGGAAATACAATTGCAGAAATTGGAAGTGAAAAAGCAAAAAATAAAATTTCTGCAACAGAAATTCCTAGCAATTTAAAAAATGCATATGTTTCAATAGAAGATGAAAGATTTTATAAACATCATGGAGTTGATGTAAAAAGAACAGGGGCAGCAATTGTTTCTTATGTATTTCACCGTGGTTCATCATCATTTGGAGGAAGTAGTATAACGCAACAAGTTGTCAAAAACTTAACGGGAGATTCTTCAAGTAAGATTTCAAGAAAGGTAAACGAATGGGGAAAAGCAGTAATACTTGAATCTTTTATGAGTAAAGATGAAATACTTGCATTATATTTAAATATAATTTATGTAGGTCCAAATGTTTATGGAATAGAAACAGGTGCAAATTACTATTTTAATAAATCAGTAAAAGATTTATCATTAGAAGAATGTGCATTTTTGGCAGGAATTAATAATTCACCAAATTCTTACAATCCTTATGGTGATACTGATAATACAGAAAAAATCAAAAAAAGAACAAAAACAGTGTTATCAAAAATGCTAGAATTGAAATATATTAATGAGGATGAATATAATAATGCAGTTGCTAATGTTGATAGTGGTTTGAAATTTAAAAAAGGAAAAATTGAAACAGAAGATGCAGTTTACTCATACCATACAGATGCATTAATATCACAACTAATAGATGATATTGCTAATAAAAAGAAGATTACAAAAACATTTGCTACAAATTATGTAAATATGGCAGGTTTAACTATTTATAGCACACAAAATACATCTGTCCAAAAGCAAATGGAAAAAGAATTTGAAAAAACAAAATATCAACTTGCGTCAAAAACTGGTGGAGATCATTCACAATCAGCAATGGTAATAATTGACCATAAAACGGGGCAAGTTGTAGGATGTGTTGGTGGTCTTGGCAAAAAAACAACATCACGTGGACTAAATCGTGCTACACAATCTATTAGGCAAACAGGCTCTTGTATAAAACCAATAGCAGTTTTAGTACCAGGAATTGCCAAAAAAGAATTTACTGGTTCAACAATCTTTGAAGATGAACAAACAATTTTTGCAGATGGATATAAACCAGAAAATTATAGTAACTACCTTGGAAAAATAACTGTAAGAAGAGCATTAGAGTCATCGCAAAATATTCCATTTGTAGAAATGATGGAAAAAATTGGTCCAAAGACCTCTATGAAATATTTAGAAAAAATGGGTGTTACAACATTAAGTAAAAATGACGAAAATCTTGCATTAGCATTAGGAGGACTTGATAAAGGAATAAGCCCATTACAAATGGCAGGTGCATATGCTACAATTGCAAATGATGGTGAGTATATAGAACCTACATTTTATACTAAAGCAGAGACGTCCAACAAAAAAACAATTGTAGAAGTAAAACAAAAAAAAAGGAGGGTATTCTCAAAAGAAGTTGCATATATTGTTAAGGAATTATTAACTGAACCTGTAAAAGGTAGTTATGGAACAGCAACTTATTGCTCAATTTCTGGAATGGATGTTGCCGCTAAAACTGGGACAACAGATGATAATTATGATAGATGGCTTTGTGGATTTACACCATATTATACAGGTGTTACATGGTATGGATATGACAAAAATGAGTCAATTAATTATAATGGCAAGAAAAATCCTGCGGGAATTTTGTGGGCTAATATTATGAGCAATGTTCATTCTAGTCTAAAAAATGCAAAATTTAACAAACCGGCAGGTGCAGTAAAAGTTACTGTTTGTGCAGAAACTGGAAGAAAAGCAAATACAGGTTGTCCAAATACATATGATGAATATTTCTTAATAGGAACCACACCTACATTATGTAATAAACATGCTGGTACAGAATTAAAGGATGATAGTTCATCATCATCTACAAATACAAATAAAACAAATACTGCTACTAATTCATTTGATACTACAACAAAGGATGATTTAGATGTTCCAACTACTACTGTAAAGGAAGAACCTAATACTGTAAATGTAAATAGTAGCAAACCTAAAGAAAATACAACTAAGGAAAATTCTAATAAAGAGAACAATAATAGTAATACTGGAAATTCTAATAATAAAAATAATTCAAGTAAAACTGATGAAAAAATAAATTCTGTTACGAATAATGAACATAATTCTGCAATAAATAATTCTAATTCACAAAAGAATCAGAATAGTAGTAATAGTTCAAATTCAAAAATAACAAATAGTACAGATACAACTATTAATTAATGAGGAAAAAAAGAATTGTAATTTTGATACAATGTCGAAATTTAATTCTTTTTTTACCAAAATTTGCAATTTAAGAAAGGATGGATGAAAAAATGGAAATGGTAAAAACAATTATAAATAGTTTTGAATTTCAAACAATAATTAAATTATTGCTAGGAATATTTTTAGCAGGTATTATAGGACTAGAAAGGTCTTCTTGGAGTAAACCTGCAGGATTTAGAACACATGCTTTAGTTGGAATAAGTGCTGTTCTAGTTATGATATGTGGCGAATATATGTCAAAATCGTTTGGTGTAGATTCTTCAAGAATACCAGCACAGTTATTATCTGGAATTGGATTTTTAGGTGCAGGCACAATATTAAGAGATGGATTTAATGTTAAAGGCTTAACAACTGCCTCAACATTACTTGCAGTTACTTGTATTGGATTGTGTATAGGTGCAGGATATTATTTATGCGGAATAATTGCAACAGCGTTAGTTTATATAATTTTATCTTACTCATATTTGATATCTGATAAAATTGAACATTATAATATGTTAGAACTAGAAATTGAACTTGAAAAACAAAGCCAAGAAACTTTAAAGCAAATTAAAAAAAATGCTTGAAGATAATGATATTATTGTTACTGAATTGGATATGTCTAAATATAAAAATAATATCATTAAAATAATTGGTAAAGATAAAAAGAAATCTGAACATTCTTTTGTTACTGATTTAATTAGTTTTGATAATGTTATTAAGGTTGAACAAAATTAGATGAATATTTAATAGAATGGAAAAAAGCAAAAATAAAATGCCATTAATAGTAAAAGGTGCAAGACAAATTGGAAAAACTGAATCAATAAAAAACTTTAGATTAAATAATTATAAAAGTTTAATTGAAATAAATTTTGTTTTATAGCCAGAATATAAAGACATCTTCGATAAAGGGTTTGAAATAGATAGAGTCATTAAAGATAGCACATTAAAAAATGGAGATTTTCAATTCATACCTGGAGAAACATTAATATTTTTTGATGAAATACAGGACTTTCAAAGTTGTGCAACGGCTTTAAAAACCTTTAGAGAAGACAGAAGATTTGATGTTATATGCTCAGGATCCTTAATGGGAATAAATTATGAAGAAATTGAATCAAATAGTGTAGGCAATAAAATTGATTTATAAATTTTAATTATAATCTTAGATTTTAAATTATATTTATAAAGTCTGAAAATCAATTATAATTAATTTAAATTATTAACTAATCAAATTATCTGTTTATGATTTTAAAAATTAATTTTGATGCTTTAAACTTATAGTATGCAATTTAAATTTGCAGATTTTAATTAAACTTATGGAATTATAATTATATGTAAGATTTTTTGAAATTAGTTAAAATAATGGCTTGTGAGAATCGTTTTTAAGGTATTTTAATAAAACAGTCATATAGTTTGTTGTCAGTGAAATACGGCAAATATAGAGAAATAAGCATTTTGAAGATTTTAGATAAAATTTAGATAGAAGATCAGAAATTATAAAAAATTATTGAAAAACAAATTTATAATTAAAGATAAAAATTATTTGAACATTAAATTATATAGATAAAATATTTAAATAGCTTAAAATTGATTTTTAAGCGTTATTAAAATAAAATTATATAAGTAATTGGATAACATTAAATAATATTAAATATGCAAAATAAAATAATTATATAATAAGTAAATATATTAAAGCCAAAGGCTTGAAAGTACTGAAATAACTGGGTAGGACTATAATCATAGTCTATATATTTTACTCCTATCTCTTTTTGCGCAAAACTTTGATGCCGCGACAGTTTTTTCAAAAATATAAAAATAAATAATTTAAAAAAGTATAGACAAATATTTATCCTTGTTGTAAAATATATTCAATAGTTCAAAAATACTAAAAAGTTAAAACTTATATGTACCAATAGATATACTAAGAACTAAATTTTATATAAGGGATGTGTTCTTATGGACGAAAAAAGAAATGAAATTATTTTATTTGAAAACCAAGGAATAAAATTAGAAGTAAACTTAAAAGATGAAACTGTGTGGCTTACACAAAAACAAATGGCAGAATTATTTGGGAAGGATAGAAGAACAATCACTCGTCATATTCAAAATATTTATAAAGATGAAGAATTAGTAGAAAGTTCAGTATGCTCATTTTTTGAGCATACTGCTGAAGATGGAAAAAAATATAATGTACAATATTACAATTTAGATATGATTATTTCTATTGGATATAGAGTAAATAGCAAACAAGGTATTTTGTTCAGAAAATGGGCAACAAACATACTAAAAGACTACATGTTAAAAGGTTATGCGGTAAATCAAAAAAGATTAGAATACTTGGAAAAAACTATAAAATTAATAGATATTGCTAATCGTATTGATGAAAGACTAGAAGGAAATGATGCAAAAGAAATATTAAAAGTAATAGGAGGATATTCAAAAGCATTAGACTTATTAGATGATTATGATCATAGAACTTTAAAGAAAATTGAAGGAAATACAGACGATAGAAAAATTGAATACCAGGAATGCATAAATATAATTAATAAATTAAGATTTAACGAAGAAAGTTCTCTTTTTGCAGTTGAAAGAGATAAAGGATTGGAATCAATTATTGGTAACATTTATCAAAGTTTTGCACGGACAGGATATCTACAAAAGTATAGAAGAAAAAGGAGCAAATTTTTTATATTTAATAGTAAAAAATCATGTATTTGCAGATGGCAATAAAAGAATTGCAGCAACTTTGTTTATATATTTTCTAAATTTTTACGGAATATTATATAAAAACGGTAAACAAGTAATTGATAATAATACATTAACGGCTCTTACTTTATTAATTGCTGAATCGAATCCAAAGGAAAAAGATGTAATTATAGATTTGGTGATGAATTTTTTGAATAATGAATAAAATTGGAGGTAAACAATTTGATAATTTATAAATAGGAGTGAAATATAATGAAAGTATATATAATAAGACATGGAGAAGTCCCACATAACGCATTAAAACAATATAATAATGAAAATGAAGATTTAACTAAAAAAGGTATAAAACAGGCTGAAGAATTAAGAGAAAAAATAAAAACAATTGATTATGATATTATAATTTGTTCTCCTTTAATTAGAGCAAAGCATACAGCTAAAATTATAAATGTTAAAGAAAAAGAAATACTTATTGATAATAGATTAGAAGAAAGAAATCCCGGTAGTTTGTCTGGACAATCTCTAGATATAACAAATAGAGACGAATACTGGAACTATTATACTGAAATACAATATGGAACAAGTGAAAATATACAAGAATTCTTTAAAAGAATATATAACTTTTTAGATGAATTAAAAATAAAGGACTATAAAAATGTTCTAGTAATAGCTCACAGTGGGGTATCAAAAGCATTTGATGGTTATTTTGAAGGTATAAAAAATGGTTTGTTCTTAGATAGAGGATTAAAAAATTGTGAAATAAAAAAATATGAATTCTAAAAAATCAGTAGAGTAGGGGGATAGTACTATTTTTGATGCTGTAGCTTTATATTTAATATAAATATTTATAGTAAAATATGCAGAAAAATTTTGTGCAAAGTTTATACAACATAAAATTTATTTAAGATTTACAATTAAAAATTTTTAAAATTAAAAATAAAATTTAAAACATTATAAATTAAAGATTTTAAATTTATAGAATTTTTTAAAACGAACATTTGTTAATTGCAAATTTTAATGTTTGGTTTTTAATTTATATGTATTTTAATTATTATAATTTAAACTTACGAAAATCAATTTTAAGCCAATTACAATATTGCAATATTAAATTATTCATCTAAATATTAAATTTAGATTTATTTGAGTTGTTTATGAAAATTTTAGTTATATATATGCAATTTTTATAATGATCTGCAGATACTAAAGTAATCTCTAAAAAGCCTAAAATAACGGCTTACGAGAATCGATTTTAAGCCGTTTTTATTTTTAAGGCTTATAGTTTGTTGTTGGTAAAATACGACAAATATAGAGAAATAGGCATTTTGAAGATTTTTGGAAAATTTATATAAAATATAATATGAAATAAAAATTATTAAGTAATAAAATTAAATTTTAAATAGAAAAATTATTTAGATGTAAAATTATAAGGATAAATTATAAAACTGATTTAAAATTGATTTTAGAAATAAATATATGGGACTAGACTAACATTATTACAAGGAATAAATTATAAAGTAATAATGTTAGTCAAACGATAGCTAATAAATAGCTAGTGAAGCCGTTAAGGTTAGTAGTTACAAGAACTTGTAGGTAGAACTCTAAAAGGGGTTCTATTATTTTGCTCCTATTTCTTATTGCACAAAACTTTGATACCCGGAACTTTTTTATATATAGGCATTTAGAAAACTAGAAATATGCTCTAGTTCTTTTTTTGCATATTTCAAGTAAGCCACAGATTATTTGAAATAAGAACAACTTATAAAAATAGATATAATAGTTAGAAAGGAATTGAATTTATGGAGAATGAAAAAATTAATTTAAACAATATTAGTAAGAGATTAAATGAGATTACGGATTATTTAGTTGATCTAAAAAAAGAAACTGCAAGAGTAGTTATAAAACAAATATATTATAATTGCTTTTTAAATAAGCTAAAATTAGAAGATATATTTGAAATCTTATCAGAAATGAGAGAAGAAACAAATTTAAGACTTCAAATAGAATTAGATAAAATCATTGCAAAGACATCGATTAATAATGTATTAGAAATTCTTAATGAGGAAATTAATACAGCTATAAATGTTGATATTGCACTTATTATGTATTTGATAACAAATGAGGATATTCAAGCAATACTAGAAGATGATATTCCAGTACTTTTAAATTTTACTAAAATTCTTTATAATATGAACACTAAATTTGTAGATTTTCCAATAGAAAGGGTTGCCAATATACTATTGAATTTGATAGATGAAATAAATTTGGAAGAAATGAATTTTGACGAATTATTTGAAATGATGAACGATACATTAAAAAAATATATTGAAACAAAAGAAGATATACAAAAATTTGCAGAAATATCAGAATAAACAAATCACACATTTGTGAAATTATAGTCAATATGTTATTGTAGTTACAACAAAATTATGATGGGAGTTGATTATAATGTTTAAAAAGAAATATCAAATAGAAGTAAATGAAAAAGAATACAATATAATAGTAAATACATTAAATGAATATAGAAACAAACAATTATTAAAAGGTAATATTGTAGATTATCTTGATAAGATATTGTTTAAGTTAAAAAGAAAATATTGTTAAAAATAGGCGGGTTGATTTTAATTATCAATTCGCTTATTTTTTATAGCACTTATACATAGCTTTTATTTCAATAGATTTAAAAGCAAATTTAAAAGAAAGGAGGTTTAAAAAATGTCAAAATGCAAAGTAATTAGTATAGCAAATCAAAAAGGAGGAGTTGGTAAAACAACAACAACTTTTAGTTTAGGAGTTGCTTTAGCCAATAATGGTAAAAAAGTTTTAGTGGTAGATGCCGACCCACAGGCTAATCTAACAACTTGTATGGGATTTTATGATGAGGACAATATTCCAGTTACATTAGGAACTTTAATAGATAGATATATTAAAGACGAGAACATAAATGCACATGAGTCTGTATTACATCATAAAGAAAATATTGATTTGATCCCTTCTAATTTAGGATTAGCAATGGTTGAAACAGAACTTATGAATGCAATGAAAAGAGAGTATGCACTTGATGGTTGTTTAAAAGATTTGAAAGAAAAATATGACTTTATAATTATTGACTGTATGCCATCACTAAATATGATAACAACTAATGCTTTAGCTTGTAGTAATGAAGTAATTATCCCCGTACAAAGTCAGTATTTATCGGCAAGAGGAATGGGAAATTTATTGAATATAGTAGCTAAAGTTAAAAGACAACTAAACAAGGAGCTAAAAGTTGGAGGAATATTACTAACATTGGTTGATAATAGGACAAAATTGCCGAGTGCTATAAAAGAAGAATTGATAAATAATTTTGGTAATGTTGTAAAAATATATGATACCAATATTCCATTTGCTATTAAAGCAGCAGAAACTACATCAAAAGGAAAAAGTATAATAGCCTATGACAAAAATAGTAAAGTCACAGAGGCTTATTCATTATTTGCGAAGGAGGTTTTGAAAGATAATGAAAGAGAAAGAAGAAAAAATGCACTTTCCCAAGATAGATGATTTCTTTACAACACAAGAAGAAAGAGATGCCGAGAAGTTAGAAAAAGTAGAAAAAATAGCAGTTTCTTCTATTTCTAATTTTCCAAATCATCCTTATCAAGTAAAAGAAAATGAAGAAATGGAAGATTTTGTCGAAAACATTAAAGAAAATGGTGTAATACACCCAGTTATAGTAAGACCTAAAGAAGATGGAACTTATGAAATGATTTCAGGTCACAGAAGAAAAAGAGCTTGTGAACTTGCAGGAATAAAAGAAATACCTGCAATAGTTAGAAATATGTCAAATGAAGATGCTATTATTTATATGGTAGATAGTAATAAACAGAGGGAAAGAATACTACCAAGTGAAAAGGCTTTTGCCTATAAAATGAAGTTAGAAGCAATGAAAAGACAAGGACAAAGAAATGATTTAGAAACTTCGTCGCCAACGGCGACAAAGTTAAATAAAAGTACAGCTGAAATAATAGGAGCAGATTTTGGAGAGGGAAAGGATAATGTATATAGATACATTAGACTAACCGAACTGATACCAGAACTATTGCAATTAGTTGATGATGAAAAAATGAAATTGAGACCAGCAGTTGAAATATCATATTTAACAAAATCAGAGCAGGAATATGTCTTTGAAGTAATGGAATATAATGAGGTATTTCCATCACATCCACAAGCAAGAGAATTAAAAAAATTAAGTGCAGATGGAAATTTAACAGATGACGATATAGATAGAATACTATCAGAAGAAAAGCCAAATCAAAAAGAAAACATCAAATTTAGTGTAGATAAAGTAAAAGGGTATTTTCCAAAAGAATATACACCAACCGAAATGCAAAAGATAATTGTAAAACTTTTAGAAAATTATCAATTAAAATGGCAAAAAGAAAAAGAATTAAAAAAGTATGATAGATAATAAAAATAAGAATTTTGTATATGCACAAATAAAAAGTTGTATATGCTTTTTTTATTTTCCCCCTCCTTACAATCCACCCCTTTATACTAGCTATATACTAACTGAAAAGTAATATATTATATATTTATAAAAATTATATATAAAATCACACATTTGCTAGAAATAAAAAATCACTTTAAAATTAGGGTAAAGGAGTTGGTAGGTATGAAAAAAATAAAAATAATAAGCATAGCTATTACAATATTTGCAATTATTTTCGGTATAGGCTTAAAGGTGTGTTTTAGTCACAATAAAGATGAACAGACTATTGCGGAAAATGATGTCATAGATGAAAGCAAAAAAACAGAAATTGAAAATGAAGAAGCACAGACTATTGTTGAAATACCCGTAGAAGAAAATATTGCAGAGAGTAATATGCAAAATAATGATATTGCTCCTCAAGCAGAAGATGATACTGAAAAGCCAAAAAACGAATTTACAATTTCAAGTAAAGCAGATTCAAATAAAAGCACAACGAGCAAACAGAATACCAAAAGTTCTCAAATAAGCAAAAAGTCAGAAACACCTGCAACTACATCAAAAGACAGTAAAATAGAACAAAAAAACACAAGTAAAACTGAAAAACCAAAAACAGAAACAAAAATGGAGACAAAGCAAGAAGAAAAAACGCAAATAAAGTCTGAATGGTGCTTTGAGGGTGGTTCAAAACATATTGCAGGAGATGGAACAAATGAACATGGGTATTATGATACTTGGAATGATGCATTTAATGCTTATGAAGAATATACTAAAAATTGGTTATCTTCACATTATAAAGTCAACCAATGTGCTTGTGGAAAATATTATTTTTGGGCAATACAAGATTAAAAATAAATTCAATTTAAAGAGGCTTATAAGCTTCTTTTTTTTGATGGAAAGAAAGGAATAAAAATATGAAAGATAAAACAAAAAAGTTAGTTTCAATATTGATGTTGGTATTAATTTTACTTTCATCAATTCCAATAAATGCATTTGCTGCATTTATTACTGATATGAATAGTGACGCTCAATTTGGAGTTATATCTGGAAGTTTAACAGAATATGGTCATGAATTACATTATTCAAATTATGATGGCACAACATATTTGTTGTTTTGTACCCAATACGGAATGAAATCTCCTAATGGTAGCTCTTATTCATTTAATGGAGATTTTGTAACACAATATAAAGCACAAAGAAGTGAATACGAAAAAATAGCAGAATATATTTATTTTGGTTATACATCAAAACATGGAATGGGACTTCCAACTAATGCTAGTGCAAAAAAAGATGCTTGTTGCACTCAACAATTTGTATGGGAATATATTAAAAACAATATCGACGGAAATATGAAATGTCCTTCAAGAGATTCGTGGAAGTCAAATTATATGTCAAGTGGACTTTATGCAAATTGGCTAAATGAAACAGAGTCAGCTTATAATCAATATCATAGAAATACATCAATAAATGAAATGAATGTTAAAGTAAACATTGGAGAAAGTACAACATTAAATGACTCAAATGGTGTTTTAGCTCATTATGAAAGTTTTAATCATAATATAAATGGTGTTACATTTTCACACACACAAGGAAGTAATGATTTGAATATAAGTGTATCAGCAGATACAAATGAAACAAATGCTAATTTTGTTTCAAAAAACTATGGAATTTATGAATTAATGCCTAATGGAAGAAAGTATGATAGTTCTACAATGGGAAACTATGTATATTTTCAATTTAATAATGGTGCGGTACAAAACTTAATGTTCTCAAACTATGTAGATCCATCAAATTTTAACATTTCAGTAGAAGTACAAAGTGGAAAAATAGCATTATTAAAAACAAATAATATGGGCAATGCGGTTTCTGATTGTGTTTTTGAATTATACAGAAATGCAGAATGCACAGATTTGATAAAAACAGCAACAACAGGAACTGATGGAAGAATACTATATGATAAATTAAAACCAATGACATACTACATTAAAGAGAAATCAGTAGCAACAGGTTATTTATTAGATACATCCATACAGAAAGTAGATGTTGTTGCAGGTCAAACTGCAAATGTTACATTTAGAAACAATGAGCCAACAGGTCAAATTAAAATATATAAATTGAGTACAAATAATGATAAAATTGCAGGAGCTGAATTTGAAGTCAAAGCAGATGAAGATATTTATAATGTTGCTAAAACTAAAAAATACTATTCAAAAGGAGATTCTGTTGCAAAAATTACATCTAATAGTAATGGAATAGCAACGATAAGTGATTTGCCTATTGGAAAATATATTGTTTATGAAACTAAAGCGCCAAAAGGATATTTATTAAATGAAACTATATTTAATGCCGATATAAAATATGTAAATTCTACAACACCAGTTGTTGAATTAAAAATAGAGGGTGTTATAAATACAGAACCAACAGGAACTATTGAAATAGTTAAAAAAGATAGTGAAACAGGAAGCATGGCTCAAGGAGATGCAACTCTTGAAAATGCAGTATATAAGGTATATGCAGACGAAGATATATATAATGTGGCAAAAACTAAAAAATATTATTCAAAAGGAGATTTAGTAGCAACTAGAACAATGGACAAAAATGGAAAAACTACTCCTATTGAAGAATTACCACTTGGAAAATATTTAGTAAAAGAAGATGTAGCACCAAAAGGATATTTACTAGACAAAACAGAATATTCAATAAATTTAGAATATAAAGATCAATACACTAAAGTAATTACAAATACAACAACAAGTAATGAACTTGTAAAAAAGATGGGAGTTCATATCTTTAAATCTGGAATAAAAGAAAATTCTGGAGAAACTCCTGGATTAGCAGGTGCTGAATTTACAATTAAACTAAATAGTGCAGTAGAAAAGGCACTTGATGCAGGTTATAGCTATGAGGAAATCTGGAATGGTATAGATGAAAATGGAAATAAAGTAAAAGTAGATGCTAAAAGAGTCGCACAAGCACAAAAAATTGCTCCAACTTATGATGTCTTAATAACAGATAAAGATGGAAATGCCTATACTCAAAAAAATCTACCATATGGAAAATACATTGTAAAAGAATCAAATACACCTAAAGATTATGAAAGTGCTAGTGATTTTTATTTTTCAATTACTGATGATGAAACTGAAATACAAGATGTTGCAAAAAAGACAAAACATATAGTAGTAAATAATGAGCAATTAGAGGCTTATATAAAATTAATAAAAAAAGACTTAAAAACAGATAAAATTGTTACTTTATCAAGCACTACTTTTGAAATAAAGGCAACAAAAGATATTTATGACAGAGCAACAGGAAAAATTATTTGGAAAAAGGGAGAATCTGTATCACAAAAAATTGGTAGTACAACTTATAATTCTTTTACAACAAATGCAGATAATATGATTATTCCGGAAAAGAGCTATACTACTAATAATGATGATAAAGGTACTGTTATTACACCTTTACAACTACCAGTAGGAAGTTATGCTATTTATGAAATAAACACACCAAAAGGATTTTTACAATTAGAAACACCAGTAACTTTTGATATAAAAGGAATAAGAGATTATGATAAAGATCAAGATGAAGATTTCATAAAAGAAGTAACAATAAAAAATGAACAATCAACAGGAACATTAATGATAGACAAAACAATAGCATTAAGAGAAAATATAGATACATCAATAATAGACACAAGTGATTTGTCTGGTATAGAATTTAAACTAATTGCAAAGGAAGAGATTATTGATAATGCTGATGGAAGTAAGATTTATTCAAAAGGTCAAGAAATAGGAACTTATAATTTGAATAAAAATGGAAATCTAAAAGTTGAAAATTTACCAATGGGAACTTATGAACTTGAAGAAACTAAAACATTAGATGGACTTGTTTTAAATGATACAAAATATGAAATAAAATTTGAACAAGAAGATTTAATAAGAAAAGTATATGAAGATAAAGAAAATATCTCAAATGATACAACAATATTTGAATTTTCAAAAAAATCAATAACTGGAGATGATGAACTTGAAGGAGCAAAATTATCAGTTACAGATGAAAATGGAAAAATTATAGATACTTGGACATCAAGCAAAGACAATCATAAAATTGAAGGACTAATTGTAGGAAAAACATATAAATTAAACGAAGAAATTGCACCAGATGGATATACAAAAGCAACTTCAGTAGACTTTAAAGTTGAAAATACAAAGGAAATTCAAAAGGTAGAAATGATAGATAAAATAGTTACAATGTCCAAAAAAGATATTGGAGGAAATGAAGTTGATGGTGCAAAAATCAAAGTGTTTGATAAAGACGGTTCTGTAATAGATGAATGGGTTTCTGGTAAGGAAAATCATAATATAAAAGGACTAACTGAAGGAGAAAAATATATATTACACGAAGAATATGCTCCAGATGAATTTGTTATTGCAACAGATGTTGAATTTGAAGTAACTTATGGAAAAGAAACACAAGAAATTGTTTTAATAGATAAAAGTGTTGAAATAACAAAAACTGATTTAGTAACTGGAGATGAAATTGAGGGAGCAGAATTACAGGTAGTTGACGAAAATGGGAATATTATAGATGAATGGGTATCTGAAAAAGAGCCACACAAAGTAACAGGATTAGAAGAAAACAAAAAATATGAATTGATTGAAAAAACAGCACCTTATGGATATGAAACAACTGAAAAAATTGAATTTGTAGTTACAACTGATAAAGAAACTCAAAAAATTGAAATGAAAGATATGCCGATATTAAAAAATATCAAACTAAATAAAATAGATAGTAAAACCAAAGAATTAATAAAAGAAAAATTTGTATTTGGAATCTATGAAGATGAAGAATGTAATAATTTGATAAAAGAAGTAAAATCAAATAAAAATGATGGATATGTTGTATTTGATCAATTGCGATATGGAAAATACTATATAAAAGAAATAAAAGCACCAGTGGGATATGAATTATCAAATAAAATAGTAAATATTGAAATAAATGACAATGGAGTATTTGCAGATGGAAATTTAATAGAAGAAAATGATTCAATATATAGTATTGATTTTGAAAATGATATAATTGAAGTGCCAAACACAGGAGATAATAGACATACAGAAATATTTGCCTTAATTGGAGGATTATCTGCTATATCACTTGCTGGAGCATTTATTTATGATTATAAGAAAAAAAGTAGAAAAAAGAAAAATAAATAAAAATCAAAAATATTATAGACAGAATTAAAAAAATATTGTAGAATGATTTGCATAGGAAATTGATGATTAGTGGAACGGTTTTGCCACCAATTTTGCGATTACATCGTAGGAAAGGTGGTGATGTTTATGGTTAAAGTAATACTATTTTTTGTAATATTGCTAATGTTATCTTTAACATTAAACGTTGCCTTAATTGCAGTTCTTTATAAGAACTGGGTTGATAAGCAACTACATAAATAAAAAATAAACCATTCTGCTTTTGCTGAGACGAATGGTTTATAAAAAAACTCTTTCGTGGCAAAACCGTATCTTACGGAATTGTCATTTCCTATATCTATTATAATACAAATTTAATAAAAAAGTCAATAGAAAACCTTATTTTAAGTAAAACCTTAAAGTAAGGTTATTTTTTGCGAAAGAGGTGCATAATGTCGGAAAATAGCTCTAAAAATAAAAAGAATTTAATAAAAAAATTAAAAAGTATAGGTATGGCAAACGAAAAAGATGTTTTGAATATGAAAGTATCTGAATTGAAAAAGATAAATCAAAATGAAGATATACCAAACGTAACATTAAAAGACATAGAAACAATATGGATTATACAAGATGCAATAGAAACAAAAGGATTATGGAATTTTTTTATTGATATGAATTAAATAATAAAGAAGGGAGGTTTTAAATGGGAAGAATAACAGAAACAAGAAAATTGTATAAAGAAACCTTATATGAAATAACTAAAACAGAAGAAAACTGGCTCTCATTTTTAGATAGTAGTAGTTGAAATTTTAAATACGATTTTGCAGATCAAATTTTAATTTATGCACAAAGACCTGATGCAACAGCTTGTGCTGATATCACAACATGGAATAATAAAGTAAGAAGATGGGTAAACAAGAATGCAAATGGAATATTTATATTTGATAATGATGAAAATAGTAAATATCCTTTTAAATTGGTTTTTGATGTATCTGATACTCATAATTATAAGGGAACACCATACAAATTATGGAGTGTTGAAGAAAAATACAAACAAGACATTATAGAAACTTTAGATACTACATTTGGAGCAGAAAGTGAAAATTCAGAACTTTCTACATCAATTACTCTTAATGCTTATAATATGGTAACTGATAATATTCAAGATTATATGTCATCTATAAAAAAATATATTAAAGAAACTCAATTTGAACAATATACAGATGATGAACTATATAGTTTGTTTGTTCCTTGTATTTGGGCGAGTGTTTCCTATATGATGATGACAAGATGCGGTATTAATGCAAGAGAAAAAATTGATATAAAAGAATTTGAATATATAAAATATTTTAATAGTGAAAATTTAATAACAATTTTAGGTCAAGCAGTAAGTGATATTGCAGAAATGGGATTAAGAGAAATTGCAAAAACAATAAGAAATTTACAAATTGAAGAAAAAAACAAAAATCACACATTTGTTAAAAATCAAAATTCAAACTATACTAATGATAAAGAAAAAATTGAGGGAGGAATTGATTATGGAGAAAATAACATACACGAAAATGGGAGATTACAATATACCAAATCTAGTGATGGAGAGAGAAAAAATTCCAGATGGGAAATACGCAAAAATGAGACTACATTATCTAAAAACACAGAAGAAAGCAGAATACACAATATTAGTGATGAACAACGAATTAGTTTTACACCTATCACAAATACAAGACCAAGCAACGAAAATGATAAAAAAGATAATGGAGAAAATGGCGATACAAGATGGAACAAACGAAGAATTGAAGATGAAAGACCAAATGAAATGGACAGGGCTAATGAACAACTACAAGATGATAGCAGAAGAACAAATAATGAACGAATTGATTTTCAATTAGGAGAATGGACTGATGAAAATGACAATATATTATCATTTAGTGATGATTATACTATTATTAGTATTATAAAGAATGCCCCAAAAGTCAAATTGAATGAAGAAAAAATAGTAGAATTTTTAAATAATAATGTCGAAGATAATCAAAAAACAAGAGAATTTTTACTTGAAACTTTTGGAAAAGAATATAATGAATTTACTATAAATGATGATAGAGTAGGATATAAGCTGTATAATAATGGTATTTATCTATGGAAAGGAAATTACCTTAACAGAACAGAAAAATGCTTTTGCAATGGAATAATTTTGTTGAATATTGTATATCTTATGCTCAAACAAATAAAATAAATGATGTTTTTGAAATACCAGCTGAAAATGAACAAAAACAGAATATAGCAGATGTTGAAAATACACCTGCTTTTTTTGTACCTCAAGAAGTTATTGATAATGATTTACAAGGAGGCAGTGGATTTCAAGATGGTAAATTTAGAATATATCAGCAATTTTTAAAAGGAGAAACAAATATAAAAAATGCTGATTTTCTAAAAAGTGAGTATGGAGTAGGTGGTCATTCAATTGAAATAGGCAATTTATATCAAAATCACGATAGCAAAGGAATAGCATTTGAAGAATCAAAAACAAATAAAAAATATCTATTGAAATGGACGCAAGTTGCTAAAAGAATTAGTGAATTAATTTCTACAGATAGATATTTGAGTGAACAAGAAAAGGATGAATACAATGACTGGCTAGATGCAAACGGAATACATCATAATCCCAAAGAAGATGCGCTAAATGATGAAGATTATGAATTAGCAGATAAAATACATTCTTTTATAAAAGATTATGATCTTTATTCATATCTAGATAATTCTCCTACAGGTAATACAGAACAAGATAATATTGAATTAATTAGAGCAGATATTGAAGATGAAATAAATATAAAAAATTATATCGATTTCTTCAAAACAACAATTGAAGAATTTGAGTCAGATGATGAAATGTTGCCAGAGGCTAAAGAGTTATTAAATGAACTTGAAAAAAGATTACCATATTATGAATTTAAAGTGGGAAACATTGTTTACATCGGAATTGATGAATATGAAATAACATCAATTAGTGATACTATTGTAAAATTGGCAGACACAAAATTTCCTTTGTTTATAAAAGAGATGTCTAGAAAAGAATTTGATAAAAAAATCAAAGAAAATCCTGCAAATGATAAATTAAGAACTGGAAAAAGACTACTAGATATCGAAAAGGAAAATACAACAAATTGCAGAATTAAGAAGTGATAAATATAAAGACTTATGGTCAAATGTTTTATATGGCTCATCTGGAGGTAATACAAATATCGTAGAAGTTGCTTCTTCTCAATTAGGAAATGTTGGTGGACAACCTTATTGGAGTTGGTATGGTTTTAATTCAAGAGTTAGTTGGTGTGCTTGTTTTGTCAGCTGGTGTGCGAATGAGTGTGGCTATATAGATATTGGTATAATTCCTAAATTTGCAAATTGTCAAAATGAGGGAATTGTTTGGTTTAAAACTTGTGGACTTTGGCAAGATAATGGCTATATTCCTAAATCTCGGAGAAATAATATTTTTTGACTGGGAAAATGATGGAATATCAGACCATGTTCGGAATTGTAGAAAAAGTCGAAAACGGAAAAGTCTATACTATTGAGGGAAATTCTAATGATAGTTGTGCAGAACGAAATTATGATATTAATAGTAGTGTAATTGTAGGTTATGGAACACCTATGTATTAATAAATTTAATGTTATTATTGAAAAATATATATGTAAATATAAAAAGGAGTTGAATTATGAAATATAAGAGATTTGATGTAGTAGAATTAAATAATGGAAATAGAGCAACAATATTAGATATAAAAAAGAATTACTATAATGTTGAAATTGTAAATCCTTATGGAATTACACTAGACAAAAAATTTATTTCAAATGATGAAATTAAAGGATTGATTTGTTCATCAAAAAGAATAAAATCAAATGAAAGGCAATAGATGTCCTGTATAATATCAATTTGTGATATTATACAGGACTTTTTTCTTTTTTTATTTATATTTTTTATTATTTGTGTTATAATCACAAGCATAAAGAAAAAACGATAAAAAACCTCTTATATAGAAAGTGAGGACTATAATGATAAAAGTAATGTTTGTATGTTTAGGTAATATATGTCGTTCTCCAATGGCAGAATTTGTACTCAAAGATATAGTAAAAAAGCAAGGATTAGAAAAAGAATTTTATATAAAATCTTCAGCAACTTCTAGTGAAGAAATAGGAAATGATATTCATTATGGTACTCGTGATAAACTAATACAAAATGGAATCCCTTTTACAAAAAGAAAAGCAGTAAAATTAAGAGCAGAAGATTACAAAAAATACGACTATATTATTGGAATGGAAAAATCAAATGTTATAAATATAAAAAGAATAGCAGGGGAAGATGTTGACGATAAGATTTATAGATTGTTAGATTTTTCAGATACCCCTAGAGATATTGCTGATCCGTGGTATACTGGAAATTTTGAAATTACATTTAATGATATAGTTGAAGGTTGTAATGGATTTTTGAAATGTTTAAAAGATAAGAATATAATAGATAAATAACAAATTTAGGGAGTGTGTTATGGAAAATCAAGAAAGAAAAGCATATTTGACAATTGGCTCTGTACGAGCATTAGATATAAGAGTTATATTTGAAGATACAGAAATTTTATATGAGGGTGTAGTGGAAGATGCTCCGGAAGAAATCAAAAGATTAAGGTATTCTAAAGTTAAAAATTCAGATAAGATGAATTTTTATGTTTATAACACTAATTAAAAATTAAAAACTTTTTAGGAGAAATTTGATGAATAAAGAAGAAATAATAAAGTATTGTTTAACATTAGAAAATACATATAAGGATTGCCCTTTTCCTGATGATTTTGAATCTGTAACAATGAAACATTTGAAAAATAAAAAGTGGTTTGCTTTAATTATGAATGTAAATAATAAGTTATACCTTAATGTTAAGACAGATCCAAATTATTCTGATATATTGAGAAATACTTATGATTATATAATACCTGCTTATCACATGAATAAGGAACATTGGAATACAATTATTATAGATGAAAAAGTAGACAAAGTATTAGTAAAAGAATTGATAGAGCAAAGCTATCAATTAACAAAGTAAAGTTAAATACAAATAGTAAGTTGTAGGGAAGATATAAAAAATGAAAGTAATAACAATATGTGGAAGTTTAAAATTTCAAAAAGAAATGATGATAGTAGCAGAAAATTGGCTTTAGAAGGTAATTGTGTTCTTACACCAGTTTATCCAATATCAGAAAATTTAGAAAAGACAGAGAAACAACTGGGAAAATTAAAAGAAGCAAATTTTAAAAGAATAGAATTATCAAACTCAATAAGAGTAAAAAATAATTTATCTGAACAAGATACTGATAAATTTTTATCTTTGACACGTACTAAATTAGAAAATAAAAATTATAAAGTTTATTTTTCTAATGCAAGATTTACATATAAAAATGCAAATATGATGGTACAACCAAATGAATTGATAATAGCTATAAAAGAAGAATAATTTGTTTTGTATATTTATTTATATTATAATATCTAAAAATGGAGGTAGTAGAAATGATAAATATTCTTGATAATATAGAGGTTTTATACCATAGTTGTATAAAAATAAATAAAGAAAAAATTATTTATATAGATCCATATCATTTAGATAAAAATTATAATGATGCAGATATAATTTTTATAACACATGACCATTATGACCATTATTCTGAAGATGATATAGATAAAGTAAGAAAATTTAATTCTATTTTTGTTATTCCTGATGATTTATTACCTAAATTACTTGAAAAAGGAATAAATCAAGAAAACATTTTTACGCTTGATTCAGGAGATACAGAAATTATTGATGGAATAAAAGTTGAGGCAGTTCCAGCATATAATACAAATAAGCCTTTTCACCCAAAAGAAAATAATTGGCTAGGCTATATTATAGAAATAAAGGGTGTTAGGTATTATATAGCAGGAGATACTGATATTACTGAAGAAAATAAAAAAGTAAAATGTGATGTTGCATTTGTTCCAGTTGGTGGGACATATACAATGGATTTTAAAGAGGCAGCACAATTAATAAATATTATAAAACCTAAATTTGCTATACCAGTTCATTATGGGAGTGTTGTTGGCTCAAAACAAGATGCAACAGATTTTATAAAGTTACTGTATCCAACAATCAAAGGGATAAATTTGATTAATCAATAATATGGAAAGATATGTTAATGGTGAATGGGAAAATAGAAAAGTTAAATGTGAAATTTATGTGAATATTTAGCGCTTTGAATTGACAACTGCTAAAAATAGGTATAAAATATTAGCAGTCGTTTTTACAGAGCGCTAATTTTTTTTGTAAATATTAGCCATAATTTTTGTGAGAAAGAAGGTATTTTATGCAAAAAATAACACGTAAAAGTATATTTTCTAATTTATTAAAGTTGGTTTTTATTACATTATTTGTAGGCGTATTTTCACAAATATTTGGTACAAATAATTCTTTGACATGGGTATGTGTATTAATTGGAACTATGATGTATTGGTATATGGATATAGGAATTAATATAAAACAAGCACCATTTGTTATTGTTTTGATGTTTTTACAAATAGGATTTTCAAATAAGTTGGCTCAAATAAATCCAGTAATAGGTTTGATTGTAAACTTTATTACAATATTCTTAATTATGTACATTCCATCAGCAAAACCAGAATATAAGGCGTATATGCCATTTCTTTTATGTTACATTTTTAATCAGTCAAATCCCGCAGAGGGTCATGATTTTGTAACTAGAATGTTAAGTTTGCTTATAGGTGGAGTAATAGTGTCATTAGTATATTATTTTAAAAATAAAAATTCAAATAAGGAGCATGATACAATTAAGCAAGCATTTAAGAGTATGAGTATAACATCAGATAGGTTTATTATAGCTTTAAAGATGGCTATTGGTGTAAGTATTGCGATGTTGATTGGTACATTGTTTGGCGTTAAAAAGACTATGTGGATTTCAATGTCTGTTATGTCTTTAACACAAATTGATTTTTCTAATACTCAAAAAAGATTTATAAGTAGAATAATTTCAACAATAATTGGTTCAATTGTTTTTGCTATATTATTCCAAGCATTGGTACCAGAAAAATATGATGTGATTGTTACAATAATTTTAAATTATATTTATACGTTTATAAATGATTATAAGTATCAAGTAATATTTATTACTGTAAATGCAATTAGTTCTGCTTCGGCTTTATTTGATACAAGTACTGCAATAGAATTGAGAATTTTATTAATTATATTTGGATGTGTATTAGGATATATTATAAATAAAATTAATTTTAGAAAATATTTTACTTTGCTAAAAAGAAAGTTCAGGAGAATGGGAAAATTAGGTACTCATAATTTAAGTTATGAGAATGGTTAGTTATAAGGGAGAGATAGAAATGAAGAATATTTTAACAAATGATTTTGCAAGTGAGCTATTTGACTTAAGTGAAGATAGTATTTATAACATATTAGAGGAATTTAATGAAAACCAAAACATTGATAAAACATTAACTTATGTTTTTATAAAAGCATTTTACATTCATATTGCCAAAGTTATTTTAGACAAAGAAAATATTAGTCTAAACTTTGATGAAGTATATTCAAAATATAGAATGTATTTAAGCATTTACTACAAAAGTAACAACTCTCAAATAAGCCAAGAACTCTTGAACGAAATATTAGATGCATTTGATAAATCTTTTGCGATTATAGAATCATTAGAGTTTAATAGAATAGAAGATAGTTATGAATTTAGGCATCATATCATAGACTCATTTGAACTATTAAGAAAAATTTTAGAAAAAAAGTCTAAATGTAATATAAGAACAGATATATTTGATAAATACATTGCAGATATTCAGGAACAATCTGAAAAAATAAACAACTATATTATAGGCTTAAAATAAATTAAAATCATATAAATCAAAAATATATGTAACATATTATAATTACAAACAAAATATAAAATTACATTATATTAAAGGGAGTACAAATTTGAGTGAAAATAAAATAAATAGAATAAAAGAGTATTGTAAAGAAAATATTAAAGAAAATAAAAAAGACAAATTACAATAAGTAGGGTAGATAACCAGTTGAAATTATCTACCTTTTATTATATAATCCTAACAAGAATTAGTAATTTGAAAGAGAGTTATATAAAAGATAAGAAATAGTATTAGAAAGAAGGGAAAGAATATGTGTACAGCAGCAACTTATAAAACGAAAGATTTTTATTTTGGAAGAACATTGGATTATGAATTTTCATATGGAGATGAAGTAACAATAACACCAAGAAACTTTGAATTTAAATTTAGAGAAGTAGATGACATTAAGAGTCATTATGCGATAATTGGAATGGCATTTGTTACTGAAGATTATCCATTATATTACGATGCAATAAACGAAAAAGGGTTAGCAATAGCAGGTTTAAATTTTGTTGGAAATGCTCATTATAAAGAAAAACAGGAAGGAAAAGATAATGTTGCTCAATTTGAACTGATACCATGGATTTTAAGCCAATGTTCAAATGTAAATGAAGCTAGAAATTTGATTGAAAAAATGAATGTGTTAAATACTCCATTTAGTGATAAATTACCATTAGCTAGCTTACATTGGATTATTTCCGATAGCACACAATCAATAACTGTAGAGTCTGTTATTGATGGAATAAAAATATATGATAATCCAGTAGGGGTATTAACTAATAATCCATCTTTTGATAAGCAAATGTTTGCCTTAAATAATTATATGTATTTATCACCTAAATCTCCAGAGAATAAATTTAGTAAAGAATTAGATCTAAGTTTATATAGTAGAGGAATGGGAGCAATAGGTCTACCAGGTGATTTATCATCGCAATCAAGATTCATAAGAGTAGCGTATACTAAATTAAATTCTTTTTCTAAAGAAGATGAAAAATCAAGTGTTAGTCAATTTTTTCACATTTTAGGTAGCGTTGATCAACAAAGAGGATGCTGTGATTTAGGTGATGATAAATTTGAAATAACAATTTATACATCTTGCTGTAATGTAAATAAGGGAATTTATTATTATACAACATATGATAATCATCAAATAACAGCAGTTGATATGCACAAAGAAAATCTAGATAGTAATGTACTTATTCGTTATCCTTTGATAAAGGAAGAACAGATAAGAACTCAAAATTAATGTTTATTTATAAAGAAGATAAAAGTATTACATATAAAAATGAATTAGTATGAGGAGAAAAAATATGTGGATGGCAGTAAAAAGAGGAATTGTTGTAGCAATAGGTTTATTAATACAAATTCTATTAACATTATTTATATATTTAAAATTTGGAGAATTTATAAGTATTATTCAAGTAGTTTATGGTTTACTTAGTATTATAATTGTTTTAATGATTATCAAGTATAGTAAAAGATTAAGTAGCGATTTAATATGGATATTACTGATTATGCTTTTTCCATTAATTGGAACACTTCTATATATCATACTTAGTAATAATATGAAAAGAAGTAAAGTTTTAAAGAATATTAATGAAAATATAGAAAATGGTCAAAAATACTTAATACAAGATGAATTTATAAAAAAAGAAATCGATACTAAAAATTTAGGACAATTAAAATATATAAGTGAATTTGCAGGATTTCCTGTAACGAAAAACAATGAGATAAACTATTATTCTCTTGGTGATGACGTTTATCCTGTTATGTTAGAAGAACTAAAAAAAGCCAAAAAATTTATTTTTATAGAATATTTCATTATTAATAATGGTACTATGTGGCAAGAAATTTTAGATATATTAAAAGAAAAAGCAAATTCAGGACTAGATGTAAGAGTATTATATGATGATATGGGTTCTTTTGCTATGCTACCTAGTAATTATCCAAAGTTACTGGGAAAATATGGAATAAAATGTATGCAATTTAATAAATTATCGCCATTTGCAGGTATTATTATGAATAATAGAGATCATAGAAAAATGATGATAATTGATGGACATACTGCTTTTTCTGGTGGAATTAATATTTCAGATGAATATATAAATATAAATAGTAAATTAGGAGTATGGAAAGATAATGGAATTAGGATAAAAGGTGAAGCTGTTTGGAATTTTACTGTTATGTTTCTAGAAATGTGGAATTCATTTAAAAAAGAAGATAATGATTATAAGAAATACAAATATAATTTTACTGAAAAGTATAAGGAAAATGGTTTCGTTGTACCTTATGGGGAAAGTCCATTAGATGATGTTATAGCCGGCGAAGATATTTATCTAAATATTATCAATCAAGCGAAAAAGTATGTTTATATTTATACACCTTATTTAATTATTGATACAGATATGATAAATAGTTTAATCTTAGCTGCAAGAAGAGGAGTAGATGTCAGAATTGTTGTTCCTGGAATACCCGATAAAAAAATTGTATATGATTTAACCTCTTCTTATTTTTATACATTAATTAAAGGTGGAGTAAAAATTTATACTTATACGAATGGTTTTGTACATAGCAAAGTATTTTTATCCGATGATGAAATAGCAACTGTAGGAACAATAAACTTAGATTATAGAAGTTTATATTTACATTTTGAATGTGGTATTTATATGAAGGATACAAATGTAATAAAAGATATCAAAAAAGATTTTGAGGATTCCTTTAAAGAATCACATAAAGTAGATGAAAAAGAAGCAAAAAATGGTTTATTTAAAGGACTATGGCAAGCTATTTTAAGATTATTTGCTCCAATGATGTAAACGATATAATAAAATTAGATAAATAGAAAATTATAATTTGTTGAGAAAGCCGTTAAAATGATTTGCTTTTTTCATGATATAATATATGGTGTAAACAAAGCAAAAAATAGTAAGTTGTAGAGGAGGAATATGTATGCAATTAATAATATATCCGTTTATTGTTTGTGTGGGAATTTTTTTGATACAACTTTTTTTCATAATAAGAAAAAACAAAATAGTATATAATGATATTCAAAAAAAAGATAAAAAACATTGGAAATTAGTTATAAAAATATTAGTAGCATTGATAATATCAATAATTGTAGGAGTTTTATCCTTTTACATATTAGGCATATATGTTTTAATAGGCTTAAATGCAGGACGCTAAAAGATTTATACAAATTACAAGTTATAGGAGAAATAAATGATAAGAAAATTTGAAAAAAATGATATA